>Ga0138256_10005212_pt1 | contig 13784 bp, 11 predicted proteins | sample KNB2016incub_MG_FD_105486 | JGI IMG/M metagenome (GOLD analysis project Ga0138256, IMG submission 105486) | Active sludge microbial communities from wastewater in Klosterneuburg, Austria - KNB2014incub_MG | ecosystem: Engineered > WWTP > Activated sludge > Unclassified | place: Austria...
AGGTCGGGCGGTGATCCTCGACTTTGGTTTCGCCATGGAGCGTGCGCGTACGTCGGCGCGTCGTCCCGGCGCTCCTCCCGATGGCGGAACGCCGAACTACATGTCGCCCGAGCGGCTTCGCAATGGTGGTGCGAGCGCCGATGACGACGTCTACGCGATGGTGCTCACGCTGTGGGAGATGTGGACGTGTCGAGTTCCCGAGCCCGGGTACAAGCCGCGTGCTCGCCCGATGCGTCAGCAGATCATGTTCGACGTGCCGTCGGGTTTGTCGCCGGATGAAACCAAGCAAATCTTCCGAGGAATGAACGAAGACCCGAACATGCGACCGCAAGCGCGGCACATGCGGTTCTTCAATCCGACGCAACTCACGACGAGTCCCATACAGCTTCCGCGCGAGCGTCTCGAACCAGGGCCGCCGCCGGGTCGAGCGCAGACGTCGAACTTCACGTCGGGTGCGCAGTCTCTCCTGCTCACGTACGCGACAAACGCTCCTGAGATCGTTGGTCAACTGTTGCCCTTGGACAAACCAGTCTTGAACCTTGGGCGTCGTGCTGATCAGGACCTCGTGATGCCCGAGGCGACGGTCAGCGGGCAGCATGCGCTTTTGCGTTGCAACGGTGGATCGTGGACCGTCGAAGATCTGGGCAGCACCAACGGCAGCTATTCCGAATACGGCTTCGAGCGAAAAAACCAGATCACGTTCATGCACGGTGGGGAAATTCAGGTAGGCGAGTGCCGTTTGAAGCTCGTCAGTTTCGCGCCCGAATCGCCGCCGCACAAACGTGCCAGGCAGTATCTTGCCAAGCGCGACGGTCTCACGGGTTTGCTCGTGCGCGAGCACCTCATGAAGGCCATTGACGAAGACGGTCTTTTTGCTGAGTGGGCCGAGGTTAGTTTGCAGGTTGCGCGTTACGAGCTTCGTGGTCCGAATCGTCAAGTCAGCGAACGGCCCACGATTCTCGAAATGCTCGCGCTGCGAAAGGCTGCTCAGCGCGTCGTCGATCTGACGGAGATGCTCATGCTGAGTCTCACGCCGGTGGTGGCAGGCCGGACGGGACCGCTCAAGTTTGTCGTCTCCATGGTCGGCCATTCACTCGAGGAATCCCGGCACGTGGTCGAGCAGGTTCTCTCGCAGGTTCAAGGAACGCTGCCCGAGTCGCTCGAACTGAGTGCCACCATCGTGAAGGGCGAGCCGGGGCGACCGGCTCATACCCTGCTCGATTAACCCCATCACACACGGGCGACGATGAATCGGTCCCCGCTATCATCGAGCCCTCCGTCCCAGCCGTCTCCGTACCGGTATCTCGGTCGTGGTGGTGGTGATCGTCCCGTGCGTGTGCAGATCATCATCGCGCTTGTCGCGGGCATGATCCTCGTCGCGGTGCCGCTTTACCTGTGGCGCAGACCGAAACCCGAATCGATTCCGTCTGCCGACGCTGCTGTCGTGGCTGACGCGGGCGTTTCCGACGCTGCGCTAGCGCCTCCCGTTTTTGCGATCGATGCAGGCCCGCCGCCTGTCTCCTTGTCTCCCTTCTCGACGATTCGCTGCCAGAATCCAGGTCCAGGAAAGACGGCGCCGGAGCGGTGTGATCACGTGACGTTCTTCGAAGACGGGCTTGCTCGCGCCATCCGAGAAAACACAGCGTGTGCGCCAACGGGAAAGAGTCCAGTCACTGTCAGTTTCGTCTTCGAGTTCGACTTCAAGACGAAAAAGACAAACCTCTTTGCCGGCAAGTCGTCATCGGTCAAGAAAGAAAAGTCCAAGGAGCTCATCCGCTGCGTCAAACGCGCCATGCCCAAGCCAGACTGGCCCACGATCCCGCATCAGTACGTGCGGTACAAGATCAACGTCAGTGCGACGTATCCGCCCGTCTCGGACAAACCTTCGCTCTGATCATTCTTCTCGTCGCTTTTGGTGCGCGTGCAGAGGAGGCTTCATCCGACGCGTTGCCGCGGCCTGTGTATTCGCCGTACGAGCGTCGGACGATTGCCGACTACCTGCGCGAGCGCCGAGCCGTGGCCGATGATTTTCCCGACGGCAAGATCATCGAAGGTGTCGACATCGTGCCGCTCGATGTGATCGAGCAGCGAGATCCGGCCCCGAACTTCTTGAACATTTTTCACGCGCGCACGCGTGGCTACGTCATTCGTCGCGAAGTGTTGCTCGAACAGGGGCAACCGTATCGACAGGATTTGGCGGACGAGACCGCGCGCAATCTACGAGCCATCACGCAGTTTTCCCTCGTGCTCGTGTTTGCCGTGCGAGGCAGCGCTTCCGATCGAGTGCGCCTCGTCGTTGCGACCAAGGATGTGTGGAGCTTGCGTCTCAATTCGAACTTTCGCTTTGCTTCGGGGCGATTCGAATACTTGCTGGTCCAACCAAGTGAAGAGAACTTGTTCGGCACGCACCACGCAGCGGCGATCAACTTGTACTTTCAGCCGGAGACGTTTGCGCTTGGCGCGCGGTACACGATCCCCCGTGTGGGGGGCAGTCGTTTGCTCTTTCAAGCCGAGGCGAACGTCGTGCTCAACCGAGAGACGGGCCAGCCTGAAGGGTCGCTCGGATCGTTGAAGTTCGGCCAGCCGCTCTACTCCACGCGAGCGTCTTGGTCGTACATGGGCGAGATCAACTGGCGTTACGAGATCGAAAGGCGTTACGTCCGCGGGCAAGTGGCGCTGTTCGATGCGCAGTCGACCGAAGCGACGGACCGCATTCCGTTTCGATATCGCGCCGATGTGGTCACTGGCTCTTACGGTGTCGTACGTTCGTTTGGAACTCGAATCAAGCACGACTTCACGCTTGGCGTGGAAGCGAATCGTCGTGCGTATCGATCATTTGATTTGACCTCATACGATCCGGTCGCGGCGCGTGAGTTCGAATCGTTTCTTCCGCGGAGCGACACGCGTTTGGGACTCTTCGCTCAGATGCGCGCGTACTCGACGCGCTTCATGCGCGTGCTCGACCTCAACACGCTCGGCTTGCAGGAGGACGTGCGTCTTGGACACGATCTCTACGTTCGGGTTTACCCGGTGTTTCAAGCGATTGGGGCGAGTCGAAATGTTTTCGGATCGATGGCGAGTGCGAGTTACACCGTGGCGCTCGGGGATGGCATGGCGCGCGCGTATGCAGAGGGGATCATGGAGGTCGAGCCTTCGCGAGTTGCGGATGCATCGATGGAGGCGGGAGCTCGGGTGCACAGTCCACGCACGCCCGTTGGGCGGCTCGTGTTCGATGCACATCTGCTGCATCGGATACGCAACTACATGAACCGTCGAACGGTGCTTGGGGGGGACACGCGTTTACGCGGTTACTCGACGCAGGCGTACTTCGGAGCAGATGTTCTTTCGTTCAACCTCGAATTCCGCACGCGGTCTTTCGACATCTTGTCGATGCAGACGGGAGCGGTGGCGTTTTGGGATGCGGGGGATGCGTTCGATGGGTGGAACGAGATGCGGATCAAGCACGGCGTTGGCGTGGGATTGCGGGCCGTTTTTCCGCAATTTTCGCGTCATGTGTGGCGGCTCGATTGGAGCATTCCGCTCACGCGTTTCGCGGCGCCGAGCGGTTCGTTTCCGGGTGAGTTCGTCTTGACGTTCCAGCACGCGTTTCCGTTGCCGGTTGTTCCGATGCGCGACTTTTAACGCCCTGGCTGCTACCTTGTCGCATCCCATGCGCCTGCTGCTCGCTGACAAGATGGACCCTCGTGCGCTCGATGAGCTGCGAGTTTTGGGTGTCGAGATCATTTCTCGTCCGGAGCTGACGAGTGCGACGTTGTCGTCGGCGCTCGAGGGCATCGGCATCCTGGTGGTGCGATCGACGGAAGTGACTTCGCAAGCCATCGAAGCTGGCCGTCAATTGAATCTGATCATCCGAGCTGGTGCGGGTGTGAGTAACATCGACGTTGCTGCTGCGAGTGCACGAGGCATCTATGTTGCGACGTGTCCGGGCAAGAATGCGATTGCGGTCGCCGAGCTTGCGATGGGCATGATTCTGGCGATCGATCGGCGCATCGTGGACGCAACGAATGATCTGCGTGCGGGACGTTGGGAGACGAGCAAGTACGCGCATGCGCGTGGTGTGTTTGGCCGGCGCATGGGCATCGCGGGGCTTGGTGCGGTGGGTCGTGAGATGGTGGGGCGTGCGCGCGCGTTTGGACTCGACGTCGTGGCATGGTCACGATCGCTCACGCAGGCCAGGGCGCAGCGGATGGACGTGGGGTATGCGCGGACGCTCGAAGAACTGGCGGCGCGCAGTGACATTTTCACGGTGCACTTGCCGCTCACGGCGCACACGCGGGGCATCGTCAGTCGCAAGGTGATCGAAGCACTTGCCGATGGTGCGACGTTCATCAACACCGCATCGAGTGATCTCGTCGATGGTGAAGCGCTCGAAGATGCGGTGGAGAAGAGGGGGCTTCGAGTTGGGCTCGATGTTTTTTCAGACGAACCAGACGTGGCGTCTTCATCTTGGGCGCCGCGTATTCTTGGTCGAGGGCTCGTTTACGGCACGCCGCACATCGGTGCGTCGACCGAGCAAGCGCAGCGAGCGATTGCGATGGAGACGGCGCGAATCGTGCGAGCGTTTTTGACGGAAGAGGACGTTCCCAATGTCGTGAACATCTGCGCGACATCGCCGGCGCGTTACGCGATTGTTCTGCGCATGCTCGACAAGGTGGGCGTCTTGGCCAACACACTGAGTGTGTTGAAGCGCCATGGGATCAACATTGAGGAGATTTCCAACACGGTGTTCGACGGGGCCCATGCGACGTGCACGAAGATGCGGGTTTCGGGGCGACCGAGCGACGCGTGTTTGAAGGAAATTGCAGCATTTGACGAAGTGCTTCACGTGGACGTCGTCTCGCTGCCGAACCTTGCTTGAGCGGGTAGTTTCCGCGTTGAAGGCGTTGCCTCTGACGCGGTCAGCCTGTTTTTCGGCGGGTTTGGCCCCAGCCCACTTGCATGTTCGTCTGCGTTCGTCTATCGTACGCCCGTCAAAACTAGGCGGATCCGCGGAGCCGGATTCCCGTTTTGGGAATCGGCTCTTTTTTTTCGCGTGGGCCATCCGGCGGTCAGCAACGGCTCGTCGTCGTTTTTCGCATGCAGCAAGTCTCGAACCAACAACCCAGCAAAGCCATCATCGATTTCGACCGCATTCGTTCGGCCGTGGGTCCGGTGTTGGCTGCGCATCGCGTGACGCTCGTGGACATCGAGTGGGTCACCGATCACGGCGTATGGACGCTGCGGTTTACGATCGAGAGCAACGAAGCGGCCGCGTCCATGTCATCGGATCCGGCGGGTGGGGTATCGCTCGAGGATTGTGCCGACGTGTCGCGAGACATTTCATCGGTGCTCGACGAGCTCGACCTGCTCACGCATGCGTACAGCCTCGAGGTGTCGTCGCCTGGGCTTGATCGTAAGCTTCGTGCGCCGGCGGATTTTCGTCGATTTCGTGGTAAGTCGGCGCGCATCAAGCTCGCGCGGCCCGCTTCGGACGGTCAGCGTCTGTTGCGTGGTGAGCTCGTGGATGCGCCGGAGGACAAGGTAGCCGTCATTGTGGACGGCAAGCGGATTGAAGCGCCTCTCGACGTTGTCGTGGAGGCGCGTCTCGTGTTCGAACTCGCGCCGCAGCCCAAGAGAGCCAAGGGTTCGGGGGCGAGCAAGAGTCAGCGTGCAAAGCCCCAGGGGCAGAACCGTTAGCCGGAGATCAGGAGACTAGAGCAGCATGGCAACGATGGGAGCGTCGCCGGCCGGGGACATGAGCCTCGGAACAATTCTCGATCAGGTCGCCAAGGAAAAAGGCATCGATCGGAAAATCCTGGTGGAGACGATCGAAGCTGCGATTTTGAAGGCGGGTCAGAGCGTTTTTGGTCCGACGCGGGAGCTCGAGGCGCGGTTCAACGAGGAAACGGGTCAAGTTGATTTGTTTCAGTACATGACCGTTGTCGAAGAGGTGGTGGAGCCTGAGCGAGAGATTTCTCTGGCCGACGTCGAGAAGCACAAGCTTGACGCCACGCTCGGTGAGGAACTTGGTTTTCAGGTCTTCTGGCGACCCGAAGATGCCGACAAAGCGCGCGAGCAAGACCGCGAATTCAGCGACATTTTGAAGCTCAAGCAGGGGCGCACGACGTTTGGTCGCATCGCTGCGCAGACGGCGAAGCAAGTCTTGTTGCAGCGTGTGCGTGATGCCGAGCGCGACCTGATTTTCAACGAGTACAAGGATCGCAAGGGCGAGTTGATTCGGGGCATCGTTCGGCGATTCGAGAAGGGCAACAACATCATCGTCGACATCGGCAAGACCGAAGGAATTTTGCCGTTTCGCGAGCAAACGCCGCGTGAAACCTATCGTCCGGGCGATCGCATCGTTGCTTATGTCAAGGACATCGATCGCGAAGCTCGCGGGCCGCAGGTCATTCTTTCGCGCGCCGATCCGCGTCTCGTGGAGAAGTTGTTCGAGGCTGAAGTGCCCGAGATTTACGAAGGCATCGTGCGCATCGTTTCGGTTGCGCGCGAGCCCGGTGCGCGATCGAAGATCGCGGTCACATCGCGTGATGCGGATGTTGATCCGGTGGGTGCATGTGTTGGCATGAAGGGCTCGCGTGTGCAGGCGGTCGTGCAGGAACTCCGTGGCGAGAAGATTGACATCGTGCCCTTCGATCGTGACCCGGCGCGGTATGTCATTGCCGCCATTCAACCGGCCGAAGTGCACAAGGTCATCGTGGACGAAGCCGATGGTCGGATGGAGCTCGTCGTTCCGGATGAGAAGCTCTCGCTCGCGATTGGTCGCAAAGGGCAGAACGTGCGCCTCGCGGCGCAGCTCACGAACTGGAAGCTCGACATCATCAGCGAATCGAAGTTCAAGCAGATGGAGGAAGAAGCCATCCACGCGCTTCAGCAAATCGATTGCGTATCGGAATCCATCGCCAAGTCGATGTATCGGCTCGGATTCCGCGCGCTCGAAGAGGTGAGCGAGGCATCCGTCGAAGAGCTTGCCGCGATTCCGGGGCTTGGTGGTGCAGGCATGGCCGAGCGCATCAAGTCTCAGGCGGACACGACGATGGAGCGTTTGCGCCAGGAGCGAATTCGAACAGCGAGCACGCGCACCGAAGCCCTCAGCGATCGTGAGCGTTTGATGTTCATTCGGGGCGTTGGTGAACGAACCGTCGGACTTCTCGAAGAAGCTGGATACAAGACGGTGGAAGACATTCTGCGTGAAGACGAGGATCGTCTTGCGATTCGCAGCGGGCTTGGCATCAAGAAGGCTCGGGCAATTCGTCAGGGCGCGCGGGAATTTGTCGACAGCGAACAGAAGGTGCTGGAGGCAGGCCGGGCAGACGCTCGGCGTGCAGCGGTAGCGATTTCGGCAAAGTAGGCGTAAGAGGGAGCGGAGTTCTCACCGCGGGCATGAAGATGCGCGCGGTGAGACGCGATGCGGAGGATGTTTCACCAGGACATGAGATCTTCAAACGGGCAGCACGATCAAACGGTGCGCGGGAGCGTTCGTCAACCGACGATGTCTCGCGTGCGCACGTGTGTCGGCTGTGGAGAGCGTGTCGAGCTCGGGCGATCGGATGCGGCGCTCGTTCGTCTCGTTCTCGGTCCAGGTGGCGAGGTTGCCGTCGATGCTGGCTCGGGTGGATTTGGCCGCGGCGTACATGTTCATCCGAGGCCTCAATGTGTCGAACGTGCGGCGCTTCGTGGCATTGCTCGTGCGGCAAAGTCGAAGGTCGCGTTGGTTTGGCAGGACGGACCATCGACGCCCGAAGCGGATGGTTTGTCGGAGACGTCCAAACCAGGTCTCGTGCCTCTCGAACCCGCGTCGCTTGCGCGCGCGATCGTCCGATCGCTCGAGCGTCGAGCGCATGGGCTTTTGCTTGCGGCAGCGCGAGCGCGCAAGGTCGCGCTTGGAGCCGACGCAGTGACGGAGGCGGTGCTGCGAGATCAGGCGTTGCTCGTCGTCGTGGCGACGGACGCGGCTGCTGCAGCCGAATTGTCCGCGGTACGCCGTGCTGTGGCGGAAGGGCGCTGCGTCGCATGGGGCACCAAGCAAGTGCTCGCCGCTTCATGTTCTTCGGCAGCTTCCTCGAAGCGGGTCGAGGGGCTTGGCGTGGTTGCGATTTTCGACGATCGAATTGCAGCAGCGTTTCGCGCGGCGGTCCATGCGGCGGCCGCGCTTTCAACATTGTCTTCGGGAAATACGAAGCGGGTTTCTGGCGCGCGCCCAATGCGCCAGGAGCCGAGCGACGCTGACGTGGGCGACAGCGTCGTCGATGCGGCGGGTGGGTCGGAATTGTCGATACTGGAGCGAGGTGCATGAGCAAAGTCCGGGTGTACGAAGTCGCAAAGCAGCTCAACATGGATCAGAAGGCGTTAGTCACGCTCTTCCAATCCATGGGTATCGGCGATGTGAAGAATTACATGAGCACCGTCGAGACGGATGCTGTCGAGCGCGTCAAGCGTCACCTCGAGCGACAACAGAAAGGCCCCGAGGTGGTGGAGGAGCGGATTCGCCCGACGGTGGTCAAACGGCGCGCACGAGGTGCCGAAGCCGAGCAACCTGCGGGTCGGGCGGAGGAGCCGGTGCGAACGAGCGCGCCCGTGCCTCCGGCTCGTTCCTCGTCGATGACTGCTGCTCCGGTTCCCGCTGCACGGTCGTCCTCGCCAACCGCTGCTCCGGTTCCCGCTGCACGTTCGTCCTCGCCAACCGCTGCTCCGGTTCCTGCTGCACGTTCATCTTCGCCAACTGCTGCTCCGGTTCCCGCTGCACGTTCATCTTCGCCCGTTGCTGCGCCTGCTCCTGTCGAGTCCGCGCCCGTCGTTGCATCGAACCCCGTGGTTGTGGCTTCTTTGCCCGAGGTGGTGGCTCCGGAACCGCCGAAGCCCCAGGCAGTGTCAACGTCTTCCGCAGCGCCGCCTCCGGAACCCGTGCGCGAAGACTCGCAAGCTGCTGCGCCTAGTGTCGAAGTTGCGCTGGCGACACGCTCCGAGCAGGCTCTGCAGCCCGCTGCGGTCGAGGCTCATGTGCCATCTCCGGCTCGTGAGACGGATGTCGGCGCGCCGCCCACACCTCAGCAAGTCCCCGCGCCAGCCCCAGCAGCTCCCGTGGCTGCGGTGTCGGCCACGCCGGCTGCGCCTGCGTCCGTCGAGGAGCCCGCGCCGACGCCGGTTCCCGCTGCTGCGCCCACGCCCCCGCCTGTTGCGCCGGCCGAGCCCTCACCGCCGGTGCCTGTTGCTTCGCCGGCCGTTGCCGCGGAGGCTCCCAAGCCTGTCGTGGCAGGGCCTTCACGGTCCGCTGAAGTGCCCGTGCCGGCGCCGCGCTTGGCCCAGCCGCCGCCCGCGAAGCCCGTGGAACAGCGCGCTCAGGCGAGGCAGACCGGCGAGCACCCCAAGCGCACGGACGTGCACACGCGGCCGTCGACCCATGATGGGTCCAAGACGGCCGGTGCCGGAGCAGGTCGGGCGCCGCAACAGCATGGAGGACGTCCGACATCGGCTGCACCGGGCAAACCCGGCGGAGCGGCTCAGGGCACTGCGGGGCGTCAACAGACGGCCTCGGCGCGCCCCGTGTCGCAAGCCTCGTCGCCGTCGTCAGCGCCGCCTCCGCGCAAGCCGTCGGACACGCCTTCGGCGATTCCGCCTCGGTCGTCCTCAGCGCCGAAGACGGGTATCGACGTTTGGCAAGGACGTCCAGGCGTACCCATGCCTGCCGCGCAACAGCGGACGAGCACTCCTCGTCGGACCACGTACGACCCGCGTGCGCAAGCCCCGCAGGCGCGTCCCGGCGCAGGCGGGTTTGGACAAACTGCACGTCCTGCACAAGGCGGCGCGCAGCGTGGTCCGGGCGGTCAGCAGCGAAGTGGCGGGGCCGGGCCTGGTGGATTCCGCCAGCGTCCCGGTTCAGCACCCATGCTGCAACGACGCGGTCCTGCACAGGTCTCCACGCAAGAGATGGCCTCGCACAAGAAGGTCATCAAGATCGAAGAACAGGTCTCTTTGCAGCAGCTTGCTGCGAAGATGAGCGTCAAGGCCACTGACGTCCTGATGAAACTGCTCAGCATGGGCATGACGGGCGTCAACATCAATTCGACGCTCGACGCCGACACCGCGAAGATCATCGCGAGCGAATTCGGTTGGAGCGTCGAAGACGTGGCCGTCAGCGAGACGCAAACGCTCGAAGACGCCACGCGTGTCGAGTCGACGACCGACATGGACTTCGTCACGCGCCCGCCGATCGTCACGGTCATGGGGCACGTCGACCATGGCAAGACGTCGCTTCTCGATCGCATTCGCAAGGCGAGCGTTGCCGAAGGCGAAGCTGGAGGCATCACGCAGCACATCGGCGCATATCGCGTCGAGACGCCGCGCGGAACCATCGCCTTCCTCGACACGCCCGGTCACGAAGCCTTCACGGCCATGCGTGCTCGAGGCGCGTCACTCACGGACATCGTCGTCCTCGTCGTTGCTGCCGATGATGGCGTCATGCCGCAGACGCGCGAAGCCATTGCGCACGCGCAAGCTGCGAAAGTGCCGATCATCGTGGCGGTCAACAAGATCGACAAACCCGGAGCCGACCCCGAGAAAATCAAACGCGACCTCGCCAATCTCGGCCTGCAACCGGAAGAATGGGGCGGTGACACCATGTTCGTCCACGTGTCGGCAAAGACCGGCGTGAACATCGAACTGCTCCTCGAAGCCATCATCCTGCAGGCCGAAATTCTCGAGCTCAAGGCGTATCCCAAGCGCCGAGCGAGCGGCACCGTCATCGAAGCACTCCTCGATCGCGGCCGCGGCCCCGTCGCTCGCGTGATGATCCAGGACGGCCACTTGCGCACGGGCGACATCATCATCGCCGGTGGTGCATGGGGTAAGGTCCGCGCCATGACCGACGAACTCGGCCGCACCGTCGGGCAAGCAGGTCCTGCAACGCCCGTTGAAGTGCTCGGGTTGGCCGAAGTGCCAAGCGCTGGCGATCCCGTGCATGCGGTCAAGGATGCGAAGACGGCCGAAGAGATCGCCGAAGGTCGCAGGAAGAAGGCATCGAAGTCCCTCATCCCGCAAGACTCGCGCGTATCTCTCGAAGCCCTCACCACGCGCCTTGCCGAAAGCGAACAGTTGGAGCTCAAGCTCATCGTCAAAGGCGATGTGCAGGGCTCCGTCGAGGCCATCTGTCACGCGCTTTCCAAGCTCTCGACGCCGAAGGTCAAGGTCACCATCGTGCATGCAGCCGTCGGTGGCATCACGGAAGGCGACGTCAATCTCGCGGTTGCGTCCAAGGCCATCATCGTCGGGTTCAACGTTCGTCCTGCTGGCAAGGCAGCCAGTCACGCCGAAGCCGAAAACATCGAGATTCGTCTCTACAACATCATCTACAACGCCATCGATGACATCCGTTCCGCGATGGAGGGGCTCCTGCCCGCAACCAAGGTCGAGAAACTTCTCGGTCGCGCCGAAGTACGTCAGGTTTTCCGCATCGCCAAGTCAGGCACTGTGGCCGGTTGCATGGTCACGAGCGGCATGCTGAAGCGCACCGCCGAAGCTCGTCTCATTCGCGACAGTGTCGTCGTTTGGACCGGCAAACTCTCCGGCCTACGACGTTTCAAGGACGATGCCAAGGAAGTCGCAGAAGGGTTCGAGTGCGGCATTTCTCTCGAGAACTTCCAGGACATCAAGGATAACGACGTCGTCGAATCGTTCGAGATCGAAGAGATCAAGACGAAACTCTCCTGACGCTCGGCCAGCAACGCTGGTCTGTCCCAAGCATCCAATCCAGCAGGGGGCGTTCGAAGCAATTCGGTCGCCCCGTCGTCGGCAATCATGTTCGTCGGAGTATTGAGGTTCAGTTTGGATATCCCGGGCGCAAGGTCCCTAAAGGACAAACGCAGCGTCGTCCGATCCCTCAAAGAACGCGTCCAGAGCCGCCTCAAAGTCTCGATCGCCGAAGTCGGCGTGCTCGACGACCCAAGACGCGCCACCCTCGGCGTTGCCGTCGTCTCCAACTCCTCCACGGTTTGCGATCAACTCATGTCGAGCGTCATGAGCATCGCGTCCACGCTGCCCGATGCGGTGCTCACCGACCGAGCCACGGAGATCGTGAGCTTTGGTGATGGTGGACGAGGGATTCAGGGCGGCATCGAGCAGATGTTCCAAACCATGGGTGACGAGTACGACGACACCGACGGAGGAGAGTCATGACGGCAATGCGAGTGGCTCGAGTGGCGGCACGCGTGCAGGAGGAGCTAGCCGTCTTGTTGCGGTCGCTTTCGGACCCACGTTTGCAGGGCATTTTCGTTACGCGCGTCGAGATGACCGACGACCTGCAAACCGCTAAAGTGTACGTTCGACACGATCAGGCAGGAGAGCTCTCGACCGCCGCCAAACGTGCCTTGTTGAAGGGGTTCGACGCGGCCAGTGGCCGCCTGCGCAAGGAACTCGCGCGAACCGTCGCCCTTCGGCGTGCACCAGAACTTCGCTTCATCTACGACGCTGGCCAGGACAGTGCGTATCGCGTGGACGAGATCCTGCGCGAGATTCAGGCGGAAGACGACGCGCAGCGGCGCAAGCCGTGACGGACGTCGATCGCAAATTCTGATCGGCCCGCGACGCCTACTTCACCCATTTCAAGAGCAAAAATGTGCCCGCTGCGATGACCGCGATCATCGCAATGATGATGTAGTAGAGCCGCGAGTTGTCCGGCTTCGCATCGAGTGGTCGACTGCCGGGTTGCACTGTGGGTGCACGCGCCGCTCCAGGCGCCGTTCGTCGCACGCGCCACGGAACAGGCGCTTTCATCGGACGGAGAGCGGTGTTTGTCGCGTCCTCCTTCGGCGGACCAGGAATGTGCACTTGTGCAGGCGTTTGACTTGGCGCTGTTCGCTTCTTCTGCTCGACCGGCTCCGTCGATTGAGCCGCATCAGCAGGTCGGTCACTCGTCGCGGTCGGCCGCCCCGGCAACGCAGAAATACGATCCTTGCGCCCGGGCAGCGCGGAGACGCGCTCACCGCCGCGCCCGGGCAGCGCCGAGATTCGATCGGCCCGTCGCCCTGGCAGCGCCGAACTGCGATCCCCGCGCGCACCTCCTCCCGATGCATGTTCCGCGGCCCGAGCGGCAAACGTCAGCCCTCCTGAATCGTCCGACGGCTCGACTTCGCTCTTGACCAGCGAACCGGGCGCCACGATCGGAATCGACAAGGGATCCTTCGGACTTGCAGGTGTGTCTACCGCCGCCGCTTCCGGCGTCTTTGCGTACGCATCGACCGAGGTTTGTCCTGCCGATGGATCGGTCGGTACGGGCGCGTCGATATCCTCGAACGACACGGCCTCTGGACGCCCTACTGTTTCCCTTGTGGCCCCAGGTTTGTCTAAAATTGCGCGCGCCGTGGGTTTGGTCGTCGGTGCGGGTTGCGAAGGAACCGATTCGGCCGTCGACTGACGCAACTGCATGAGCACCGGCGCGGCGATGCGTTGGGTGATTGCCCCGCCTTCTTCCTCAACGGCTGTCGCGCTTGCCACCGCTGCTGCCACGGCGACTTCCGCTTCCACGCGCACCGTCGGCGGTTCCGGTTCGGATTGACTCGGAACGGACGCTGTGTCGCCTTGACCAATCGTTTGTCTAAGTGCAACCGCTCGCTCCATCGGTGCGGTTACGCTTTGCCCCGGCGAAAACTTCAACAACGTCGCCTCATCCACCGATGCAGGCACGACGACCGCAGCCGTCAGAGCTCGCCCCGGTAGCTTCAACAGCGTTGCTTCGAGTTCTTCGTCCGAAACGCCAGCCAGTTGCGACGTCG
>Ga0138256_10005214_pt1 | contig 13781 bp, 14 predicted proteins | sample KNB2016incub_MG_FD_105486 | JGI IMG/M metagenome (GOLD analysis project Ga0138256, IMG submission 105486) | Active sludge microbial communities from wastewater in Klosterneuburg, Austria - KNB2014incub_MG | ecosystem: Engineered > WWTP > Activated sludge > Unclassified | place: Austria...
AGACACGGTCGGCAATCCTCCCTTTGGTCGTGAACCGCCCCCCACTGGTTGCCGTAAGTGGGGGGAGGGGTATGGCGCCTGATCAGGCACCGGTGGGTAGTCCGGAAAAGCTAGCGGCCTTCTCGTTGAATACCAAGGGGTTACATTGTCCGCATGTGCGGTCGTTTCGGACTCACCCGCCCCGAGCGCCTCGACCTCGAGCGCTTCGGTATTCACGAGCTCCCCGCGCTCGTGCCGCGCTTCAATATCGCCCCCGGCTCACAGGTCCTTGCCGTGCGCGAACGGGACGGAACCCGGAGCGCAGAGCTGCTCCAGTGGGGGCTCGTGCCCTCGTGGGCGAAGGATCCGGCCATCGGGGCCCGCATGGCGAACGCCCGCTCGGATACCGCGTTCGAGAAGCCCTCCTTCCGGAACGCCATGAAGAGCCGACGCTGCCTGATCCTGGCCGACGTCTTCTACGAGTGGCAGGCAGTCCCTGGTGCGTCGCGCAAGCGTCCGCACGCCATCCGGCGCCCCGATCAAGAGGCGTTCGCAATGGGAGGGATCTGGGAATACTGGAAAGCCAAGGAAGGGGAGGGAGATGCCATCGTAAGCGCGGCGATCCTCACGACCGACGCCAATACGCTCATGACCCCGATCCACGACCGAATGCCGGTGATCATTCCCGCCGACGCCTACACGCGCTGGCTCGACCCGCGCACCCCAGCGCCGGCGCTGCAGGATCTCATGCAGCCCTGCCCGAGCGAGTGGCTCGAGGCGTTCGCCATCTCGACCCGCGTCAACAATCCGCGGCTCGACGAGGCGTCAGTACTCGAACCCGTCACGGACGCGGAGTAGGGGCGGGGGGACCAACGCGGAGGCCGATCGTCCCCGAGGGCGATCGCTCCCGAGGGCGATCGCTCCCGAGGGCGATCGCCCCCGAGAGCGCGATGCGCGGACCGTCAGTTGGCGCACGAGATCAGTGAGCCCCGCGCCGCTTGCACCGAACAGATGAAGTTGGCGAGCGCGCCGGGAAGGGTCGCCGTCGCATCCCACACGATGCTGCGGCGAAATCCGTCCCGCGTGATCTCGAGCGTGGCCCCAGCCACGTCGGGCGGGACGATAGAGCCAGGCCGCGGATACTCCGCCTTGAGGGCGCGAAACGCCGACGCCTTGGTGTCGAGAAAGAGCGACTCGACCGACGGGGCGACCACGTCTCCTTCGAGCTCGACCAGGAACGTGGTGCACGAGACGCCGATTGGCGCGGTCTCACAGCGTCGCATCACGAACCGTTTCGAGGCGGAATCGATGCGAGTCTCCCGCCGTGACTCGTGTCCACCGGCCACGGCGACCTCGGTCAGCACGATGCTGGAGGGCTCGCCGGGAGCCGGAATCTCGACGGCGAGGGGGTCGTTCGAGCACCCGGCCAGCGCGGCGGCGGCGGACAGCAGCAGGAGTTGACGACGGACGGACGGACGATGCAGCGACATCGCACACCTCCTCAAGTAGGCTCACGTGACGATAGCACGGCGTCGGCGGAGGCGCGTCGCCCACGAGGACGACCGGCGCCGACGCAGGGACGAGCCGGATCGGGGATCCTCCACCCCGCGTGCCACGACGATCGGGCGACCGGCGCCCTCCCTACTCCTGAGACGTCAGACGTTGAAGCGAAATAGCAGCACGTCCCCATCCTTCACCACGTATTCCTTTCCTTCGCTCCGGACTGCGCCCTTGTCCCTCGCTTCCTTCCACCCGCGCAGCCGGATGAACTCGTCGTAGGACACCGTCTCGGCGCGAATGAAGCCGCGCTCGAAATCGGTATGAATCACGGCCGCCGCCTTGGGGGCGGTGTCACCCTGATGGATCGTCCAGGCGCGGACCTCCTGTTCGCCGGCCGTGAAGTACGTCTGCAGCCCCAGCAGGTGGTAGCCGGCGCGGATCAGGCGGTCGAGTCCCGCCGATTCCAACCCTAACGAGGCGAGGAAGTCCTGGCGCTCCTCCCGTGGCAGTTCACCAAGCTCCGCCTCGATCTTGGCGGAGAACGGGACGACCTCCGCCTGCTCGGCGCTGCCCGCGATGGCCGCGCGCAGCGCGAGCAGGTGCGGTCCCTCGTCGCCGGTGAGCTCGGACTCGGTCACGTTGGCGGCGTAGAGCACGGGCTTCGCCGTGAGCAGGGCGAGCGGCTCCAGGACCGCGCGTTGCTCGGCCGTCAGCTTGCCCTCCCACAGTGCCTTCCCGTCGTTGAGCAGGGCGTGCGCCATCTCGAGCACCGGCAACTCGGCCTGCGCGTCCTTGTCGCCAGTCCGCGCCGCGCGCTGCACCTTGTCGAGTCGCTTCTCCACCACCGCGAAGTCGGAGAGCGCCAGCTCGAACTCGATGACTTCGCGGTCGCGCACCGGATTCACCCCGCCCATCACGTGGGTCACGTCCGGGTCGTCGAAGCACCGCACGACGTGCACGATCGCGTCGGTTTCGCGGATGTTGGTGAGGAACTTGTTCCCGAGTCCCTCGCCCTGCGACGCCCCCTTCACGAGCCCGGCGATGTCGACGAACTGCACCACCGCGGGCACGGTGCGCTTGGGCTGCACGACCTCTGCCAGCGCCGGCAGTCGATCATCGGGCACCTCCACCATGCCCACGTTCGGCTCCACGGTGCAGAACGGATAGTTCGACGCCTGTGCGGCTGCGGAGGTGAGGGCGTTGAACAACGTGGACTTGCCGACGTTGGGGAGACCGACGATACCGAGGCGGAGCATTTGGGACGGGGGACGGGGGACGGGGGGGCGCGGCCCTTGCGGGCGCGCGGGGCCCGGGTGGGGCAATCAAATGTACCGGGACGCAATAGTTGGATGATGGAGGCGCGGGATTGGGGCGCCACCTTCGGGCATGCATCCGTTTCGAAAGCTTTCGGTGTGGCGGAAGGCGCACGAGCTGGCGCTTGCCACGTATCGCGCGACGGACGGCGTTTCGTACAAGCGCTATCCGGGGCTGGCTGACCAACTCCGGCGTGCGGTGATCTCGGTGCCGGCGAACATCGCCGAGGGGACGGGGCGGGATACTGCGCTCCAGCTCTGTCACTTCCTCGAGATCGCCATCGCGTCAGCGCGCGAGGTCGACTACCTGCTTACCCTCGCGGCCGACCTCGAGGCCATCCCACGCAGCGACCACGCCAAGCTCGAAGCCCGCACCGACCAGGTGTGCCGCATGCTCGTCGCCCTGCGCGCAACGGTGAGAAAACGAGCCATCCAGCAAAAAGAGACTACCCGCGCCTCATCTAAGACGACAAACAAGCACGAGGGACGGGAGAAGAAGCCCGTCAGCGCGACTCGTCGCGCTGACACTCCCGTCCCCCGTCCCCCGTCTCCCGTCTCTATGCAATAAACCACGGCGCCAACACCAACGACACCACCGACATGAGCTTGATGAGAATGTTCATGGCCGGTCCGCTCGTGTCCTTGAACGGATCGCCAACGGTGTCGCCGACCACGGCTGCCTTGTGCTCTGGCGAGCCCTTGCCGCCGAGCGCGCCGGTCTCGATGTACTTCTTGGCGTTGTCCCACGCGCCGCCGGCGTTGGCCATGAAGAGGGCCATCATGACGCCGGTCACTGTCGCGCCGGCCAACAGTCCGCCCAGCGCGCGCACGCCGAAGAACTTCCCGACGATCACCGGCACGAGCACGGAGACCACGCCGGGGATGATCATCTCACGCAGCGCGGCCTTGGTGGAGATGTCCACGCAGCGGGCGGAATCGGGCTTGGCCGTGCCTTCCAGCAGGCCGGGGATCTCGCGGAACTGGCGGCGGACCTCCTCGACCATTCCCTGTGCCGCGCGTCCCACGGCGGTCATCGTGCTGGCCCCGACAAAGAACGGCATGACGCCGCCGAGGAAGAGCCCGATGACCACCATCGGGTCGATCAGGTTGAGTCCGTCCTGGCGCAGGCCGACGGCCGAGGCGTAGGCGCTGAACAGCGCCAGCGCGGTCAGCGCCGCGCTCCCGATCGCGAAGCCCTTGCCGATGGCGGCCGTCGTGTTGCCTAACGCGTCCAGCCCGTCGGTGATCTGGCGCACCTCGGGACCCAGGTGACACATCTCGGTGATGCCGCCGGCGTTGTCAGCGATCGGGCCGTAGGCGTCGACCGACATGATCACGCCAACGGTGGAGAGCATGCCGACGGCCGCAATGGCCACGCCGTACAGGCCGGATGATGTGTAGGCAAGGAACGTTGCACCGCAGATCAGCAGGACCGGGATAATGGCGCTCTCCATCCCGATGGCCAGCCCGGCGATGATGTTGGTGGCAGGGCCGGTCTTGCTCGCCTCGGCGATGCGCTTGATCGGCGATCCGGCCGTGTAGTACTCGGTGGCCATTCCGATCAGGATGCCGGACACCGTCCCCGCCAGGACCGCCCAGAAGGGGCCGAGGATCGAGTACGAGCCGCCCTCGGGGCGGGTCATGGTCAGCGGCATCGCCTTCGTGACGAAGTAGGCGAGCGTGAGGAAGAGACCCGCGGCAATGAACGTCGCCGTCCGCAGCGCGTTGGCCGGGTTCCCCTTGGCCAGGATGCGCATCGAGTAGACGGCGACCAGCGATGCGATGAGTCCGGTCGCGATGTAGGTGATCGGCAGGAGGATCGCCGTGCTCACCGATTCGGGCGCCAGCAACGGCGACGTGGCGGCGATGGCGATGGTGGCGATGACCGACCCGGTGTAGCTCTCGAAGATGTCGGCGCCGAGTCCGGCGACGTCGCCCACGTTGTCGCCGACGTTGTCGGCGATCGTTGCCGGGTTGCGCGGGTCATCTTCCGGGATGCCCGCTTCCACCTTGCCAACCAGGTCGGCGCCAACGTCTGCGGCCTTGGTGTAGATCCCCCCGCCCACGCGGGCGAAGAGGGCGATCGAGCTCGCTCCCATGGCGAAGCCGGCGATGACCTGTCCGAACTCGACCGTGCGGCCCTCGGCGCCCAGCCATGAAGACAGCCAGATCGTCACGGCGCCGATCCCGGCGAGTCCGAGCCCCGCGACGGCCAGCCCCATGACGGCCCCGCCGCCGAACGCCACACGCAGCGCCGCGGCCTGCCCGTGGGCGCGCGCTGCCTCGCTCGTGCGCACGTTCGCCTTCGTGGCGGCGTGCATGCCCGCGTAGCCTGCGATGACGGAACAGATGCCGCCCGCGAGGTACGCCACCCCGGTGCGCCAAGTCAGCGCGAGCGACAGCAGCACCGCCACGGCGGCGAGGAACGGCAGGACGACGAGGTACTCGCGCTTGAGGAAGGCCATGGCGCCCTTGTGAATCTCCTCGGCGAGGTCCTGCATCAGGGCCGAGCCGGGGGATTGTGCCATGACGCCGCGGTACTGCAGAAATGCGGCGATGAGTCCCACAATGCCGATGGGAAGGGCGAGAGTGATGATGTCCAGGTTCATGGGGAGCGGAGTGGGGCGGCTAGGGGCGCCGAGTTGGTGGGGCAGCGAGATGAGGCAGCTACGTGAAGCAGCGAGACGAAGCAGCGAGACGAAGCAGCGTGGCGAGTCGGCAGGCGGGGAAGGTTGGGTGAGGCGATCAGGCGTCGACTTTCCGGTTGTGCACGTTCATCGCCATCTGTATGCCCTCGCGGGCCCAGCAGTCCACCGCATCTGCGATGCGGGGGAGGAGGTCCGTGACGACCCTCCGTTCGTCCTCGTCGAACGCGTCGAGGACGAAGTCCGCCAGGTCGCCGACCTGGCGCTGATCATCGAGCGGGGCGATCCCGATGCGAAGGCGCGCGTACTCCCGCGTGCCTAACGTCGCCTCGATCGACTTGAGGCCGTTGTGTCCGCCGGCGCTCCCTGCCGCCCGCAGACGAAACGTCCCCAATGGGATCGCCACCTCGTCGACGAGCACGAGGAGTTGCTGCAATCCCGACCACTCCAGCCGTCGCATGTACGGCCGCAGTGCAACACCGCTGAGATTCATGAACGTCTGTGGCTTCACGAGGCGCACCCGCTCGTCCGCGATCCGCCCCTCGGCGACCAATGCCTCGCCCTCCGCCTGCCACCCCTCGATACGCCAAACGTCGGCCAGGTGGTCGAGCGCCCACCAGCCGACGTTGTGACGCGTCCCCTCGTACTTGCGACCTGGGTTTCCGAGGCCAACGACGACCTTCACGTGCGCACGGCCTACTTCTTCTTCGCCTCGGCTTCTTCTTCCGCCTTGGTCTTGCGGATCACTTCGGGCTCACCGGCCGCCCCTTCTGCCGGGGCCGCGACTTCCTCGCTGGCCTTCGACGCGCTGACCGTGAGGATGGTGTCGCGCATGTCGGCGAGCACCTCGACCCCCTCGGGGATCTGCAGGTCATCGACGTGCACCGACGCGCCGAGGTTCAGCTCCGTGATGTCGACCTCGATCTTGTTCGGGATGTTCGCCGGGTCGACGAGCACGGCCAGCTCCTGCATGATGTGCGACAGGATCCCGCCATGCATGCGCACGCCGACCGACGTGCCGACGAGCACGATCGGGACGTTCACGCTCACCTTCTCGCCGACGACCAGTTCCTGGAAGTCCACGTGGATGATGGCGCGCTTGACCGGGTGCCGCTGGATGTCGCGGATCAGCGTGCGCGACGTCGCGCCGTCGATGTCGAGCTCGATGACGGTCGTTTCGGCCGAGACGTGCCCGAGCAGGCGACCGAGTTCACGCGCGTCGACGGAGAGGGACTGCGGGGCGCGTGCGTGGCCGTAGATGACCGCGGGAACGCGGCCGTCGCGGCGCAGCGAACGGGCGACACCCTTGCCGGTACCAGAGCGCGCGGAAGCGGAGAGAGAAGCGGTGGACATGAGACGGACGGGGGACGGGGGACGGGAGACGGGAGATGTACTTAGTCGAACAATGAGCTGACAGACTGCTCGCTATGCGTGAACCGAATGGCCTTGGCGAGGAGCTCGCCGACAGACAGGATGGTCAAGCGGTCGAAGTGCTTCGATGGGTCGATGGCGATCGAGTCGGTGATGACCACCTCGGCGATCGGTGCGTTCTTCAGGCGCTCCACGGCAGGGCCGGAGAGCAGCGCATGCGTCGCGCACACGAAGATGTCCTTGGCACCGAGCGCCTTGAGGGCACGCGCTGCCTCACTGACGGTGCCGGCCGTGTCGATCATGTCATCGGGAATGATGCAGTCCTTCCCCTCGACATCACCGACCACGTTCACCACTTCGGAAACGTTGGCCGACGGTCGTCGCTTGTCGATGATCGCCAGGGTGGCATTGAGCCGCTTGCCGAACCCTCGCGCCATCTTCGCAGAGCCGACATCCGGCGCCACGATCACCAGGTCCTTCAACTGCTTCTTCTTGAAATGATTCACCAGCACCGGGGCGGCGTAGAGATGGTCGACAGGCTTGTCGAAGAACCCTTGCAGCTGATGCTGATGGAAATCCAACCCGAGCACCCGGTCGGCCCCGGCCTTCTCGATCATGTTCGCCATGAGCTTGGCGCCGATCGCCACGCGGGGCTGGTCCTTCCGGTCCTGCCGTGAGTAGCCGTAATACGGCATGACGCAGGTGATGCGCGCCGCCGACGCCCGCCGCACGGCATCCATCAGGAGCAAGAGCTCGATGATGTTGTCCGCCGGTGGATTCGTCGGCTGGACGATGAAGACATCCGCACCGCGAATGTTCTCATCGATTCGCACGAAGATCTCGCCGTCCGCGAACTTCGTGGCCGTGACCTTCGCGAGGTCGACCCCGAGGTTGCGCGCGATCTCCTCCGCGAGCCCCCTGTTGGCGTTTCCCGAGATCAGCTTGAAACCGCGGAGAACGCCGGGCAGATGGTCCATTACCGTAGAGCCTTTAAGCCTAGTGTGGACTGGGAGTTATGTCAACGAATTCGGACGGGGGACGGGAGACGGGGGACGGGGGTGCGTCGCGACGACGTCGCTCCGCAGGAGCGACTCTCCCGTCCCCCGTCTCCCGTCCCCCGTCCCAATTGGCCCTGGTGGATTCGAACCACCATTCGCAGATCCAAAGTCTGCTGTCCTGCCATTGGACGAAGGGCCAGTGAGCCCCCAAACCTACTCGTCGAGACGCACCGACTCAACGTGCGCGGCCGTCTGCGTGTCCAGCATGTCGACCGCACCGCCCTCTGGTCCGCCAGTGTCGATCCCGAACGCGATGGCGACCGGGTCCCGATCCACCTCGTCGCTCGTGTCAATCGGCTGCAGGGCAAAAAGCGTCGCCCCCGACCCGCTCATCCGCACGAACGGCAGCGTCACTCGGAGCTCAGGCTGTCGCAACCCGTTGAAGACGTCGCGAAGTAGCGGATGGTGGGGCAGGACCACGCGCTCGAATTCGTTGTACGCCATGAGGTCGACGTGGGACCAGTGCGCCAGCCATTCGAGCGTGTACGCCACTGACGCAGTGGGCTCGGCGGGCGACTCGGCGAGCCAACGGTACGCGTCGACCGTCGACACCCCCTCGCGGAAGGCGAACAGCAGGCAGTGACGTGGCGGGAGTGGTGGGAGCGCGAGCAGCCGGTCCCCGCGCCCCCACGCCAGGGCCAGCGGCGACGCAGCTTGCGTGAGAAAGGGGACGTCGGCACCGAGCGTGGCCGCCAACCGAAGCAGCGCATGATCGCCCAGCGGGACGGGAGCCAGGGCGTTGAGTGCTCGGAGGACACCGCCAGCGTCGGCGCTCCCACCGCCCAGCCCACCACCTACCGGGATCCGCTTGATGATCTCGATCTCGAACCCCGTGCCCCACCCTGTCGCTTCCGCATAAGCGACTGCGGCGCGCCACGCGAGGTTCTGCTCGACCGGTCCGAGTCCGGACGGGGGGAGCGTAGGCCCCCCACAGTCGAGCGAGCGCGCGCCATCCGTCAGGCGAACCGAGACATCATCGCCCAGCTCGAGTCGACACAAGAGCGTCTCGAGCTGGTGATACCCGTTCGCCTCGCGCGCGAGGATGCGAAGGAAGAGGTTGATCTTCGCCTGGGCGACCACGCGCGCACGTCGCATGACGTCGCTACGCCGCAGCCTCGACGCCCGTGGGCGGGCTCCGCTGCCCGAGTTCCCCGAACTTCATCCCGAGCCGCAGGAAGTAGTACAGCCCAATCAGGGTGATCGGGAGGAACGAGAGCAGGTGGAATCCCAACGCCCAGCTGACCGCCAGGTCGCTCGGCACCCGGTACAGGGTCAATCCCGCCAGCGCCGCAGCCTCGAACACCCCGAAGAACCCCGGCGATGATGGCAGTGCGACACCGATCGCAATGACCCCCATGAGGAACAGCGCCGCAGCAAAGGGCGCCTCGATCCCCACCGCCAGGAAGCCGAGCCAGAAGGCGAGACCGTTGCAGAGCCACATGACCATGGCCCAGCCGAGCACCTTCGCAAACCGTACGGGCGACCGCAGCGCTCCAAGACCGGTCATGAACGACTCAAGAAGGTGCCGTCCACGGTCGGCAAACCGCGGCGCGACTCGTCCGATGACCGCGTCCCAGATGCGCACGACCAGGGCGGGGAACATCGCCATCGCCACGAGCGTGGCGAGCGCACCCAGCGCCACGACCGCGGCGAACAGCGCGAGCCGGTTCACCGGCTGACCACTGATGGTCGTCCCCGGGGCGAAGTCGGAGACGAACATCGCGATGACCAGGAGAATCACGATCGTCACCGCATCGAAGATGCGGTCCACCGCCAGCGAGGCGAAGGCGGCAGCGAAGCTCACGCGCTTGTCCTCCCGGGTGAGCGCGTAGGCGCGAGCCAGTTCGCCCGCCCGGGCGGGGACGACGTTGTTGACCATCATCCCGATCGCCGTGGAGCGCCAGAGTGCCCCGAGCGAGAGGTCGCTCGCCACGGGCTCCAGGATCACTCGCCAGCGCAGGGCGCGCAGCGGGAAGATTATCGTCGCCACGAAGGCGGAGAGCAGGAAGAGCGGGAGGCTCGACTGGCGCAGCACCCCCCAAACCTGCGCGAAGGAGACTTCACGCATGGTCCAGACGAAGAATGCCGCGCTCAGCGCGAAGCCGAGCGCGCCGCGCCAACCAATTTTCATTTCCGCTTACTCCGCCTGCGCCAGGTCGAGGAGATCAAAGATCTCCTGAAGGTTCTCGTCGTCGAACCGCCCGCTGACGCGCATTTCGTCACGCACCGCAATGGCGCGCTGAACGGCGGACTGCCCGCGGTACACGATCGACTCGATGGGGACAATGTCGTCCTCGTCCAGACGAGCGGGCGCGCTCAAGGGTTCATCCTCGAGCACGCTGAACCCCGCGATCCCCTCTTGGAGGAGTGACTGCAGCTCGCGACCGGTTGGCGTAGGGGCAGAGCGACGCGGTGCCAACGACCTCGCCGGCGCCGGTGGTGACCACGGCGCACTGGGAGTTGCCTCGGCCGCCAGCGCCGCGGGGGGAGTCGACCCGTCAGCGGCGGGCGGCGCCGCGGCGGGCGCCGCCGCGGCGTGCTGGGGGGCGGCAGTCGCCGCGGGCGGCGACGATAGCTCGGGCGCGTCGTACGCGGGTGCCGCCGGCGTCTGTAGGGCGACCGGAGGCAGCGCTGGCGGCGCTGCTGGCGGGTCTGCCGACTGGGCCGGCGAGAGAATCGGGGTAACGCGGCGAGCGCGCTCCAACACCGCGAGCCGTCGCTCGATTTCGTCGACCCCTTCGCCCGGTGTCAGCAGCAGCAGCGTCCCGGCCTCGATCGCCTCGAGCAGTTGGGGAGCCAACAGATCCGTTTCACGGGCCGCCTCGCCGAAGAAGCCGGCGACCTGGTGCACCTCGAACGAGGCCGCGGTCCCCTGCATGTCGATGAGCGCGTCGTACAGGGTGCGAGCGGCCCGGCTGCGTCCGGCAGCGTCCTGCGCGTGGCGGGCGTCGTTCACCAAGCGCCGAACGTGCTCGGCCCGGGTGAGGATCTCCTCTCGGAATCGCTGCAGCCGACTGGTCGGTGGGGCGACCGCGCGCTGCACCACATGGGGGCCGCGATCGGCATAGAAGAGCTGATCGATCGGTACGACCGGCGCGCTCACCTCGGGCGTCCGGTCGACCTCGAGCGCGTGAGCGGCCCGGACAAACCGGCCGACCGCGGGCGAGTCGCCGCTCGACGCCTCGCCGGCGCGCAGGCGGGCGGATGCTTCCCGCAATACGTCGGCGGCAGAACGAAACAGCTCCACGTCCCGCTCGCTGAGCGGCGCGTCCGGCATCAGGGCGCGGGCCGCCCGATCGACGGCGTCGGCGACATCGGCCAGCGGTGGAAAGTCAGCAATGCCGGCAATCCCGCGCATGGTGCGGACGCGGGTCAGGGCGTCGTCGAGGGCCCGGCGGTGCCGCTTGGCGACAAAGGCGTCCAGCTCGGCGGCGATCGCCGAGGATTGCAGGGCGATGAAGACGGGCGCGGTCGCGGCCGCTGCGGGGGGCACCTGACGCGCCGACTCGGATGGGAGGAATCGCTGCAGGCCGGCCAGGCGGGCGTCGGCACGGGCGGTCTCGCGTTCACCCCACGTCCTGACGCCGCGCACGAGAAAGCGGAGGTCGTCGACCGTCTGTTGCAGGACCCCGTGCAGCTCGAGCGTCCACCGCATCTCGCCGTCGCGGACCGAGTGCGCGACGAGTTCCATCGACGCGGCGATGGCGGCGATCGCATCGACCTTCGCCATGGATGACGCGCCGCGCAGCGCGCGCGCCGTGGCGATGAACGCGTTGCCATCGGGGGCGCCCCCGCTGCCGGAGACGATATGGTCGAGGGAATCCAGATACTCCGTGGCCTCGACGAGATAGAACTCCAGCAGTTCCGGCGATCCGTTCATTCGCGTCTATAGGGAGGGTGGCGGCGGGGGCAAGTTAGAGAGGGATCCCCACAGGAGGCTAGGTGCGCAGAGACGAACGCGCGTGATCCATCGCGGCGCGCATTTCGACGACAGCGGCAGCGATCCCGACGAAGACGGCGCGACTGACGATGGTGTGCCCGATGTTCAACTCCTCGATCTCGGGGATGGCGGCGACGGGACCGACGTTTCGCACGGTGAGGCCATGGCCGGCGTGTACGTGCAGGCCGAGTCCCTTGGCGAATCGTGCGGCGTGGGCGAGCGCGGTCAGCTGCATCGTGTCGTCCGGATGGTGGGCGTAGCTGCCGGTATGCAACTCGATGGCGTCGGCGCCGAGGTCGCGCGCGCGGGCGACGGCGTCGACGTCGGGGTCGATGAACAGCGAGCTCCGGACGCCGGCGGCGCGAAGGCGGGCCATGGCACGTTCGAGGGCGGCGGGATCGTGGGTCAGGTCGAGCCCGCCCTCGGTGGTGATCTCCTGCCGCTTCTCGGGGACCAGGGTGACCTGATACGGGCGCAGCCGCTCCACCAGCGCCAGCATCTCCTCCGTGCAGGCAATTTCGAGGTTGAACGGCGTGCGCGTCGAGGACATGAGGCGCTCCACGTCGTCGTCCTGGATGTGCCGACGATCCTCGCGGAGATGGGCCGTGATGCCATCAGCTCCCGCGTCCTCGCAGGCGATCGCGGCGGCGACTGGATCGGGCTCGTCGGTGCGACGGGCCTGTCGAATCGTGGCCACGTGGTCGATGTTGATGTAGAGCCGCTGGTACGGCGCAGACGGGTCGCTCATCGGGGAACGCCTCCGAGCACGATGGGTACGCGACCGGTGAACCCGTTGCCTGCCGCAAACTGGTGGATTACGTTCGCTCGCATTCTGGCTTGGAGTCTCGCGTGAAATCGTGGAAGCTGTTGGGACTGCTCGTGATCGTCTCCGTCGCGGCGTGCGGGCGCAAGCCCGCGCCGGGGGTTGCGCTGACCGGAGCGGCGGCGCCGCGACTGGCCGTGGAACAGTTCATGTCGGCCGTCAAGGCGCAGGATCTGCAAGCGATGTCCGTCGTGTGGGGGACCGACAAGGGGCCGGCGCGCGACCAGATGGAGCGCGACGAACTGGAGAAGCGCGAGATCATCATGCAAGGCTGCTACGACCACGACCGATTCCGCATCCTGGAAGAAGGTCCGGCGCCGAGCGGCGAGCGCGTCTTGCGCGTGGAGGTGTCGCGCGGAACGAAGACGGCGACTCCGGCCTTCATGGTGGTGCAGGGACCGTCGGAGCGCTGGTACGTCCGCGATGCCGGCATCACTGCGATGCGCGAATTCTGCAAGCTCTAGGGCGCGCGGAACCGTTTCCGCCCTCGCTAGATTAGTACTCGGACAGTTCGACCAGGACACCAGCAGTCGCCGATGGGTGAAGGAAGGCGATGCGCTTGCCCTCGGCTCCAAAACGCGGGTGCTCGTCGATGAGGCGGATGCCGTTGGCGCGGCAACGTGCTAGTGCTCCCTCCAGATCGTCGACGTTGAAGCAGATGTGATGAATGCCCGGTCCTCGCTTGGCGATGAAACGGCCGATAGGCGAATCTGGCGCGTCGGCCTCGAGCAGTTCGACCAGGGATTCCCCGGCGACGAGGCCAACGATGTGGGCGCCGTCGGAATCGCCGAGCGGCGTCTCGGGGAGACCGAGGACGTCGCGGTAGAACGGGAGGATCTCCTCGAGCGAGGTGACGGCGACGCCGATATGGGCGATGCGCGTACCGCGCTGGGGCGGGGTTGGGGCGGGCTGGTGATCTGGCTGTGACATCGGGTGTCAGCGCTCCGAATTGGTACGGTGCGCGCGCAAGTTAATCTGAGTGTTGCGAGGGTGAATCCCCGCGACGGAGGCGAACGGAATGTCGAATACGATGGCGGTGACCGACGCGAACTTCGCGACGGAGATCGAGGGGGCGAGCGGGCTGGCGGTGGTCGATTTCTGGGCGGAATGGTGCGGTCCCTGCCGCATGGTTGGTCCAATCGTTGACCAGCT
>Ga0138256_10005216_pt1 | contig 13778 bp, 8 predicted proteins | sample KNB2016incub_MG_FD_105486 | JGI IMG/M metagenome (GOLD analysis project Ga0138256, IMG submission 105486) | Active sludge microbial communities from wastewater in Klosterneuburg, Austria - KNB2014incub_MG | ecosystem: Engineered > WWTP > Activated sludge > Unclassified | place: Austria...
ACGTGTCATGTGCATGCCTACTGACCGCTGTCCGCTGCCACCCGACGGCCCGAGACGGGCGCGGCGCGTGGCCAGCTGAGCTGATGTCGCTGCACCGCGTCTTGCAGGTGCCGGGCAAACGCCACTGAGTCGCCGCGCGCCGCCACGAGATCCTCGCGTTCCTCGGGATCGTTGCGATAGGCGTAGGCCTCGTACCGCCCGACCCCGTCGCGGATGACGTGGAGCGTATCGTCGAGGATCGCCTTCATCGGCCCGAGCGAATTCCGGAACCGCAGCACCGGCCGCATGTTCTGGTCGATTTCGAGCATGACATCGCTGAAGCGTGCGGTAGAGTCGCGCCAGGCCGACGCCAGTGATACGCCGCCAATCGCGGGATCGCCCTGCTCCTGCGCGAGGTCCAGGATCGTGGCCGCGATGTCGCGACCGCTGGCCTGTCGCGCGACCCGCTGCCCTGCGGGGACGCGCGCGGGAAACAGGATCACCAGCGGGACATGCACGACTTGCCGATACAGGCTATTGGCATGCGCCCACTGCTCGTGCTCGCCGAACTGCTCGCCATGGTCCGAGGTGATCACGACGATCGTGTTGTCGAGTATCCCGCGCTGCTCGAGCGTCGTGAACAGCGAATCGAGCTGGTCGTCCAGGTACCGAATGGCGCCGCGGTAGCGATCGGCATCGCGCGGTCCGTCGCTGCGGAACATGGAGTTGTACGGCTCCGGCGCCATGTACGGTGCGTGCGCGTCGAAGTAGTTCAGGAAGGCGAAGAACGGTCGTCCGTCCGGGAGCTGGTCCAGCCAGCGAAGGAAGTGCAGGCTGACCTCTGCGGCAGGTTTCTGGTCGTGTGCCGACTCGGTCACGCGCGGCGTGAAATCGCTGGCCAGGAACCGCTTTAGGGCACCGCGAACTCCCTGGCCGCTGTTGAGCGCGCTCCACCCCCGCAGGACATTGTCCGACTGCGTGATCGTGGTGGAGCGCAGCACCTCGGCACGCGTGAACTTCAGGTCCTCGTAGTGCAGGAAGCCCTGCGCCAGCCCGCTTTCGCGCGGCGTGGCGGCGAAGTTGGCGGTAAAGCCTCCGGTAGACCAGCCGCGCGCACGCAGGACTTCGGCCAGGGTGACGTGTTCGTCGGCCAGCGGGACGGTGTACGATGCGAGATGCGTCCCGGCGTATTGGCCAGTGAAGAGCGACGCGTGCGAGGGCGTGGTCCAGCTTGAGGTGGAGTACGCCTGCTCGAAGACCGCGCCACGCGAGGCCCAGGCGGTGAGCTTCGGCGTCGTCTCCACGCTGCTGCCGTACAGCGAGAGGTAGTCGGCACGCACCGTGTCGAGGATCAGGATCAGGACGTTGGGCGCCGTGGTGGGGAGGGCAGGGAGTGCGGCGATCGCGGCCCGCTCGCCCTGCGCGCGAAGTCGCGGCACCAGGGTGGCCGCCAGCAGCAGCGCGATGCTTCCCACGGCGGCCGTGACTCGCGCGCCGAGCCGCACGCGGGCTTCTGCCCCCTCCACACGCCGGGAGATCACCAGCGCCAGGCCAGCCGCCAGCAGCAACGACGCGTAGCCGTGAATCTGTGGTAGGAGGAGCAGGATCGAGAACAACCCGAGCGTGAGCCAGACCCAGACCGAGGCCCGCAGCGTCAGGCGCGCCCCGACCGCGACGGCCACCACACCAAGGAGGATGGCCATGGGGAGGTACACGACTACATGGGCGAGCGGCACGATCCAGGACAGGTCGCGCGACGCCCACCCCCAGCGCGTCACGCTGAACGGCTCGAGCAGGGCCCTCGCCAGCCACAGCTGCAGCACGCCGGCGACGATGGCCGAGGCGAGCCAGAGGGTCACCTGATCCACAAGCACGGCGACGCGCCCCGCGGGACGGCCGTTCGGGCGCTCGTCGTTCGGGCGCTCGTCGTTCGGGCGCTCGTCGGGCATGCTCAACTGCGGGCCACTGATGCCGACACGGCGGTCGCCACGCCGCGCATCCGCGGCGCGTTGCGCGCGCGTGTGAACGGCGGAATCCGCGATGACGAGGCGGTCGGCGAAGCCGAGGGTTCCAATGGCATGCGAGGCGGGGACCCGGAATGGTCAAAACGTGTCGGGCGAAGACGCCCCATACTCTATCGAGCGACCGATGGGCAACTCGTCACGTGGACGAGCACCCCGGGCGAATGACTACAGCAATCGGCGTGCTACGCTCGCGTTTGCTCGCGACCGCTCGTGTGGCGCCACACATTGCGCGCGCAGCGCGAACGGCGGGACCACTGAAAGCGGAGGCGACGCAGCGCGCTTCGACCGGCCGTCACGTGCCATGGGCGCTTCACAGCTCCAACCGAAAATGGAGTCCTCGTGGCGAAGTTCACAAGTACGGGCGAGCAACGTGCCGGCGTCACCCGACGTTAGGCGCGTCGCCGTCGTCGTGCGTGTCATGAGACGAGCGCTGCCGCAGCGCTCATCGTCGCTCCCGCGTTACGGTCTCGTTGCGGCGGCCCCTGCTCATTCGTCAGCGATCGGGGCTGTGTGTGTACCGGTCGCCTGGCAACGCTTGGCCGCGTTTCCCGTACGTTCCCCGTACGTTTCCCCGTTGTCCGGTTGCCCGCAGTGGCTGCGGCGCCCCTCTCCCTCCCTAGAACAGTGAGTCACCGGCTCGTGCGTCTCTTCCAGTCGTGCCTCGTACTCGCCCTTGCGGCTACCCTCGCGTCGTGTTCAGACGATGATGTAACGACCCCTCCCGCCACCACCGGCGTAGCCCCGGCTGCGGGCATCCCTGCGACCTTTGTGGGCATAGTTGCCGGCGCCGAGGTCCCGGTCTCGGTCATCGTGAGCAACGCCAAGGGGCCGGCCGCGAACGTCAGTGTCACGTTCACTCCCTCGGGTTCGGGCACCGCCACGCCGTCCACCGTGACCACCGGGGCCGACGGGCGGGCGACGACCCAATGGCGCACCGAGGCGACGGTCGCGAGCAATACGCTCACGGCCACCGCCGATGGACGCACGACGCAGTTCACGGCCGCCACGATCGCCGGTCCGGCCGCGCGCCTGTCGCTCAACGCCGGCAATAGCCAGTCGGCGATCGTCGGCACCGCGGTGCCGATCGCCCCGAGCGTGCGGGTCACCGACACCAACAACAACCTGGTCACGACGCCGGTCGCCGTGACCTTTTCGGTCGCGAGCGGTGGGGGGTCGGTCGACACCGGCGTTCCCACCGTGACGCTCCAGAGCGCCGCCGGCCTGGCCACCGTCAGCAACTGGCGCGTCGGACCCACGGTCGGCACCAACAACAACACGCTGACCGCCAGCAGCACCGGCCTCACGGGAAGCCCCGTGACCTTCACCGCGTCAGGAACCGCGGGGGCAGCCGCGAGCGTCGCAGTCAGCGCAGGGCAGGGCCAGTCCGCGACGGCTGGGACGACCGTTCCCGTCCCGCCGGCCGTGGTCGTGCGGGATGCCCTCGGCAACCCCAAGGCAGGGGTCGAGGTGACCTTTGCCGTGACGGTCGGCGGTGGGACCGTGGCCCCCAGCACGCGCACAACCGACGCGCAGGGCGTTGCGGCCGTGACCGGATGGGTACTCGGCACCACGGTGGGAGCAAACGCCTTCACCGCCACCGCAGCCGGGTTGACGCCGGTCACCTTTACCGCGACGGGTGTCGCAGGGGCCGCGGCGCGACTCGAGAAGGCCGCCGGTGACAACCAGTCGGCAGCGGCCGGGACTGCGGTTCCCCTCCGCCCGACGGTCCGGATCACCGATACGAACGGGAACCCGGTCGCCAACGCCTCGGTGACGTTCGCCATCACCGGTGGTGGCGGATCGCTCGCCGCTCCGGCCACGGTGCAGACCAATGCGGCCGGTATCGCCACGGCCAGCATCTGGACGCTGGGGCCGATCGCCGGCGCCAATACCCTCTCGGCAACGAGCGGCACGCTCGTCGGGAGCCCGGTGCAGTTCACCGCGACCGCGACGCAGGTCGCCGCGTCAATCGCCGTGAACGCCGGGAATAACCAGTCGGCGGTGGCCGGTGGACCGGTCGCTGTCGCGCCCAGTGTCATCGTGAAGGACGCGGTCGGAAACCCGATCGCCGGCATCGACGTCCTGTTCGCCGTCACGGCCGGAGGCGGAAGCGTCGCCCCGTCGGTCGCGGTCAAGACGAATGCCCAGGGAATTGCCTCGGTCACGAGTTGGACGCTCGGGACCGTCGTCACCGACAACCCGAATACACTGAGGGCCAGCGTACCAGCTACGACGCTGCCCGCGGTCACCTTTACCGCCACCGCAGTGTCAGGGGCGGCGGCGAAGCTCGCCTTGCACCTGGGCGACGGCCAGTCGGCCGCGGCGGCGACTGCGGTCGCTGTTCCGCCGTCGGTCCGCATCACGGATGCCAACGACAATCCGGTCGGCGACGGAACTGCCGTCACCTTCGCCATCACCAGTGGTGGAGGGTCGATCACCGGTTCTGCCACAGTGCAGACCGACGCCTCCGGCATTGCGACGATCGGCGGTTGGGTGCTCGGGCCCACGGCGGGAGCCAACACACTCACCGCGACCAGCGGGACGCTGTCGGGAAGTCCGGTGACCTTTACCGCCACCGGGACGCAGGTTCCGATGTCGCTGACCGTGAACGCCGGCAACAACCAGACGGCGGTCGCCGGTACCGCGGTCGCCACGGCGCCGAGCGTGATCGTGCGGGACGCCGGGAATAACCCCATGGCCAACGTCGACGTCATCTTCTCGGTCACGAGCGGTGGCGGCGTGGTGGTACCCACCGCGGTGGTGAAGACCAACGCACAGGGTATTGCGACAGCCACGAGTTGGACGTTAGGCGCGACTGTGGGTGCCAACACGCTGCGCGCGAGCGTGACGGCCCTCGCGCCGGTCACCTTCAACGCCACCGGCGTTGCAGGTGCTGCCGCCAGGCTCACCAAGCATGTCGGCGACAACCAGTCGGCGACGATCGGGACGGGAGTCGCCACCCCGCCCGCGGTCCGCATCACCGACATCAACAACAACCCGGTCGGCGCGGGGACGAGCGTGACCTTCTCCGTCGCGAGCGGCGGCGGATCGGTCAACGGCCCTGCCACGGTGCAGACGAATGCCGCGGGCATCGCGACGATCGGGGGATGGTTCGTGGGTCCCACGGCGGGGGCGAATACCCTCGTGGCCATCAGCGGCACGCTCATCGGCAGTCCGGCGACGTTCACGGCCACGGCGACCGCACAGGTGCCGTTCGCCGTCGTCATCGTCGCCGGCAACAACCAGTCGGCGACGGTCGGAACGGCCGTGACCACCGCGCCGAGCGTGGTCGTGCGCGACGGTAGCAGCCTCCCGATTCCGGGCGTCACCGTGACGTTCGCGATCACCGGCGGTGGAGGCGCGATCACCGGTCCGGCAGCCATCGTCACCGACGCCAACGGCGTTGCCACCGTCGGCGGATGGACGCTGGGCACGACCGCGGGGACGAACAACAACAACCTGTCGGCCACGGTGACGGGATTGAGCCCCGCGACCTTCATCGCGTCGGCCACACTCGATGTCGCCTCGATCCTGGTCCGGAACTCAGTCAGCGTCGACTCGGGGGTGGTCTTCGGAGCCGTGACACCGCCGAGCGTCCGGGTCACCGACCAATACAACAACCCGGTGCCGGGCGTCGCGGTCACCTTCGCCGTCGCGTCGGGAACCGGATCGATCGGTGGCACGAACCCGGTCACCACGAACGCCAGCGGAATTGCCACCATCGGGAGCTGGACGCTGGGCAACACCAATGGTGCCACCACCGTCACCGCCACCAGCGGTTCCCTGACCAACAGCCCCCTCACGTTCACCGCGCACGCGCTCGTGGACTATGAGGATGCTGCTTGGGAAAACACCCGCTCCGCCGCGGCGGGCGGTAGCATCACGCCGAGGGTCGGCGTGCGCATCGTCGACCACAACAACGCGCTCGTCGCTGGTGTGAGCGTGACGTTCACGATCACCGGTGGTGGCGGGACATTCGGCGCGGGCGGCCCGACCTCGGTGGTCGTCGTCACCAACGTGCAGGGCAAGGCCGTCGTGAGCGCGTCGGAGTTCTGGTTCCTGGGCAGCACGCCCGGGCTGAATACCATGACCGCCACCGCCAACATCGGTGGCCGACTCCTCGTCCTGACCTTCAGGGCGAACGGCACATGACCTTCGGTGGGTCGCGACGGACGTCGTGACCCACGCCGCCACCCACCATGGGCGTGCAACAGCCCCGTCCCGAGCGAGTCGCTCGTGACGGGGCTGTTCAACGTTGGGGCCAGGCTGCCGGCCAGCGCTCCGGCCGCATGCCGAGCGCGGGTTGCATCCGCTTTGCGCCAGCGGTCACGCGCGAGCGCCGCGAAGTGGCTCGCCGCGTTCCTTCGCGTGTGCCGTTCTCCGCTACTTGCTGCGAGGGGGGAGCGTAGTCCCCCCAGTCCCTGCGCGTGTCCCCCGCTTGAACGGCTGCGACGCAACCGACGAGTTCCCCTGCGAATCGATCGAGGTGATCACGACCTGGTACGCGCCGTAGTGAAGGAACGTGACGTCGATCGCTCCCACCCACGCGATGCGCGCACCGAAAACCCCGATCGGTGTGGCGACCAGGTCGGTTTCGAATCGCTCGGTCGACGTGAGCCGCGCGTGCGCCCGGACAATGGGATTGCGCGACCTGACGTCGGCGAAGATGACCAGCGTGTCGCCGACGATGTCGTCCTTGATCGGTTCAGCGAAGGTTACGGTGATCGAGTCGGCGAGGTCGGTGACCGTCACCTCGGCGATTCCGACCCTTCCCTCGCACGTGGCGCGGACCAGGGCCATTCCGCGCGAGACTGCCGAGACCCGACCGGTGGGCGTCACCGTCGCGACCGCGGGGTTGAGCGACTCCCAGACGATCGGCCGATCAGTTGCCTCGTTGCCGTCCGCGTCCTCCAGCAGCGTGGTGAGCGTGCCTGAGTCACCGAGCCGTAAGCCCATCGCCGCCGGGACCATCGAAACTGTGGCCACCGGTCCAGGGGGACCACTCACCCGCACCTCCACCGTGCTGTACACCTGCTCCGAAATGGCGGCGATGCTCACGACCCCCGGGGCGCGAGCGGTCACAAGCCCCTGGTCGTCGACCACCACGCGTGTGGTATCGGAGCTGAGCCAGCCGATGGGTCGCCCGGGAAGCATCCCGCCGGCGGCGTCGATTGCCCGAGCCGTGAGCTGCATGGTCTGACCCGGCGCCAGCAGGGTCTTGAGCGGGGTGATGACCACTGCGTTGACCGGCACGGGAAAGACGCGGAACGCCGCCTCCCCATGCACAGCACCTATCGTCGCCACCACTCGCGTTTCGCCGTCTCCAACCGCCACCACGCGCCCGCCCGTGCTGACGGTGGCCACTGCGGGATCGGTCGTCGTCCACACGACCGACCCGATTGCGACCGTCCGTCCGCCGGCGTCTCGTCCTTCGACAGTGGCCTGCGCCACCTCGCGCGCGCGCACCGAATCGCGCGTCAGCGTCACGAGCAGCGCAGTCGCGGTCGAGGAAGCGCTGGTGACGGGTGCAGGATCGCCCGAACAGGCGGCGGCCAGCACCAGCCCCGCCAAGTACAGACGCGGTGCCGACGGTGCCAACCACTCGCCACGAAACGCGCGCGCGCGATGCGAAGGAGACACGCCAAGGGGCGTCATGGGTCGGCTGGCGAGTCGTTGCAAGCGCGGGTTCGGTTGCGTGCTGCCAGCCGTGCAGTGTCGCGTGGGCAGTGTTACGACCGCAGTGTCAGTCAAGCGCGCTCCAGCGCGCTCCAGCGCGCTCCGCCAATCTCTGCTCCGCCAAGGTCTGCGCCAAGAAAGTGCGCGAACGCTGCGCGAGGCGCCAGCGCACGGGGCGCTTCCGAGGGTCGGAGCAGCTGCACGTCCGCGTCGGGGTACAACACCCTACTTCGACGACTCCACCGCATGGCGCCAGGCATCCACCGGTGCCCAGACGACCGCCAGCACGAGACCGAGTAGCGGCAGCCCTCCGGGCAGGTGCCAGGACTCCCCCAGTCCGAGCGCCAGCAGGGCAATGAGGGTCGCGGTGAGAAAGGCGATGCCGGCAGCGGGCCGCTTCTGCGCAAACTGACCTGCGCCGGGAATCACCAGGCTGAGAACGGCGCTTCGCAATCGCTCCGTCACGGTCCCTCCGTTTCCCACCGTTCAGCTGAACGTAGCCCGACGTAGATTTTCCGGGCACCCCACACTCCCTTCGCACCCCTCGTCGTGACGTCCACCGGCGCTATCGAACCTGTTGGCAACAGCCAGTCCACCGGAACCGCCTTCGGCATCCTCGGGGCGATCAGCCTGTGCCACGGGCTGAACGACCTGATGCAGTCGCTGCTTCCGGCGGTCTATCCCATGCTCAAGACCGCGTATCACCTCGACTTCGGGCAGGTCGGGATGATCACCTTCGCCAACACGGCGACGGCCTCCCTGCTGCAGCCCTTGGTCGGCATCTATACGGATCGTAACCCCAAGCCGTTTTCGCTGGCGCTGGGGATGGGCTTCACGCTGATCGGACTCGTGCTCCTGTCCCGGGCGCCGACGTACGCCGCCGTGTTGCTCGCCGTCGCCCTGGTCGGCGTCGGTTCGTCGATCTTCCACCCGGAGTCGTCCCGCGTGGCCCGGTTGGCCTCGGGCGGTCGGTACGGACTTGCGCAATCGCTCTTCCAGGTGGGCGGCAATGCTGGCTCGTCGACTGGCCCCCTGCTCGCCGCGTTCATCGTCGCACCATTCGGGCAGCGCAGCATCGCGTGGTTTGCCGCCGTGGCGGTCGTCGCGATCATGATCCTGTCGCGCGTTGGTGGATGGTACCGCGACCATCTCGTGGCAGAGGCCGCGCGGTCGGCGGCGCCGAGCGCCCCACCGATCGCGAGTGCGCAGGTGAAGCGCGCCCTCCTCATTCTCGTCGCCCTCGTCTTCTCCAAGAACGTCTACCTCGCCAGCCTGACGTCCTTCTACACCTTCTTCCTGATGCAGCGCTTCGCCCTCTCGGTCGAGAGCGCGCAGCTGCACCTCTTCCTGCTGTTAGGGGCGGTGGCGGTGGGCACCTTCGTCGGTGGGCCGGTGGGCGATCGCATCGGTCGGAAGTACGTGATCTGGGTCTCGATCCTCGGCGTGCTCCCGTTCACGCTCCTGCTCCCTCACGCCAACCTGTTGTGGACCGAGATCCTCACGGTCATCATCGGGCTCGTGCTCGCGTCGGCCTTCTCGGCGATCATCGTCTTCGCCCAGGAACTGGTCCCTGGGCGGGTGGGAGCCGTGTCGGGAATCTTCTTCGGGCTCGCCTTCGGCACCGCCGGACTCGGCGCCGCACTCCTGGGTCGGTTGGCCGACGCGACCAGCATCGAGCTCGTCTTCCAGATTTGCGCCTTTCTTCCGGCCATCGGCCTGCTCACGGCCTTTCTTCCCAACGTGGAACCCCGAGCGATTCGCTGACCGAAGGCGCGGGCGGGAGACAGCCGGGCGGCTCGTGATACGAATCCGGTTCACGGTCACTCCACCGGGCGATGCGATTCGTCCCACCCGGTTGCGTTCGTCCTGAGGGCTAACTCGCCGTCCGTCGCGCACGTCGCTCGCGCAAGTCGCTCGCGCCCGTCGGGTCACCTCGGCAAGAAATTCTGTCGAACGTGTGCAAGTCGTGCGGCGTGCCGACGTCTCCTGTGCAGACCCACACCAGGAAGGCGACATGCTCGACCGACTCTCCCGCTCAAGTTCCTCCCTCGTCACGGCATCGCTCCCCGCCGCCCGACCATCGACCGCAGCCCCCCGAGACCGACGTTACACCTGGATGGCGACGCTGGCACTGGCCGCACTGGCGGCGCTCCCGCTGCTCGCGGAAGCGCAGGGGCGCCTCATCACTCCCCCGTGCAACGCGCCGCCTCCCCCCCGCTGTCGCCCCGACGCCGACTGTGCCATCCCGGTGCAGGCGGTGTGCGGGCCGACGCTCGTCCGGCTCACGAGCGACGTCAAGATTGCCCTCGGCGACCGCGTGCTGCGCTACGAGGTCACCGAGGTCTTCAAGAACACCGGTCCGCGCGTGGCCGAGGCCGACTACGTCTTTCCACTCCCGGCAGGGGCAGCGTTCGAGGACCTGAAGCTGTCGATCAACGGCGAGCTGGTCGCCGGCGAGACGATGAGCGCTGACAAAGCACGCGGGATCTATGAGGAGATCGTGCGCCGCCAACGCGACCCGGCGCTCGTGGAATGGATGGGGAGCGGGATGCTGCGTGCCCGCATCTTCCCCATCGCCCCGGGCGAGGAAAAGAAGGTCGTGGTGCGTTACCAGAGCGTGGCACAACGCGAGGGCGACGCGCTGCGCATCGACTATCGCCGCGGGACGGATCCGAACGGGAGCGGCGCCCAGCTGCAGCGAGGGGCAGTGCGCGCGACGCACTCGGTGCCGCCGGGAACTGGCCGCGACGTGCCGCAGGGCGAGGACGGCGAGTGGTCGAGCGTGCAGTTCGTCTACCAGCCTGGCTCCAACTATGGAGAGCCGTACTCGCCGACACACACGCTGCGCACCCGCAACGAGGGCCGCCTGCGCTCGGTCGAGGCGCGCGGCAGCGCGAGCGAGCTCACGATCCTCCTCCCGCTGCGTCGCGCCAACTCGGCGGCGCTCAGCGTCCTGGCCCACAACCCTGACCGCGATCGAGGATTCGCGCTCATCACCATCACGCCGCCGGCCACGACCCGTCGCAGCGTGCCGCGCGACCTGACGTTCGTGGTCGACGTTTCGGGGTCGATGGCTGGGCGCAAGCTGGAGCAGGCCAAGGCGGCCGGTCGCGCACTGCTGGAGACGCTGCGCCCCGAGGACCGCTTCCGCATCATCGACTTCTCGACCGACGTGCGGTCCTTTCGCGACGGGTGGGCCTCCGGGACAGACGGCAACCTCGCCGAGGCACGCCGCTACCTGGCGTCGCTGCGGGCCGAGGGCTCGACCAACATCTCCGGCGCCCTCGAGGAAGCGCTGCAGCGCGGACGCTCGACGGAGCGCCTCCCGCTGGTGGTCTTCGTGACCGATGGCGAGCCGACGGTCGGCGAACGCAATCCCGACGCGATCGCAGCGCTCGCGGCACGGCAGCGCGGCGATGCACGCGTCTTCGCGGTCGGGGTGAGCGCCGACGTGAACGCCACGCTCATCGAACAGCTGGCGGTTGAGGGTCACGGTACCGCGCACTTCGTGCGTGACAGCGAGTCGGTGGAGCGCACCGTGTCGCTGCTTGCCCGTCGCCTCTCGACGCCGGTGCTGACCAACGTGCGCTTGCGTGTGGACGGCGTGCGCCTCTCGCAGGTGCTGCCGGCCGGCGCGCTCGACGTCTTTGCCGGGCAGGACCTGGTCGTGCTCGCCCGCTACAATGGAGACGGTCGGGCGACGGTGCTCCTGGAAGGCGAGTCGGCCGACGGCCCGGTGACCTGGTCGACCCAGGCGAGCTTTCCCGCGCAGTCGCGCGAGAATCCGTTCGTCGCCCGCCTCTGGGCAGCGCAGCGCGTCGGCTGGCTGGCGGCCGAGAAGCGGAAGCGCGGGAGCAGCACGGAGATGGACGCCGAGATTCGCTCGTTAGGCGAGCGCTACGGCATCCCCACCGAGTTCTCGTCCTATCTGGTGGTCGAGCCCGGGATGCAGGTCGCGGCCAACAACGGGCGCGTCGGCGGGCGGCAGGATGTCGTGGTGACCGGCAGCGCCACCGCCGCCTCCGGTGCCCGGCCGGTCAAGCGCGCGAGCGCGAGGGACGCAGCGGCCGATGCCGCCGCGCCCGCCGCGCTGGCGGCGCCCGCACCGAGTGCCAACGAGGCACGCTTCGAGGCCGCCAAGGCGGCGGCAGCGCAGCGCGAGATGAAGTCCGTGTCGGAGATGGACGCGCGGTCCAGGGACGACGGCGCGACGGAGCGCACGCTGGGAAGCCGGCGCTTTGCCCTCGTCAGCGGGGTATGGACGGATGCACGTTACACTGCATCCATGCGCACCGTGACCGTGAAACCCTTCTCTCCCGCGTACTTCGCCCTCGTGCAACGCTTCCCCGACCTCGCCGCCCCCTTCGCACTCGGCGAACGGGTGGTGGTGGCTGGCAAGTCGGTGGCGGTCGCGATCGCCCCCGATGGGACGACGGCGGTGAGCACGCTGGACGCGGCGGCGATCGACGCCATCGCGCGAAACTGGTAACGAGTCAATGCGCGACGACGAGCTGGAGCGGTTGTTCAAGCTGTACCACACGCCGCTGGTGCGATATCTCACCCGGCGGTTGGGCGATCGCGACTGGGCCGAGGAGGTCGCGCAGGAGACATTCCTGCGCGCCCTCCGCCAGGACGCGCTCACCAGCGAACGCTCCTGGCTCTTCGCCGTCGCGACCAACCTCGTGCGAGACCAGGCCCGAAAGGACGAACGCAGGCGCCGTCACCTGCAACTGCTGGCGGCCGAGGAACGGGACCGGGTGGTGGAACCGATCACGACCTCGCTCGAACGCGCCCAGGAAGGGGCGATGGCCCGGCAGGCGGTGGATGCCCTCGCCGAGCGCGACCGGTTGGCCCTGCTGATGCGCGAGGAAGGTCTGGACTACAACGAAATTGCCGAGGCGCTGGGGCTCTCGGCGGGGTCGATCGGTACCACGCTGGCGCGCGCTCGGCGGCGCCTGGCAGAGACGTATGAAGCGCTGCAGGCCGATGCCGAGCGGCGAGCGGGAGGAAGCCATGGAACACATTGACGAAGGGACCATCCACGCGTGGCTCGATGGGGCGCTCCCGGCGACGGAGGGGACGCAGGTCGAGGTGCACGTTGCCGGGTGTGCTGCGTGTGCGGCGGCGGTGGCAGAGGCGCGCGGGCTGATCGCGGCGTCGTCGCGCATCCTGTCCGCGCTGGACGACGTACCGGGTGGGGTGATTCCGGCGACGGCGCGTGCTGCCGCTGCCGGCGCGGGGGCCGTGCGAACGGTTGCGGTGCGTCGCCCGTGGTATCGTCGTCCGCAGTGGGCAGCTGCAGCCGGGATCTCATTCCTTGCCGTCGCGTCCACCGTCGTCTGGCAGCGGTCAGGCGCATTAGCGATCGGAACCGTTGTGCAGGACGATGCGATGCCTGCTCCATCGCTGCCTGCGGAGTTCGCCGGTGCGGCGGACTCGTTGGAGCGCCAAGCGGAGGCCGCCTCAGCACCGGAGGCCGCCTCGGCACCGGGGGCGAACGTGGCGCCAGCGAGCGAAATGAAGCGGGCGATGTCGGTTGCGTCGGTTCCCGCGAGCGAGCGCGCTGCGAGCGAGCGCGTTGCGAGCGAGCGCGTTGCCGGTGCGGTTGGCAAGACGGCCGCTCCCGTTGATCGGACGGCGTCGAGCGCGCAGGCGGGACGTCAAGCTGAGCGCACGGTTACGCGTGAAGCATCGCCGGCCGCCTCGCGCGCGGCAGCGCGCGAGGGCGCGCGCGAGGAAGCGCGAGTGATACCCGTGCCGGCTGCACCGCCCCAGGCGGTCCGAGCGTCGCCCGCGGATGTCGGTCGGGCCAAGCTCGTGGGCGACACGGCCGCAGTGGCGCGCCCATTGGCGGTCTCCGCCGATGCCATCGTCCGCGGCGAGAGTGCGCGCGTCGCGGGAGAGCGTGACGCGCAGCGCAAGGCGTCCGCGCCCAGCGTGGGGAACGTCATCGTCACGGGAGCGACCGCGGCGACCGCGGCGACACAGCAGCGCGACCGGTTGGCAGCTCCGGCACCGATGACGGTGGCGTCGATCGCCGGGTGCTATCGGTTGCAGCGGCCCGATGCCGGACGATCGATCGGAGTCGGCGAGTTGCTG
>Ga0138256_10005218_pt1 | contig 13770 bp, 10 predicted proteins | sample KNB2016incub_MG_FD_105486 | JGI IMG/M metagenome (GOLD analysis project Ga0138256, IMG submission 105486) | Active sludge microbial communities from wastewater in Klosterneuburg, Austria - KNB2014incub_MG | ecosystem: Engineered > WWTP > Activated sludge > Unclassified | place: Austria...
AGATCACCACGGTCGGCGACGACATCGCTTGGATCAAACCGGATGAGACCGGTAAGCTTCGTGCGATCAATCCCGAGAACGGTTTCTTTGGCGTTGCTCCGGGTACAAATTACCAAACGAATCCCAATGCAATGGAGTCGATCAAAGAAAACACCATCTTCACTAATGTTGCCCTAACGGACGACGGCGACGTCTGGTGGGAAGGCATGGACGGCGACGCTCCGGCCCACGCCATAGACTGGCAAGGCAACGATTGGACCCCGGCGAGCGAGGGTAAAGCGGCTCACGCAAATTCGCGTTTCACTGCCCCGATCGATCAATGCCCGGTAGCTGACCCCCATTTCAATGACCCGAAGGGAGTACCCATTTCGGCATTTATCTTTGGCGGACGTCGCAACTCGGTCGTGCCGCTTGTTCAGCAGTCGTTCAACTGGGCTTTCGGCGTCTATATGGCCGCAACCATGGGCTCCGAGATGACAGCAGCAGCGTTTGGCAACATCGGCGAAGTTCGCCGCGATCCGTTTGCGATGCTGCCGTTTGCCGGATATCACATGGGCGATTATTTCGCACACTGGCTCGATTTCGGCCGCCAGATACCTGAGCCGCCGCGTATTTTCTCGGTCAACTGGTTCCTCAAAGATGAGGACGGCAAATTCGCTTGGCCCGGTTACGGCGAGAATATGCGTGTCCTCAAATGGATCGTCGAGCGTTCACGCGGCGTGTCAAAAGGCACCGAAACACCGCTCGGCTGGATGCCGCGTTACCAGGACATGGACTGGCGTGGGCTCGACTTTACCGAGGATCAGTGGAAAAAGGTGATGAATCTCGACCGGGATATGTGGCTCAAAGAGATCGCCATGCACGACGAGCTTTTCTTCCAGCTCTACGACCGTCTGCCGAAAGAGATGACCTTTATCCGTGAGTTACTTGTCTCAAATCTTTGGCGTTCGCCTGAGCTCGGATTGGCCGCGCCGCGTGCCGAACCGGTTGAGGCTGTGAAAGCAGCGAGCTAGACTAAACTCGGTCACAACGATCAATAGGCGGTCCATATTTGGGCCGCCCTTTTTATTTGTAAACCGCACCGATGCGCTATACTGTTCGAAATTCGGTAATAAGGAGCACATCTAAATGGATAGTTTTCTCGGCAGATACTCAGGCTATATTTATGCAATATTTCGCATTGTTTTTGGTTTCTTATTCATGCTTCACGGTACGCAGAAAATGTTTAGCTGGCCGCCTTCGGAACGAGCCGGTGGCGAATTAGCCGGGCTGATATTGGTCGCCGCCATCATCGAACTCGTTGGCGGATTTCTGATAATGATCGGGTTCTTTTCCAGCATTGCTGCATTTATATCAAGCGGCACAATGGCCGTCGCCTATTTTATGGCTCACCAATCACGTGGAGCTTTGCCAATTCAAAATGGAGGCGAAAGTGCCGTGCTATTTTGTTTCGCATTCCTTTTTATTGCTGCTCACGGTTCGGGTATGCTAAGCGTCGATGGGATGATGAAAGGCAGCCGTTCGGCGTCGACCGACGGTTAGTTTCCATACAAACATAAACACGTGAATCGTATCTAATCAGACAGGAGTATTATGGAAGACTTTACAACCACTTACGGCGATTCTGCGGCACTTGCCGCACCGGCTGAACGTGCTGCGTTTATCCGCAAAACTTATCTACTGTTAGCGGTCGCGGTGTTTGCATTTATCGCCGTCGAAGCATTTTTCTTTTCTACCAACATTGCCATGCTGATCGCATCGCTCATCTTTTCGGGCGGCAGCATCGGCTGGCTGGTCGTGCTCGGGCTGTTTATGGGTATCTCGTACCTATCCAACCGCTGGGCGGTGTCCGAGACGTCGCAAGCGGTCCAATATATGGGGCTCGGCCTGTTTATCCTTGCCGAAGCCGTCGTATTTGTACCGCTACTTGTTATCGCTGCCTATTACTCGGGGGATCCGGGCGTTATTCTCAAAGCCGGGATCGTTTCACTCGGCCTGTTCGCGGGATTAACGTTCACCGTCTTTGTGACGCGGAACGATTTTTCGTGGCTCGCACCGATCCTGGGTATCGGCGGATTTGCAGCTCTAGGATTTATCATCGCCAGTGCGATATTTGGCTTTACGCTTGGAAATGTTTTTGCGTTTATAATGGTCGCATTTGCAGGCACGTCGATCCTGTATCAGACATCGCAGGTGCTGCATCGATTCAACACCAAGCAGCACGTTGCCGCTGCACTGACCCTATTTGCAAGCGTCGCATTGTTGTTCTGGTATATCCTGAGTATATTTAGCTCACGCCGATAGACGGCACGAAAAACACTATGGCAACTTACGCGCAGTGTCCCCAATGCGGGGACAGCAATGCTCAATTGTTAAAGTTTACTTGGTGGGGCGGGCTTATTGGCCCGAAATTGCTGACGCACGTAAAATGTTCGCAGTGCGGCAATAAATTCAACGGGAAAACGGGCAAGGACAACACCGTTGGCATCGCAATTTATATGGCCGGGGTGGCATTCTTGGTGTTTCTTTTTGTACTTGCTTTCGTTGCGGTCGTGGCAATGATCTAGTCCCGCAGGCTATCGGGTTCGAGTTCTTCGGCGATAAATCCGCCGTCCGGGTCTTTCATCAAGATCTCGATGCGCCGCTCCGCATTTGTCAGCCGCTCACGGCAAGATCGGGAAAGGCTGATCCCCTTTTCAAAAAGCTCGAGGCTCTCTTCCAAGGGCAGATCGCCCTCCTCGAGCTTTATTACTATCTCTTCTAATTCGACCAACGACGTTTCAAAAGATTTTTCCATAACTATTTTACAAGCTCCTCGGCCTGTCTGAGTAGGTCCGCCAGATTCCCAACCCCGAGCGTCTCTGCCGATTCTTTATTCAACCCGCCGATCGCGATCGTAATGATCTGCTGTCCGACGGCACGGGCAATGTCTGTCGCCAGCTTTTCATCCTTGACACCCGCGATCTGCCAACGCCCGTCGATACGCCGCATCGTCATCTCAAGGGTATGCTCTGGCAGTTTGCTTTTGACCAGGGCCGTATCCCCCGTCACCGTGATGTCGAGATATTTCTCGGCTCCCATCACCATCGCAAAAAAAGGTACATTGCCAAAACGCTCTGTCCGGTCGCGGATCACTCGCGGCAGCTCGGCCCTCGCTCGCTGCTTTAAGGCCGGAAATAATGGGGTCGCAAGTTTTGCGACCTTGCCAAGTATCGCGGGCGGCATTCCACGGCCGTACATTTCGACGGCCTTGTTCGTGATCTGCGGGACAAAATCATCGACCACGTTGTCGATGTTGACCAGCTTGTCGATCTCAGGCTTATCGTCGCGTTTGGCGGCGTCAACGAGCAGTGCCAGCGAATACTGCGGCGTGTCTTTGAGGCTCTGATAATACAAAAAACTGCCGAGCCCGACGACCGCCACGATCAACAATAAAACAATTCCGGCGATAGCCAATACTCTTTTCGACATTACTCTTCAGATGACAAAACCTCGGCGTCCAGTTTTCCACGTTTAAGCCGAATTTTCAATTTATCACCTTTTTTAACTTGTCCGGCATCAAGCAAAACCTGTCCGTCCGCGGTCTGCGTTATTGAATATCCCCGCGTGATCACCGCAAGCGGCGACAGTGCGTTGAGCTTTGCCATCTGAACCTTCAGAGCCTCAGCCTTTGTATTGAGCGAATGCTGTGTTGCGGTAATACGCCGCTGATCGAGCACGGCTAGTGAGTTTGCCGCAGCAACCGTCTTTGCCTTCAGCGTCGCCGGAGTCAGTCGCGATGCAACATTAGCAAAACGCATCTGTGCCGCCTGAACCCCCGACGTAAAACTATTACGCAGTGCTAGTGAGCCATTCTCTACACGGATCACAGCCTCATAAACCTTGCGTTCCATCAACCCGGCCAACCGTTCCTCGTTCAAATGCAGATCTCGAATAATATCTTCTTCGCGTCCAGCAACCAACTCGGCCGCCGCCGACGGGGTTGCAGCCCGTAGATCGGCGACCAGATCAGAAATGGACCAGTCGATCTCGTGCCCGACGGCCGATATCACGGGTATCTCGCTCAGTCTTAACGCACGAGCCAAAGCCTCGTCATTAAAAGCCCACAGGTCCTCAGGCGACCCACCACCGCGTCCGACGATAAGGACATCGATCTTATGTGCCGCATCCAGCGTCCGGTTGTATTCGTTAAGATCAGCGACCGCCTGACGAATACTGTCCGCCGAGCCTTCGCCCTGAACAAACGTCGGGGCGAGCACGATGCTCACGGACCTCGCCCGCCGCGTCAGAACATTAAGGATATCGTGAAAAGCCGCACCCGTTGGCGAAGTCACGACCCCAACACGCCTCGGCAAAAAAGGAATCGGCCGTTTTAGCTCCGGAGCAAAAAGCCCCTCGGCATCGAGCGTCGCCTTGATCTGCTCAAACGCCGCTCGCAGAGCCCCTTCACCTGACGGCTCAAGCGACTCCACCACAAGTTGGCACTCGCCCCTCGCCGGATACAACGTCACCTTTCCGCGCACGCGCACCGCAATCCCGTTTTGCGGCTTAAATCGAATGCGATAATTCGTCCCTTTCCAACAAACCGCCCGGATCTGCGAAGTCCCATCATTGAGAGAAAAATACCAATGCCCCGAACCCGCCGCGACAAACCCCGTCACCTCGCCCTCGACCCAAACCCCCGAAAAACCACGCTCCAGCACATCCTTGACCTCCGCGTTCAGCTCCGTAACGGTCAACGGACGATGCTCGGTGTCGTCAAATAATGTATGTAATATTTTGTCGTTCAAATCAGGTTTAATTTGAACACAGGTAAGCCGTTAGATTCAAAAGTGAGAGCCCCGGCCCCAACGGCATCGGATCATAAGGGCAGAAAACGGAATCGCAGTGCCTGACCCCGTGCCTTTTACGATATCTTTTGCCCGGTAACGGATGAGTAGATGTTGTAAAACGGGATCGCCGTCCAGTCAGGCCAGACGCCGAAGTTCTTCATCTTGTGCAGGTTTGTCACTTTCGCCCGACGGCCGTCTCCGTCAAAGGTTGTTTCCTCGCCTTTCTTTTCATTCGGCCCATCCGGCCCAAACTCCTCCCACCGCCACTGACGCCCCGAAGCGTCGAACTGCCAATGCAGAGAATCAGTCGGATTGCCCTGATTGCTCGACAGCGTATTGCCCGCCTCATCGTACGTCACCGAAGCACCGCCCGATGTCTTTCTGTTGTTGGTGTAACTTGCTGAGAATGCATTGGAGCTTAACGACCACACTTGCGTCCCGCGTCCCGTCAGATTGTTAAAAGCGTCGTATGACATCGATTGCGTGTACGCATACCCATCAGTGCTGTTACCGACATGACCCTGATCCCGATTCAATACTGATTCTAATGTTCGTCCGGTAATTTAATAGGCGTTTCGATTTGTCTATTGTCGACTACTTTGATCCGTACCAATCTCTCTCGTGATAAATCTCTATCGATGTAATAAATCGCTCTTAGAGTATCGGGAACTATTGAGACATTAAATACCGCAAAATCCCGAGCATCGCTCTTATTGTCAAAAACCTGAGCGATAATAGTTTTCTGTTTACAGTATTTTTGCTTTAAATACCTCGATAGCTTAACGAGATCCTCGTCACTTTGGAACTTTGGATCGATAACTATTCTAAGACCCATCATGTTAGTAGTAGCGGTGGATACAACTTTAAATTTTGGTTTGACTAATCCACGGACGCTACACTCGTCGCCACTTTGGCCCTGCGCATATGCTCCACACACGAACCATAAAACGATTAGGTGAAAGACTGGCCGAATTTTTATCTTTAATTTCATATCGTTACCTAACACACCCCGCTTTTACTAAAGCATCTGTAATTCCTGCACTAGCGGCATCCCCGGTAGCTGTTTTGCCGGTCAACTTGTTATATAACTCTGGATCTTCTAAACCGGTCAGTGAGTGAATAGCCTCGTGTAAGATGGTTGATTGCTCTAATCCTGAGGGTTCGCCCCCAAACATTTTCCCAAGAATGCCCGACGCACCCGGCCTGAAATAGACGTCACTTCTGTCTGAAACGCTTGTTAAACTTGGAGGACGTCCTCCTGGATAAATCGCCGTTGTTGCTTTATTAATTCGTTTCGCCGCAAAATACTCGCTAACCTTTTGGTTTCTTTCAAATTCTATAGCCCCAGGGGAAATAGTGCTCGTTTTTAGGGCTTCTTCATTTAACATACCAGCGTCAGATCTAGAAATTGTCGACGTGCTTCCGTTATAAGCTCGTTGAAGATTTACGGCTTCAATTACCTTATCAAGCCCTCCGACCTTAGATAGCAGATTCAAACATTCATTAGAAAGCTTCCCATCTAGCCGCTTCTTTAGCTTCGCTCGTTCACTGTCGTACTTTCTCTGCGACCCCTCATCCAACGATTCTTTTGTGCCAATAAAGGGAAGATTTATTATCTCAGTACTTGTCAATTCCCACACCGAATCTCGATACACACCGTTCTCTTTCACGTAATCAGTGAGACTTTGTTCGACAGCTTCTCCGACATAGGTATAAAACCGTTTCTCTTTCCACGTCTGCTTGATAAGGTGATTAGTTCCGCGAAAGAAGCCCAGTGACTTTAATATGGGGCGCATCTCGTCGCAGTTTACGGGTGCACCATTTAACTGGCACCCGGCTTCGGAGTTTCCAAGATTACCCCCTCGACTGTACGTGGGTTCGGGCATTGTTGATGGTTCTGAATGCGGGATGCTCATGCCCATTGCTCCGGCTTCGTTTCGGGTACTTTCCTCATCACCGGGGAAAATTGCACCGTCTGGATCGACATCGCGGCTGCTGCCGGATATGGGATCGGTGACCCTTAGGAAATCTACTCCGCCGCTTTCTTCGGCTATTTGATTGCTGCCAAAATAAACATGGTTCTTTTCTAAAGCTCCAGTAGAAAGCAAGGTCGTGATCTTCTGCCCCGTTGCCGACGAGTAGATGAAATAGGCATTGTAAGTTAGCCAGTCGCCCCACACGCCGACATTCTTATACTTTGTCAGCGTAACTTTTTTCGCCGCTCGCCCGTCGCCATCGACTGTGGTTTCTTCACCTCTCTGAACGTTTGCCCCATACGGGCCAAATTCTTCCCAACGTGACTGTCGGCCAGATGCGTCATACTCCCAGTCCAAAGAATCGACGGGGGCTCCTTGGTTACTTGTCAGCATGTTTCCCGCCGCATCATATGTGACCGTCGCACCACCCGAGATCTTACGATTGTTGGTATATCCCGCTGAAAAAGAATTTGCAGTCAGTGAGTAGGTCTGCGACCAGCGACTCGTGAGATTGTTAAAGGCGTCGTAGCTGAGGGTTTGTTTGTAGGAATAACCGTCCGTGCTGTTGCCAACGTCATTCACCCTTAGCCGTCCGGCAAAATCGTAAGTGCTCGTCTGATCAAACTTCGCGTCCATCGCATTGTCGAGCGTGTTTAGCGTACCGTCGTTTTGATACGAATAACTTGCGTTGTGAATGTCACCCGCGTTTGCCGCTGAGTTGGCCTCGTATGTTGCAGCCTGAGCCCGTGCCCCCGGTACATGGTACACGGTAGTACTCACGAAGGTACTGTAGGTGATGGAATTACTGGAGGGTATTCCTTTGGAAGGAGAAATGTCTCGATTTGCAAGCTAGTGCGATATCCGCCAAATTCGATTCTGATATTCTTCGCTTTTGTCCCTATTGTCTTATATGCAAATCTTTTAATTGCGTTCGCTGTCTGTTGACACTTCGACTGCTCTCCCTTTCTACAGTAAACGAAAATAGTAGTAACATAAGTCGGGCGTTGAGAGCTAAAATAAATTGTGGGATAGATACCCTCTGGATCTAAAGGCTGTGGAGTTTCAATACTAAATTCTTGATAAGGGGCGTAATATCTTGATGGATCATATTCAGGAAATCCCTTGCATCTTAGCTTGGAGGGGCCTGCGGGAGGCATAAAGACGATATCTGTAACGTTTTCATGTCCACTGGGAGACCGATATTCGACACCTCGATTCCGGTCAGTGATAGAGCGAAACTGTGCGTCATCCTTGATTTCAATAGATGCAAAGGTCTTTTTGATTTCGTCATACGACAATTCACCCGGACGCAGACCATAGTTGAATTTGATCACCGTGTCCTCGGGAATCTTCCAGCCATAAGTTAGGCATGGAGCCTCACTATAGTAAACATCTAGCTGTCGGCCATTGATCTCGTATTGGGTCAAATAGCCTTGAGTCTTTATAAACTTTGCAATCTTTTCTACATCTTCGCGCGTTGACTGGAGCGGAATGATCTTTTGCCGAATGTCGAGATATGTTTGACCAATCGTAATTACGGGCGCCGTAAAGATCAAAAAAATGATTGCCAGTTGCTTTTTCGTACAGCTATTTCTTTCCATAAAAATCCTGTTTTAATCCGCAGTGCTTTTCTAAGAATTTATTAAAGTATGGGGAGACTTTCCCACCGTGCGCGTTAAGCTCTTCTTTTGAAAGATTTTCATCGACAGCTTTTGCGGCAATATCCATCGCCGTATGAGAATACGTTATGTTCTTTCCGGAGGCATGAGCTATCTCGTGTATCAATGTTCCGATCAGCGATGCTCGCTTACTCGCTATATCTTGAGCAATTGTTTTTGGACTTTTGAGCTTTGTCGGATTACGACTTGTCGGATCTAATAAACTCAACGGATGCGGAGTAATACTAACGAACATATATGAGCCCTCACCCCATCTCTTTATAGGTTTTGGTATTGTTTCTCCGGCGGCGTCGCCAGCACTTCCATCGAAGGTAAATCCTCCCTCCTTTTGGCTTGTCAGCTCATTAAAAATGTCTAGGACACCGCCATTTCGACGCGGGTTGTCGTAACCCAATCTTTTAGTTTCCTCGTCAGTCTGCCTTAGCTGGTTGAACAACTTTTCAACCATCGCACCGCAATGCCCCGTCAATGTTTGCTCAAGAGACGATCGAGCATCAGCGACATCTTTAAACCGAACAAGGATTCCATCTTCCGCCTGATTGGCATCAGGCAAGTTTATGATTTCTGACCGCATCAATTCCCAGCCGTAACTCCACTCACGGATGTAAAAACGCCATGTATCCTTGATCGAATAGTTTCCGAGGAAAACAAGGCCGTTCGCCGTGGCAGCTTGTCGTATCCCGTTGCAGTTGGTGAGGTTCCCGTCGATCATACACCCCATTTCTGAGCCGATAGAATAGCCGCCGCTCTTGTAGTAGTTCGGTGCAAACATTGCTGTTGGTTCTTCGTGCGGGATACTCATGCCTAGACCAGCCGATTCGTTGCGGACACCTTCCTCATTTCCGGGGAAGATCTCTCCGTCGGTGCTGACATCGCGAGTGCTTCCTGATACAGGATCGGTGGAACGAGGGATAGCCACTCCGTTGGTTTCCTCGGCAATGATCGTGCCGCCTAGATAAACGTGCCTCTTTTCTTCAGACCCGTCGTAAATTAGTTCCGATATCTTTTGCCCGGTGACGGACGAGTAGATGTAGTAGAAAGGAATGGCGTTCCAATCGGGCCAGACGCCGAAGTTCTTCATCTTGTGCAGGTTTGTCACTTTCGCCCGACGGCCGTCACCGTCAAAGGTTGTTTCCTCGCCCTTCTTTTCATTCGGCCCATCCGGCCCAAACTCTTCCCATCGCCACTGACGACCCGACGCGTCGAACTGCCAGTGCAGAGAGTCGGTCGGATTGCCCTGATTGCTCGAAAGAGTATTGCCCGCGTCGTCATACGTCACCGAAGCACCGCCCGATGTCTTTCTATTGTTCGTGTAACTTGCTGAAAAGGAGTTGGAGCTCAACGACCACACTTGCGTCCCACGACCTGTCAGATTGTTAAAAGCGTCGTAGCCCATCGCTTGAGTATAAGCGTAACCATCAGTGCTGTTGCCCACCTTGTTCTCTTTTAACCGTCCCGCAAAATCGTATTTATTTGACTGGTCGAACTTTGGGTCCACGGCATTGTCGAGAACATTTAGCGTCCCATCGCTTTGATACGAATAGCTTGCGTTATGGATGTCGCCTGCGTTCGCGGCCGAGTTGGATTCGTAGGTCGCAGGCCGCAGAGCGTTATCGTAGGTCATCGTAATATTCACAGGATCGGTCGCTGTCAGCGCCATCGATTTCAGGCTGCCGAAAGCACGGTGAGCAATACCCGATGCATAAGCCGTCGAACTGCCTGTATTACCCACTGCGGTCGTTCGTCCGGCCTTGTCCGAACTGTAGTTTACTACCTCGCCAAAGGGTTCCGTCATCGACTTTAAGCCGCCGGTCAGATGATATTCGTAGCTCAGCGTGTAGACACCTCCGCTTGGTGCATTGGCAAGTGAATCCGTAAAGTCCTTTGTCTCGCTCGTAAGCCGCGAGAGTTCGTCATAGGCATAGGTTAGCGTTCCAGTGCCGTCCGTCATTTCCGTCCTGTTACCTAAGTTGTCATACGAGAAACCTATATCCGAAGGATCGGTTATGCCCGACCCGTAGGGCACGGAATATGCAATGCCCGTTACCAGCCCTCGCGAGTTGTAGGTCTTCGTAGTGACCGCATCGCGAGGATCGGTTACTGTCGCAACCGTATCGTCGGCGTTGTAAGTCCAACTCATGGTCTCACCGCTATCGTATTCGGGCAGGTGCTTTGTCGCAGGGCGTCCGTGTCCGTCATACGTCATCACAGTATCCTGATACGTACCGCTGCTGTCTGCTCCGTCATACTGTCTGACAAAAGTGGCTTGATCGCGCCCGTTAAATGTGATCTTTGTCGTGCTGTACGGATATGTCCCCGCACCGTCAAGATCCCAAATTTCTGTTTTGTATGTTCGCCCCAAGATATCTTCGTATGATTTCTGTGTTCTGCGTTTGGTTGTCTGCGTAGTGCCCGAAACATCTATCGCACTTGTCACCGGCCCGCTAACAGTTGTCACCTGACCGCCCGCACATCCGCAACCGGCGTAAGAGATCAAAGTGTCTTTGCCGTCGCTACCTGTGGAATCGGACGGAACTGTTCGAGTTGTTCTTCCTTTCCAGTCGTAGTAATTGTAATTCCACACCCAACCGCGAGTGTTATCATCTCCGGCTGCTGCCCAACTTGAATTCGTTTCGGTCGGCACAGATGTACGATAAACTCTGCCGAGAATGTCATACTCGGTTTGCACACCGGACCAAGTAGCGGTATCGCCGTAAACGTCCCATGTGTGCGGTGAACGCTGAAGCCGGATACGACCGGCTCCGTCAGCCCACGATTCGGTAAGAACTTCGTCGGCAGTGTCGGGGCCAGCGGTGCTACCGGGTTTGTCAACGACAGTTGAGTACGTCATCCGTTTCACTCCATCGTCGGGACTGGGAACGGCGTAACGGGTATAGAACTTGAGTGTGCTATCCACATACACCGAATCCTTTTTCAGCCTTGCAGTCGTATCGTCATATTCGCGCTTTGAGGTCTTGCCGTATGTTTGCCCTACCGGAGCGGGGCTTGTGGCTTCGATATTCGCTCCGATGTCGTAGCGGTATTTGATCTCCGAATAATTGCCGGCTGGATCATAGATCCTCTTTGGATACGCATAGGTTGTGACACCCGGCGAACTGTTGAAATTGTCGGTGTAGTCAATCTTTACAGTGTGTGTGAGCGGATCGGTCTTTTGCACCACCGCACCCGCGGTGTTGTGAAGAAATGTCGTTTCGACTGATCCGCTACACGTTGGCGAGCCTCCTGACGACGGGGTGGAAGATGTCACGTCGCAACGTTTCGAAGAAGTCAGATTTCCGCGACCCGCGACGTAGCTTGAGGAGTAGTTCGTATTGTCGTGCTGCACAGGCGAGATATTCTGCACGGGATCGGTGCCGGTGAGCGTTTCGCCATCGTAGGCAAATACCGCCATCGACATAAGAGTCGTTCCATCGCCTTCCCAAAGTTCGGTTTCTTTCGGCAGGCCGATGATTCGCTTGTTCGTGTAAGTTGAGGAAAGCTCGTAGAGCGTCCGCTGTTTCTTTAGAACCGTTGTAAGGTTGGTATCGTAAACCTTGACGATCTCAGGCAGGCCGAAACCGTTTGAACCGTAATCGATGGTTGTTCGCTTGGTATTCGACCCGTCTCCGACGCGGGATTCGATGACGCGGGGGTTGGTGATGTAGCTGACGCCTGTGTTGTCCTGGGTCCAGTCCGTCCAAGTCCATCGCAATCTTGTCGCGCAGTTCGAGCCGGTGCAATCCTCGGTAGCGAGTGTAAGTCCCTCTTTGTAACCGCTGGCTCCGACATAGGTTCTCGAATAAAGTCCGTCGGGATGGCCGGTCATTGCAACGTCAATGCGTGTCGCAGAACCGGTGATGCTGTTTGGCAGGGAATACGTCGCTCCTGTCGTGAGCGAATTTGTCACGACGACCTCGCTGCTGCTATTAAAGTTTTCAACCCACGAGCGCGTCTCGCTCAAGCGTGGGCAATCGGTCTGACTGCCGGAAACAGAATCAAGATTTGTCGAGACGTAGTTGAGAACATGCGAGGTCGAATCTGCCGCAACCTGACTTATCTTTTTGACCTGTATGTAGCCGTTGTATTCAAACTTTGTAAAGCTGCTGTCGGGATAAGTGATCTTTTCAAGCACTTTGACCGTCGTGCTGTTCGCCGGGCCGATGACCGTCAAACCAGAAAAGCTAGTCGAGACCGTCGCATTTGTATAAGAGAACGTCGCCCAAGTGTGCGTGATGTTATTGGAACCACCACCATTCCCGTCTTTCCACGTCTGCGTGATCGAAGTCGGATAACCGCCGCCGTCGTAATTGATCGTGAACACACGTCCGAGCGTATCCGTCATCGTCGTCGGGTAAACGCCGGAGTAAGCGACGGAGATATAGTTCCCGTTGCGGTCCTTGATCTCGGTGCACATAAAGCGCGATGCGGCGCTCTTCCAGGTGTAGAGCATCATCGTGCCGTCCGTCGAGGTGACCATGATCTGGGTGATGCCGCCTTTCATATCATAATTGCCCGATGTGACTTTTAGTTCGCGATAGCTCGAATCGCCCGATTCGTAAGTGTCGGTCGAACCTATCCGGCGAAATTCCGTCCGGCTGCCATCCGGATTGACCATTATGAATGCGTACCTGCTATTGACCGTGTCGTTATAAATGCCCTCAACGACCGGCAATCCGAGTCGAAACCCCGGCCCGGCGTTTCCCGTGTCCGGGTCAAAGATTATTTCGCTGTTCGTCGTGTCCTTGAGCCAAACGAGTGAGTTGTAACTGATCCCAAACCCCGCATCCATTCCCGCACGTCCGGGCAAACCTACAAGCGACGTTCCCCAACCAAAGTTCCTTGAATAAAGATCCGTCCCGCCCGTCGCATTGCCCGGCAATAACCTCAACGCCGCCAATTGCGCGGGAGTTCCCGAAGACATAAACGGAGCAGGCTGTGCAGTAGCAGGTGAAGGCGGCTCGACCACGGCTTCCTCTGTCTTTGGGAATTCTTTCTTTGCCGTTGTCGGAGCAACAAAACCAAGCAAAGCACCCGCCAAACCACTCGGCTTTAACAAACTAGCGACCTGAAAACCCGAATATGCACCACAAACGGCTCCGCCGGAGAAGATGTCACGGGAACCGGCCGCTTTGCCTTCGCATTTGCCTTGCGAACAGGCCCGATAAACACGATCTGCGAAAGTAAAGCACACGCAGACACAACCGTAATAAGCCTTATCCGCAAAGCGGACGTACCATTCGGGGTCAGAGACATGTGGGTTCTCCTTTAGGAACTCAAATTGTA
>Ga0138256_10005219_pt1 | contig 13769 bp, 8 predicted proteins | sample KNB2016incub_MG_FD_105486 | JGI IMG/M metagenome (GOLD analysis project Ga0138256, IMG submission 105486) | Active sludge microbial communities from wastewater in Klosterneuburg, Austria - KNB2014incub_MG | ecosystem: Engineered > WWTP > Activated sludge > Unclassified | place: Austria...
AAAGGGTTTTGTCTTTATGGGAATGATATTGACGACTTCACTTCTCCACTTGAAGCTGGTTTAGGCTGGATCACAAAATTAAAAAAACCAAACAACTTTAACGGTCAGGATTGGATGACACTGCAGAAACTAAATGGTATCAATAAAAAACTGGTAGGATTCAGGATGGAAGAACGCAGGGTACCAAGACATGGTTATCTTATTTTTGATGATAAAGAAAATGAAATAGGTGTTGTCACATCGGGTACACAATCCCCGACATTAGACATCCCTATTGGAATGGGCTATGTTACCATTCTGCATGCAAATTCGGGAAATACTATTTATATCCAGGTTGGTAAAAAATTTCTCAAAGCAATTGTGTCTTCATTACCGTTTCTGGCAGATTGAAGTGTGTATTACTGAAGTTATTAAGTTCAATTTCAAAAAATATTACTTTAAAATGGCGAAGAAAAAGAGACATTTTAAAAATCATATTACTTTCAAAACTTTCAAAACTGATCCAAATAAAAATCGCAATGAATAAATGGAACATCGGCAGTATAATTTTATTTCTTAGCCTTGTTATTCAAGGTCAAAATACCCTTTTATTAAGACATCCCGCAATAAATAATAATGGAACAGTGGTTGCATTTTCGTTTCAGGGAGATATCTGGACAGTCCCATTCTCCGGCGGAAAGGCAACTCGTCTAACTGTGCATGAGGCATATGAAAGCAATCCAATATTTAGTCCTGACGGAAAAAGCATCGCCTTTTCAGGTACAAGATTTGGAAACAACGATATTTTTGTCATCCCTACAGATGGCGGACAGGCAAAACGACTAACATTTCATTCTGGCTCAGATTATATTTCAAGCTGGACTCAGCAGGATAAAATACTGTTTTCAACAAATCGTGAATTTCGACAAATTGAGCGACCAGGTGAAATTTATTCCATCAGCCCAAAAGGTGGAACAGAATTCAGAATGTTTGATTTCGTAGGTCATGATCCGATACTATCACCTGATGGGCGATATCTTGCATTTGTCCGTGGTGATATCAATCCGGTGGCCAGAAAAGATTATAGAGGAAGTTCAAACAGAGATATATGGTTATATGATACAAAAAACAAAACCTATCAAAAATTACCCTGCTTTGATACCAATGATGTTTATCCGCAATGGGGCGAAAATAATATGTTGTATTTTCTAAGCAGCACAGATGGTGAATACAATATTTACAGGTTGAAGATCAATACAAACGGAAAAACGACTGATAAACCCGAAAAACTGACCCATTTTAAGGACGAATCTGTGAGGGCGTTCAGTATCTCAGACGATGGTCATTCCATAGTTTTTGAAAAGGATATAAATCTTTATTCAATGAGGTCAAATGGAAACTCCATACAAATGATGAACATACAAATCAGTACAGATGACAGATTGGATGCATCTGAACTAAAAACATTTACATCGGATGCAAATGAATATGCTGTTTCCCCAAATAGCAAGTTGGTAGCTTTTACTGTACGGGGCGAAATATTCGTCAAAGAAACAGATAAAGATAAGTCAAGAAGTATAAATATTTCAAACCACGCATTTCGGGATATCAGTCCTGCCTGGCTAAATGACTCGACTCTACTTTTTACTTCCGATAGATTAGACGGTAATTTTGATATTTATATGTTGCAATCTGCTGATACCTCACAATTCAATATTTTCAGATCACTGAAACACAAATTAACCAGGATCACCAACAGCAAACAAGATGAAACTGCTGTTACCATATCTCCGGATGGTAAAAAAATTACTTTTGTAAAAGGCAAGGGAACTTTTGTTGTTGGTGATATCAGTTCCGATGGTATTATAAACAACGAAATCGTCCTGAATGATAGCTGGGATCCAGCAAAAGATATAGCCTGGAGTCCTGATAGTAAGTGGATAGCTTACGCACTCAATGATTTATATTATAATCAGGAAGTGTTTATACAGTCAGCAGATAATTCCGTTGGACCCGTAAATGTGTCTATGCATCCCAGAAGAGATGGCCGACCATTTTGGAGCAATGATGGTTCAAAATTAGGTTTTATTTCAGAACGAAATGCAGGCAGAAGTGAAGATGTCTGGTTTGTCTGGTTGAAAAAAGAAGATTGGGAAAAAGTAATGCAGGATTGGCAGGAAAAAGTAAACGGAGATTCTGAAGGATCAAAATCAAAGACAGAAAATGATAAAAAAGTAGTAAAAAATATCAAAATTGATATAGAAAGAATATATGAACGCGTATTGCAGGTGACCAACTTCCCCGGCGATGAAGCTGAGTTTATTATTTCGACAGATGGCGAAACATTTTATTACACCACCACCAGCAGTGTATCCAAAGGAAAAGATCTCTACAGTATAAAATGGGATGGCAAAAGCCTTAAGGAAATAACCAAAGATGGATCAAACCCTTCTAATCTGCAGTTGGATACAGATGGAAAATATTTGTATTATACAAAACAAGGTAGTTTGCATAGGGTAGATCTGAAAGCAGGTACGTCCGAAGGTTTGCCATATACAGCAAAAATGAAAATTGATTATCTTGCTGAAAGACTTCAGGTTTTTGAAGAAGCCTGGAGAACCATTCGCGATGGGTTTTATGATCCTGGTTTTCATGGAAATGACTGGCTAAAACTGCATAAAAAATATAAAGACAGATGTATACAGGCAAGCACAGAAAATGACTTCAGAGATATGTTTAATCTTATGCTTGGCGAACTGAATTCCAGCCATATGGGATTGAGAGGTCCTGATAGAGTAGAAACTCAAAAGGATGCCACCGGCCTGTTAGGAGTTGAACTTATACCTGTAAGTGAAGGATTAAAAATTTCTCATGTAGTACCCGGTACTCCTTCTGATAAGGAAAATAGCAAACTAGCTTCAGGAGATATTATAACTGCTGTAAACGGACTGAAAATCACTGATAGTATGAATTTCTATGAATTTCTCAATGGAAAAGTGAATGAAAAGATACTTCTGACAGTAAAAAATAATGCTGAAAATACAAGGGAAGTCACCATTCGATTGACAGATGCAATAGTTCAGAAACTATACGAGGAATGGGTGCAAAACCGCAAAAAACTGGTAGCCCAATTCTCAGGAAACAGATTGGGTTATTTGCATATTAAAAGTATGGATTTCCCAAGCTTTGAAGTAGTTGAACGGGAACTTACAGCAGCCGGTTTTGGTAAAGATGGCCTGATCATAGATGTAAGATACAATGGCGGCGGATCTACCACCGATTTTTTAATGACTATGCTTAATTATAAACAACACGCATATACTATACCAAGAGGAGCAAGTGATAATCCCGAGAAAGATAAACTCAAATTCAGAGAGTATTACCCTACCGGAGAGCGGTTGGTATATTCAGCATGGCTGAAACCATCCATTGCTGTTTGTAATGAGGGTAGTTATTCTAATGCTGAAATTTTTTCTCATGCTTACAAAACACTTGGTATTGGTAAACTAGTGGGCATACCCACCAATGGATCAGTCATCTCTACTGGTGGTAAAAGCCTGATGGATGGATCTTTTGTAAGGTTACCACTACGTGGATGGTACACCAAAGCTACAGACAAAAATCAGGAACTTGGTCCGGCAATTCCTGACATCATAGTAGAAAATAATCCTGACTGGATATCCAAAGGAACAGATGATCAGTTAAAAAAGGCTGTAGAGACATTGCTACAGGATATCAGCGCCAAAAAGTGATTCAAATTGGACCTAACAAATTATTTTTAGCCTGGATTAGGTTACTAGAGAACAATAACTATACAGTTGGATTAATCAGAATTTCATTCTATTGGCTTGAAATCATAACAAAACCTAGCTTTCTATTTCTCTAAAATGGTTTTGTAAAAAAAAAGCAGCTATGAAAATTCATATCTGCCTGATTTTGGTGTGGGAGATGAGGGGCTCGAACCCCCGACCCCCTCGGTGTAAACGAGGTGCTCTGAACCAACTGAGCTAATCTCCCTAAAATATAATGTACCTTTCTTCAAAAGTGACGCAAAGATATTATTCTTATTTGGTTCAACAAATTTTTAATTTCATTTTTGCAAAATTTCTTATCAAAAAAAAACGTCTGCCCTTTTGGGAGAGCAGACGAATCAAAACAAAACGAAAAACCAACTTTTCTTTAACTAACCTAACTTAACTCAACTTATAAATGCTAAAATGACTTCCTAAGTTGTATGGGAATTGTCATTTCTTTGCCATTTCTATTTACTTTTAAACTAATTTTATCACCTACTTTATTATATTTCATTGTTTTTTCTATGTCATCATAGTTATTTATCGGGGTACTATTGATTTCAATGATGACGTCACCTGGCAGCAGCCCTCCCATTTGAGCCGCACTTCTTTTTTCCACTTCTTCAATATAAAAACCTTTCCTCCCATTCAACTTAAGCCCAAATTCCTTTATCAATTCATCATTTATATCATAACCTCCAACTCCAAGATTGGTTCTTTCTATATTACCACCGTTCTCCATGATATCCTTAACCACTCTCTTAACAATCTTTGAAGGAATGGCAAAAGAATATCCTGCAAAAACCCCGGTTGGAGTTGCAATGGCTGTATTGATCCCGACAAGTTCACCCTGTAGATTTACTAATGCCCCACCACTATTTCCAGGATTAATAGCTGCGTCGGTCTGGATAAACTCTTCTATGGCTTTTTCATTGCGAATTATATCCAGAGACCGACCTTTCGCACTCACTATTCCGGCAGTAACCGTAGATGTGAGATAACCAAACGGATTTCCTACTGCAAGCACCCACTCTCCCACATTCACTTTTTCTGAATCACCTATTCTGATTGGCGTAAAATTTTTTGCTCCCTCTATTTTAATTAGTGCCAGATCTGTCGATTCATCAGTACCCACTTTTACAGCATTATATTTTTTGCCTTCAGAGTCTGTTACTGTTATTTTATCTGCAAAACCTACAACATGGTTATTGGTTATAATATACCCATCAGACGAATAAATCACTCCTGAACCGCTTCCGTTTTTAGGCGCGTAAAAATTGCTGCCTCCGAAAAAATCATCAAATCCGAAAAAATCAGAAAACGGATCATTTCTTCTTTGTTTATTACGTTTAGCTTGTACTTGAGCGTCACTTTCTTCAGAATAAATATGAACAACTGAACCTGTAGACTTTTTCGCGCTTTCTACAAAATCACCTGGCATATTAGTTGCCGGGGACATATTAAAATTGACCGGCATAGCCTTAATTTCATGCTGGTTATTTAAAGTTGACTGATACCTTGAAATATTAAATCCAGCCAATACTATCAGACCTCCGGTAATTCCCGCTGCCAATAACTGAAAATATGTTTTCATCGGTTACAAAATTTAGACTATAACGTATTTATGTTTTTTTGGGTTATGTAGTAATATACTTTTAACTAAATCTTAACAGCAAATTCTGAAGGCATGTTAATGTAAAAACAACTTGTTAGAAAAAATACAAATGAATTACGATACGTTTTAATAAATATTTTGGAATATCCTTATAATTTTACGCAAATTTTAAGAGTACGTTTAAATTTTCATGTTTGTTCGAAAGTGAGAAAATTTAATTTTAGATAAGGCGTATTTTGCAGTCATAGCCGAAAGCTACGACGAAAAATATAACGAAGTATAAAATAAAATTTGCAGCTTGTAGTCAAATGATGGAATTTTAAACGTACTCTAAATGTCAAAACAATAAAAATCATAGGTGGAAGTAATTTTTATGCGAGTTTTGTATAAGTAAAGTTCCTTTCTATACTTTTTGCTTAAAAAAATTTGTAATTTATTAAAAATCAATTTTATGAAATTCTTTCTTATCATTACTTTGGCAATAATATCTCTGGATCCTGCATCAGGTCAATCCCTTGAAGACTTAAAAAAACAAAAAACTGAACTTGAAGCAAAAGTTGGCCCTATTCAAGCACAGGCGGATGCATTAAAAGCAGAGATAGATGGTATCAATGCCAAAATAAGTACTTTCCCAGGTTGGTATTCCGGTGCTTTCGGAACCATAGGAGCAAATTTTACAGGCAGAAATCAATGGTTTTCGGCAGGAGACCTAAAGGATTCGAAAGCCACTACTATTTTGGGCAGTTTTAATGCATTCGCCAATAATCTGGAAACAAAATATTTCTGGCGCAATGCCGGTAGCTTAAATTTAGGCTGGCAAAAGTTAAAAACCACACCAGAATCTAATGCCAAGTTTGAACCGGTATCAGATGTACTCAATATCACTTCACTTTTTGGATATAATCTTTCTCCTAAGCTGGCAGCTTCTTCGCTTGGAGAATACAGAACATCTGTGATCAGAAATTTAAACAACCCTTCCTATCTGGATTTCGGTGTAGGTTTCACGTATACACCTATAAAAAATCTTATATTTGTCCTGCATCCCATCAATTATAATTTTATTTTTTCAGAGGATAATAGTCAGTTCACCCCTTCCCTTGGATGCAAAATAGTAGGTGATTATAGCGGAGAGATAGTTAAGGGAGTCAATTGGCGATCAAATTTAACGGGTTTTTTTAGCTACAAAAGCAGTGATCCAACATTGCATAACGGAACCTGGACAAACTGGCTTGGATTTAATGTATTTAAAGGCATAGGCGTCGGTTTGGAATTTGGGCTGAGGTACAGTGAACAAGAAATTGCTGAGCTCCAGAATTACTATACTGTCGGCTTAAGTTATAAACTATAAAATCAATTTTAGTTTAATTTCAATTTTCAGCATTTATTTGTTGCAGATACTTGCCTGGTAATTATTAATTGCTTCAAAAAACAGTGCTATCTTTCGCCAAAAATAATTAATATGAAAATAATTATAAGTGCAAATCCTATAATCACAAATGACGCAATTGTACTAGGTATCTTGATGCTTATTTTGGCCCTGATATTTTATACTTCGTCACTTGAAAAAAAAATCTGGAAAAAAATTTATACATTTTTACCTGCTTTGCTTCTTTGTTATTTTATACCTGCACTTTTCAACTGGCCATTAAATCTGATTTCGGGTGATGTGTCAGGTTTATATAAAATGGCATCCAGATTTCTGTTACCTGCCAGTTTGATTTTTTTGTGTCTGAGTATAGACATTAAAGGATTAATGGGATTGGGTTCAAAGGCAATTATTATGTTTTTTGCTGCTACAGCCGGTGTTATTCTTGGCGGTCCTGTTGCGTTTTTCTTTGCAAAGAATGTTTTTCCTGGCATTATCCCGATAAGTTCTGACGAACTGTGGAAAGGAATGTCAACTATCGCAGGAAGCTGGATAGGAGGAAGTGCCAATCAGACTGCCATGAAAGAAATTTATCAGGTGCAGGACTCATTGTTTGGAACAATGCTGGTTGTGGATGTAATTGTGGCGAATATCTGGATGGGCTTTCTCTTATACGGAGCAAATATTACAAAAAAAATAGATGCTATTTTAAGAGCAGATACATCGTCCATAGAAACGTTAAAAGAACGAATCAATGCGTTTCGGGCAGGTGTGGAGAAAAACCCATCAACAAAGGAACTCATCATTCTGATGGCTGTAGGTTTTGTGGGTGTAGGATTGTCTCACTATTTTGCAGACATTACAATGCCTGTTATGAAAAACCATGAAGAATGGTTAAACAATAACAGATTGAGCGCCTTAAACAGTGATTTTTTTTGGTTGGTTTTATATGCTACTTCAATTGGGTTGATGCTTTCTTTCACAAGGTTCAGAGCAGTAGAAGGATATGGAGCATCAAAATGGGGATCCGTTTTCATTTACATCCTGGTTGCTACTATCGGCATGAAAATGAACATTGGAGAAGTATTTTCGAATCCAGGATTGTTTCTTCTGGGACTAATTTGGATGCTGACACATGTTATTATATTATTGACTGTAGCATTTCTGATAAAAGCACCTTTCTTTTTTGTCGCTGTAGGAAGTCAGGCCAATATAGGTGGCGCAGCATCTGCCCCGGTTGTAGCCTCTGCTTTTAGCCCATCGCTCGCCCCGGTAGGCGTGATTTTGGCCGTACTTGGTTATGCGGTGGGTACATATGGTGCCATTATATGTGCTCAAATAATGGCTGGCATGTAGAAACAGTAGTTGTATGTCGTTGATTTTCAGCAATTTTTATTTTTCCTGCCCGGGAATAATGAAATTATCAAAAAATTAGTATTATCTTTGCGCACATTTTTTAAAAATCTTCTATACCAACATTTTCCAATATGAGTAAAAAGAAAGTTCTCTTTGTTACACAGGAATTGAACCCCTATACAGAAATTTCATTTTTATCCGATCTGGCCAGAAGAATTCCGCACTATGCGGCAGGTGAAGGATTTGAATTAAGGGTACTAATGCCCAAATTTGGAATAATAAATGAACGAAGGCACAGGTTGCATGAAGTAGTCAGACTCTCAGGTATGAATATTATAGTAGATGATGAAGATTATCCATTGATCATTAAAGTAGCTTCGCTGCCTGGCGCACGTTTGCAGGTTTATTTTTTGGATAATGAAGAGTTTTTTAAGCGCAAAGCGGTTTTTCAGGATGATAAGTTAGACGATTTTCTTGACAACCAGGAAAGACTTGTATTTTTCTGCAAAGGAGTAATGGAAACAGTTAAAAAATTTGGCTGGTCGCCTGATATTGTACATCTTCATGGTCAGATCACCAGTCTTATACCATTGTACATGAAAAAGGCATACAAAAATGATCCTGTTTTTGCAGATGCCAAAATAATTTACTCCGTTTACAATAATGAATTAAGTCACACGTTCGATTCAAGGTTTTTAAATATTGCAGCCATAAATGACCTTGAAGTAGATGATCTTGATGTATTTAAAGTTGGTGAATCCATTAATCTTGATCTTGGTGCTATAAAATATTCTGATGGCATCATCTCAGGAAGCGAAATGAACAATGAGATCGTTACTAAATATGGTGAAGAAAATAATCTGCCATTTCAGATAAGTCCATTGGAAATAGATGACCTGGCACAAGCTTCCGTGCAGTTTTACAAAACCATCCTGGAAAAAGTTGAAAAATAGTTAAGAATGTCCGAAAACACAAAGTTGAAACTTAGTTGGATTTTTATTTTTGTAATTAGTATATTCTGGAGTTGTCAGGACCCTATTTTAGTAGGTAATGATTTGTTGGATGAAGAAAGATTAAATATAGGTGTCATTGATACTTTTGACATCAGCACCATTACAATATCCGGAGAAAAAGTGGCAACACACAGGCCAAATTTTGATTCCCAAACTTATCTGTTAGGACAAATGAATGATAACGTTTTCGGTGATTTTTCTGCAGAGACATACCTGAAGTTTCAGATGGCATCAAATGCAAAACCCAATTATCACCTGGAAAACATGTTGAAGTTTGATTCATTGGTTTTAGTATTGCAATATGATAGTACTGCTACATATGGCGGATCTACTGCTACTCAGAAGGTTGAAGTATTTCAACTTAGTGAGACCTATTCTGACACAGATACTTTTTACTCAGACACATCATTGCCATTCAATCCAGCTTCAATTGCAGAATTTACCACATTGATAAGTCCTAAAGATTCTGTTTCGATTATTGATCATATTACACAAAAAACAATAAAACGGGAACCCCAACTCAGAATCAGAATTAATGACGATTTTGGAAAAGCTTTGATCAATAATGAAAATGCAGCTACCAATGATACAGCCTTTGCAGAATTATTTAAAGGGGTTTACATAAAATCATCCTCACCTGACGGATCGCCTTTTTTATATGGATTCAATTTTACAGATGCAGCCCTCAACAACCAAAATTCTGTAAATAAACTCATTATGTACTATAATGTGTCATCAGGAGATACTACATTAAGAAAGACATATGAATATTTTATCAACGCAACTACAATCAACAGGTTTGTTCATAACAGAACGGGTAGTCAACTTGAAAATTTTATAAATAACCCCACCCTTGGAGATAGTCTTACCTTTATCCAAGCAATGGCCGGAGCCAAGACAATAGTAAAATTTAATGATATTGACAAACTTGAAGGAACCCTCATTAATAAAGCGGAATTGACAATTTATGTAGCGGACCTGCCAAACCTGAATGGCACTTATCCTCCCCCTCCACAGCTTATTGCAAGTAGAAAAAATAGCGCTGGAAAACTGGAAGTAATTCCTGATATATTGCAACTTATCAATTCAAATATAAATTTTATCAGTGTTTTTGGAGGTAATATTGATAATAGTGCCCAGGTAAAAAAATATACCTTAAACATTACTAATCATATAAAAAATGCTTTGAAAGATAAATCCTATAATCCGGATCTTTATCTGGGAATTCTTACTGAAACAGAAACACCACACAGAGCTGTCTTTTTCGGTGCAAGACATAGTACTTATCCCATGAAATTTAAAATTACTTATACTAAAAATTAAACATTTTAACTATGTGTGGTATTGTGGCATATATCGGAACACAACAGGCCTATCCTATCATAGTCGAAGGATTGAAAAGACTGGAGTACAGAGGCTATGACAGTGCAGGTATATCAGTATTGGATGGTATCATAAAAACGGTCAAGAAAAAGGGGAAAGTCTCCAAGCTGGAAGCAGCCGCCAAAGAAAAAGATGTCACAGGATTCGTAGGTATCGGACACACCAGATGGGCAACACACGGCAAACCTGATGATATAAACGCCCACCCGCATCTATCCGGAAATGAAAGATTGGCTTTAATTCACAATGGCATTATTGAAAATTATTCCACTCTTAAAAAAGCACTGACCGAAATCGGACACAGCTTCAAAAGTGAAACAGATACTGAAGTTTTAGTCCACCTGATAGAAGAATATCAGCAACGGGATAATCTCAGCTTAAGTCAGGCTGTTCGCAGAGCTCTGGAAAAAGCAATAGGCGCTTATGCTATCGTGGTCATTGATAGAGAAAATCCGGACATTATTGTGGGGGCCAGAAAATCAAGTCCTTTGGTTATGGGTCTGGGAGTGAATGAATATTTTTTGGCTTCTGACGCTTCACCAATCATAAAATATACAAATAAAGTAATATATCTCAATGACGAAGAAATAGTAACGATACATAAAAATGGCAGTTATGAGATTATCAATCTAAAAAATGAAGTGCAAAAACCGGAAGTACATGAATTGGATCTTAAACTTGAAGAACTCGAAAAGGAGGGATACGATCATTTCATGCTAAAGGAGATTTATCAGCAGCCTACAACCATACGTGAAAGTATGCGTGGTCGAATAAGCGCACAAGATGGTTGGGTTTTGGTCGGAGGCATGCAGCAGTTTATAAACAGGATTACAAATGCCAAAAGAATCATTTTTGCAGCTTGCGGTACATCGTGGCATTCTGCATTAGTGGCTGAGTATCTTATCGAAGAGTTGGCAAGAATTCCTGTAGAAGTAGAATATGCATCCGAATTGAGGTATAGAAATCCAATTATTAATGCTGATGATGTAGTAGTGGCTATATCTCAATCCGGGGAAACGGCTGATACACTTGCCGCGCTCGAACTGGCAAAAGAAAAAGGTGCACTCATCTACGGAATAGTAAACGTGGTTGGCTCTTCTATAGCAAGGATAACACATTGCGGTTCGTATACACATGCCGGGCCTGAAATAGGCGTTGCCTCAACAAAGGCATTTACAAGCCAACTCACTCTTTTAACCCTGATGGCGCTGAATCTGGGCCACAAAAGGGGTACTATCTCAGAAGACTATTTCAGGCAATTGGCCTATGCTTTAGAAAGTATTCCTGATAAAGTACAAAAGGTCCTGCTTCAAAATGATAAAATAAAATTTATAGCCGGAGAGATAAAAGATGTTACCAATGCGTTGTATCTGGGTAGGGGGTATAATTTTCCAGTTGCTCTCGAAGGTGCATTAAAATTGAAAGAAATATCCTATATACATGCAGAAGGTTATCCTGCAGCAGAAATGAAACATGGACCCATCGCATTAATAGATGAAAATATGCCTGTAATCATTATAGCAACCAATAAGTCAGCTTATGACAAGGTAGCAAGCAATATACAGGAAGTAAAAGCCCGAAAAGCGATTGTTATTTCAATTGTCACAGAAGGGGATATCAAAATAAGGGAAATGTCTGATTATTGTATAGAAATACCGGAAACAGAAGAACCTCTCACTCCTCTTTTATCAGTGATTCCTTTACAATTGCTGGCTTACCATATCGCTGTCATGAGAGGTTGCGATGTAGACCAGCCAAGAAATTTAGCCAAATCCGTTACTGTTGAATAATTTTAAAAATTGACACCAGATGAAAAAGTCATTAAGCCTTGAGTACAATTCTACCAGAAACAAACTGCAGTTTGCCGAATATGGCCGAAGTGTGCAGAAACTTATACAATATGCCAAAACCTTAGAAAAAAAGGAAGAAAGACAAAGAGTGGTAGAAGAAATTGTAGAACTTATCAACCAGCTCAATCCTCAAACTAAAAACGTACTTGAATATAAGCAAAAGCTTTGGAGACATGTTTTTCAAATGGCAAATTACGAATTGGATGTCGATCATCCATATGGTATTCATCCTACTGCAGAAGACAACAGATTCAGACCTAAAACTGTACCTTATCCTCAGCATGAATTCAATTGGAGACATTATGGATACAACATCAGGGTAATGATTGATAAGGCATTAAAAATGGAGGACGGACCCATCAAACAAGGTTTTGTAGAAACCATTCTTTCATACATGAAACTCTCTTACCGAACCTGGAATAAAGAGCACTTTGTTAGTGATGATATCATAATCTCTGATCTTTCAGTCATGTCAGGAAATAAGCTTTCAGTGGATGATGATCACACTATTCAGGTTGTAACCAAAAATAACCTGCCCAATTCCAACATCAACACTTTTAAGCAATCAAAAAATAAGAATAAACCCGGCAATCAGAACAGGAATCAGCAGAATAAAAACAGGCCAAACCCGATCAATAAAAACAGGCCAAAATAAGTATTGAATCTTATTTTTTCATTTTTGGATAATGGATATCCATTTAAGTATAATTTATTCATTTCATTTATTACATACTGTTTATCGGCGTTTCTTAATTATTAAAGGAATAATGTCAAACTTTGATTGTTTTCCATTTTCCTTTCCGGAAAATATAAAATGCCATTATAGCTATTAATGTTTCAGCTATTGGAACAGCTGCAAAGATACCTGTCAACCCAAAATCTGTAAATTCTTTGATAAAATAAGCCAACGGAATCTGAAATACCCAAAAGCCAAAAAAATTGATCCAGGTAGGAGTTCTTGTATCTCCAGCCCCATTGAGCGATTGAATCATTACCATCCCTATGCCATAAAAGATAAAACCGGAACCGATGATTTGTAAGGCGTTTACCCCTATTCTGTTGACTTCAATCTGATCAGAAAAAAATGAAATAATTTGTGGAGAAAAAAAGATAAATAAAATACTGACAAAGAACATAAATATAGCGTTATATTTTGTGGCTAACATAACACTTTTTTCTGCTCTGCCAGGGAGTCCGGCACCCAGATTTTGTCCCACTAAAGTCGCAGCTGCATTACTAAGTCCCCATGCAGGAAGTATAAAAAATACAATGTTTCTAATGGCAATCTGATACCCTGCCGAAGCTTCAGTACCACCTGCTTCTGCCACTAATCTTGTAAGCACAATCCAACTACCCGATGCAATGACAAACTGAAAAGTAGCTGGCCACGCCAGCTTTATCATTGCTTTTATA
>Ga0138256_10005221_pt1 | contig 13767 bp, 7 predicted proteins | sample KNB2016incub_MG_FD_105486 | JGI IMG/M metagenome (GOLD analysis project Ga0138256, IMG submission 105486) | Active sludge microbial communities from wastewater in Klosterneuburg, Austria - KNB2014incub_MG | ecosystem: Engineered > WWTP > Activated sludge > Unclassified | place: Austria...
ACATCGTCCCGATTTACACATCAAAGGATTTACTGCTGTTGAACTGGATTACATGTTCCGCAAAGCAAAAGTAAGTACGGAAGAAGGAATGAAATTGATGCATGAAGCCGGACTTGATTCATTACCGGGTGGTGGTGCTGAAATTTTTGATGAAGACATTCGAAATATTATTTGTGCAGATAAATGTTCGTCAGATGTTTGGTTGAAGATCCATGAGACGGCTCATAATCTGGGAATGCATACCAATGCGACAATGTTGTATGGTCATATTGAAAATTACACGCATCGTATCGATCACATGGAACGATTACGACAACTACAGGACAAAACAAAAGGCTTCAATACATTCATTCCATTGAAATTCAGAAATGGTGACAATGAAATGTCGTCTACACCCGAAGTTACAGTAATCGAAGATTTGAAAACCTATGCAGTCTCAAGAATTTATCTGGATAATTTCAATCACGTAAAAGCCTACTGGCCGATGATCGGACGAAGTACGGCTCAACTCTCGCAAGCTTTTGGAGTAGATGATCTGGATGGAACAATTGATGACACCACAAAGATCTATTCAATGGCCGGAGCAGAAGATCAAAATCCTGCGTTGACAACTGAACAATTAGTAACGTTGATTAAAGAGTCAGGGCGACAAGCGGTGGAGAGGGATACTTTATATAATGTCGTTTCGCTTTTTAACGAGTAACGAATAACGAAAGACGAACAACGAACAACGAATACTGATTCGAGTTCATCCCGCAAAACAACTTCGAACATTTCAAATGAAAACAAAAAATTTACAGACAGAAATCGATGCTGCTTTTCTTTATCAGAAGCTGGCTGATCATGAATCTGATGCTGCGGTTAAAAATGTTTTCATTCAAATGAGCAGCATTGAAAAAGGGCATGCTGAAGCTTTTGCGAAAAAAGGAAATATTAGTTTGGATGGGTTGATGAAACCTTCCTGGCGGGCAAAGACATTAAATGTGATCGGTAAAGTATTTGGCTACGATTATGTTTTGGGTGCAATGATGGATACTGAAAAAGGTATTTCAAATGCAATTATTACTGCTAAGAAAAATAGTAAGCAGGAAATTACCGGTAAAGAAACATCGCACGTCACAATACTACGTACCATCCTTGAAAAAGAAAAGAATGTTACCGGCGCACAACTTTCAAGATTTGAAAAGCCACATCGTTCAGTCGGTGGCAATGCGATCAGAGCAGCCGTTTTAGGTGGGAACGATGGATTGGTTTCCAATTTCAGTTTGATCATGGGAATAGCAGGGGCATCGGCCGGGCAGGAAGGTGTTTTGCTTGCAGGACTTGCCGGATTATTAGCAGGAGCATTGTCTATGGCATTGGGTGAATGGATCTCTGTAAAAAGTTCTCAGGAATTATACGAGAACCAAATGCAGATCGAAATGGAAGAGCTGGAAACAAATCCGGAAGGTGAAACGAAGGAGCTGGCACTTATTTACATTGCGAAAGGAATTCCTGAGCAGCAGGCTTTGGAAATGGCTTCCGATATCATGAAAAATAAGGAGCATGCACATGAGGTATTAGTCAAAGAAGAATTGGGAATAAATGCAGAAGAACTGAAAGGTTCGGCAGTAGAAGCAGCGGTATATTCTTTTATACTATTTGCAATTGGAGCCGTTATTCCTGTATTACCCTTTATGTTCACATCAGGAACAAAGGCCATATTGTTAAGTGTGTCATTTAGCGCAGCAGGTTTGTTTTTAATTGGTGCAGCAATAACATTGTTCACCGGTAGGAATGTATGGTTTTCCGGTTTTAGACAAGTCATCTTTGGTTTGGCAGCAGCAGCAATAACTTTTGGAATCGGAAGGTTAATAGGGGTTTCGATTACGTGAATAATAAGCTAAATTTGCTTATGTACCAACAACCAAACATCTTAGTCGTTTGCGGACGAAACAAAAAGCGGAGCCGCACAGCTGAACATATTTTTAAAAATGATAGTCGTTTTAAGATCCGTTCAGTTGGGTTAAGTCCAAGTAGTGACAGAAAAATTTCCGAAAACGATTTACGCTGGGCGAATATAGTTTTTGTTATGGAGCAGGATCAGAGAGAAAAGATTTGGGATATTTATAAAAATATAACCTTGCCCAATATTGAAGTCTTGAATATCGAAGATGATTATGAATTCATGGATCCGGAATTGATTGAGATGCTCACTGAACGCATCAATGATACTTTGTCCGTGGTTTATAATATTTGATTTCTGTAATAGCCTCGGAGCTGGGCGGAATTTTAAAATTCCGCCCAGCTCCGAGGATATTACAGAAATTGAAATAGCCCGGGTGTAAATCACGATTATCATTTAATATTTTATTATTCAATTAAAAAAATTTTATATCTTTAATCTTGTAGTGTAATAGTGATTGTAAAAACTGAATTACATTCTTAAGAACAATTTTTAATTACAAACTAATCACAGCATGGAACAACAACTCGAGCAAATCCGCGAACAACAAAAAGAAAGTTGGAACAAATTTTCTTCCGGTTGGAAAAAGTGGGATGAATTGATGATGGACTCTTTAAAGCCTATGGGTGATGAGATCATCGACAGAATCAAGCCGGCAAAAGGAGAAACGATATTGGATATAGCATCAGGAACCGGCGAACCTGGTCTCACCATTGCTACCATGATAGGAAATGGAAAGGTTGTGATCTCAGATCTTTCAGAAGCTATGCTCGACATTGCAAGAGAAAATGCACAGATGAAGGGAATTAAGAATGTTGAAATGATCGCTTGTGATGTCTGCGAACTTCCATTTGAAAATAATACATTCGATGCAATCAGTTGTCGTTTTGGATTTATGTTTTTTCCTGATTTGCTTCTTGCTGCGAAAGAAATGCATCGTGTTTTAAAACCCGGTGGAAGGATAGCGGTTTCAGTATGGAATGGGCCTGAGAAAAATTTCTGGATCACTGCAATGGGTTCAACAATAAATAGGCATATGCAATTACCGGTACCTCCTATAGAAGGTCCAGGTATGTTTAGGTGTGCTAAAGATGGGTTGCTTGAAAATTTATTCATACAAGCCGGTTTCAAGAATACTTCTGAAAGGGAAGTGGCAAGTAAAATGAATTGTGGAACTACTGATGTTTATTGGAATATGATCACTGAAGTTGCTGCTCCTTTTGTCTCTGCCTTAAGCAAAGCAGATGATGCCATGAGGTCAACAATTAAGAGCGAAGTGTACAAGCTCTTCAATGAAAAATTTCCTGACGGAAAGGTTGCAATAGATTCAAGTGCAAAAGTTATTTATGGTGAGAAGTAATTAGTGATTTCGAAACCGAAGAAAGAATATATGGCGAAAGAAATATTAGTGCAGAAGGCATCCGGAATTACCGAGCCATTTTCAATTGAGAAATTGAGGTATTCATTAAGTAAATCAAAAGCTTCACAAGAGGAAGTCAATTCAATCATTGATGCTTTGTTACCCAGACTATATCAAGGCATCAGCACAAATAAGATCTACAGTGAGGCATTTCGTTTGCTGAGAAGCAGATCTAAATCGCATGCTGCCCGTTACTATTTGAAAAAGGGAATTATGGAATTAGGTCCTTCCGGTTATCCGTTTGAAAAATTTATCGGTGAAATATTTAAACATCAGGGATACACTGTTGAAGTTGGGATAATATTAGAGGGGAAATGTGTCAGTCATGAAGTGGATGTAGTAGGTAAAAAGGAGAATGAGTTAATACTAGTAGAATGCAAGTATCACAATCAAGCCGGTATTTCTGTTGACGTCAAAACGCCGCTGTACATTCATTCCAGATTTGAGGACATACTTGCTAATGGAGCATTGAAAAAGAAAGGTGCAGTTTTTACCGGTTGGATAGCAACGAATTCAAAGTTTACTTCAGATGCAATTGATTATGGAAACTGCAAAAATCTGAAGTTGCTTAGCTGGAATTATCCAACGCATAAATCATTGCGGGATATCATAGATAAATTAAGGCTGTATCCATTAACATGCCTGACTTCATTAACGCGACAGGAAAAGCAATGGTTACTTGCAAAAAATTATGTTTTGGTAAAAGATGTTTATAATGACAAAGCGACGTTAAAAAGTGCAGGCGTTTCTGATGCGAGATTAAAAGCAGTTTACGAGGAAGGGGAGAAGCTGTGCGATGGAAACGGCATCTAGAAGTTCTTCGAATAGCTAAAATTATTTTCGTAAATGTTAGGATTATAAAAATTTACACATATCTTCGTTCTGGATTTTACAATTACCCCACCAAGTTTTTCTTGAATTGTAATTTTCAAAACACGTTTAAAGAGTCACATTGGCATAAAGAGTTAAATGATTTAGAAATTGCCTAAGTTGATTTATTTGTTGAAGGAATTTCTTCCTGATTTAACATAGTTTTTACCTATTGAATTGCATCAGAATTGCAGGTTAGAAAAAATATTTCGCACCGTTATTTTGAATTGTTAATTATTCATTTTTTTTAAACTAATGTACATGACTACGAAGCCTAAAATCCGAAATCCGAAATCCGAAATCCGAAATCCGAAATCCGAAATCCGCATTCTGCATTCTGCATTCTGCATTCTGCATTCAAACTAGCTTGCACTAGTTTTCTTCTTCTTTTCTCCGTTTTCTTCAGTTCCGCTCAGGACGTATATCCTGTTTTATCCATGGACGTGGCCACAACGCCAGTCGCCAATCATCTTTCTTTAGATAGTCTTCCTTCACTTACCGATTCAACTGTTTTCAGTGTAGAGATGAATGTCAATTTATTTGACACCCTCAATATTCAGGAACTGGAAGTTAAGATCGGCACAAGTTCCGGTGCATCCGATATTTTCTCGCACAGCTTTGTTTTTGATGTTTCGGGTTCGCTCGGAAGCGGACTCTTTTATTTGCGTGACGCTTATTCAATACAACTTGGTCTTGGCAACCGAATGCAAATGCTGAATTACTATTCTCAAGTTCGAATCAAAAAAGCAGATGGAAGTTACACAGATGCTGTTCTATTCAATCGATAATTTTTAATCCTTTTTAAACAAAACGTACGATGAAAACCTCCACTCAACAAATAAAATGGATCATTTTATTCCTTGCACCAATTTTATTTAGTACAAATGAACTTTTTGCAATCCCAACCAATTTCACATGGAATGGAAGTGAGTCGCGGGACTGGCGTGAATCCAAAAACTGGGATCCTGAAGGCATTCCGGGAACGAATGATACAGTGCTTGTCGTCTCCGGATCGAATACAATAGAGCTTTCCGGTGATGTTACGGTTAAGATGTTTACGATTGAATCTGAAACGATCGATCTGTATGCATACACGCTTACAATTACAGGCCCGGCAGATTTCAAAGGAGGAGAAATCAATAATGGTCATCTTATTATTTCGGGAACTTCGACTATCAAGTTTTATGGGACAACGTTTGGTGCAGTGGTCAATGCGACAGGAGGCACTATTTTCTTAGACGGATCCGTATTCAATGATTCCTTGTTGATCACTAAGAATGGAAAGTCCAATGATAACAGTAAGGGCGGAAATACGTTTGCTGAATATGTCTCAATCACGAATTCAGATGAAGGAGCACTGGTACTGGCGGATTCCTTTCCCGATACTTTTGACAGGACCGTTGATTTTACCAATCTTGACCAAAAGGGAGCCATTTATATCGCCCATCGTTCAAGTGGAAACATCTTCAACGGCGATGTGAAATTTGCAGGCCAAAAAATTTATTCGAATTATTATGGAACGGCAGAATACAATGGAAATATTTCGATCGCTTGCCAAAATGGCGAAGTGTATTTTGGATTAACTGATGGTTCTTGCACCCTTGCCGATGAAAAAATAATCGCACTTAGTGATGTAGAATTCTCATCCGGGAAACTATTTTTCAGGAATTTCACTAAATTGGGAACAGGAGCCATCGACTTAACACTAGTCGGAAGTGCAAAAGTATATTTCGATGCCTCAATATTCAATTCCGAAGTGACCATTTCTGCTCCTTCCATATACTTAAGTACATCACGATTTTTAGCTGGTACGACCTTTACCAAAACAGGATCCGGAACAGAGCCCTCACTTGGCGGTTGTTATTTTGGCGGAACAACATCGATTACCAACAATCATTCATCGAGTGTGTTTACTTTGAATTCGGCATACACCGATACTTTTGCTGCCGGTACAACCATTCAAAATACCTTAGGAACCCTTCAAATCAACAATGCCGTATTCAGTAATGCAGTCCTATTAAAGAACAGTGTAAGCTCAACAGCCTTAGACCGCTTCTTTGTAGCAGCAACAGGCAGTTGTGTTTTTAATGGAGCATTGACCGTTGAAAACACCGGTTCGGGTTTTAACTTTGGTAATGTAAACGGGACAACTACTGTGTCAAGTACAGGAAGCTTAACATTCACAAGTGGCCTCACCGGCAATGTGAACATCAGTAATTTCACTAAACTAAATTCCGGAAATTTATCACTGAGTTTTCCGTCCACAACGACTAAGCTTATCCTGGGACCTAACTCCATACTTAATGGTGACTTTAATTTCTATGGTCAAAGTATTTGCTTGAATGGAACAACGTTTAACAATACAACCTCAATTACCAGATACGGTAATATTCCGGACACTTGCAAGGGCGGAAATGTATTCAACGGAACAACAACAATAAAAGACTCCATAGCCGGAACATACAATCTGTTAATGGCTTATAACACGGCCGATGATTACAACGGCAATGTGACGTTCATACAAAAAGGAAGCGGCGGCAAGATCTATCCGGCATACACCAAGAACATAACTTTTTCGGGAAACATAACAGTCGATGCCAGTTCATCGTTTCAGTTTGGAGGCATTGGCGGTAAAGTTATTTTGGATGGCTCAGCCAATCAATCGTTGACATCGTTAACATCGCAAACGATCACGATGAAGAAACTGCAAATAAACAAATCTTCAAATTCTTTTACGCTGGCGTGTCCGCTTTCGATTGCAGATTCCCTTCAACTATCGCTAGGCAGAATCAATACAGACACAACCAATCTACTGACCATTGCACATGGTGGAAAACTCACTGGCGGAAGCGACAGCACCTACATCAACGGTCCGATAAAGAAAACAGGTAACAGTGCATTCGTATTTCCGATTGGTTCTTCAACACTTGCACATCCGTATCATCCGTTGGAGATCACAGCACCATCATCATCTACAGATGCCTACACAGCAAATTATTTTCCGACATCACAGACCATCGGAACAGCCATTGACACCTCGATTGATAATTTGAATGCATGTCAGTATTGGAAACTAAACCGAAACGCAGGAACCTCGAAAGTGAAAGTGAAACTTGCTTGGAATTACGATAGTTGCGAAACGGTTTCGCCAACTAATTTCAGAGTGACGGGTTGGAATGATTCGCTCTGGGAAGATCTCGGTAATTCAGCAACTTCCGGTGATAGTATTCAGGGAACAGTGCAATCAAACGATAGTGTAAATACAATTACTAATTTTACTTTAGCCTTTTTAAAGTGTTCTGCGTTTAGAAAAATTGTAACTCATAAAAATGTTAGATGTCACGGGGGAGCTGATGGAGCAGCTATAATTTCACTAAAAGGTGGAACGATTGGTTATAGATATGAATGGAGGGATTCAGTTTCTTTAGGTGGCGATAAAGAAATTAATAATTTAAAAGTTGGGAATTATTATATTAGTGCTTTGGATAAAAATGGTTGTTTTTTATCTGACAGTATAATAATAAGTGAACCGGACAGTATTACATTAGAATTGTCTACAACTCAGTCTAGCTGCGGCGATTCCAGTGGTTCGATTACTGCTCTACCAGTTGGTGGAACAGGTAGTTTTCAATTTTTTTGGATGTATGACGCTAGCACAACAAATACTCTTAGTAGTGTTCCGTCTGGCGAGTATTTTGTATTAATTACTGACTCAAATGGATGCGCTAAAACTGCAGGCAAGTATTTAGATGACTCCGATGGCCCTGGAATGAATATAGTTAGCCAAACAAACTTAGTTTGTAGTGGTGCGGATTCAGGAATTGTGGAAGTTGAAGGAGCAGATTCTAATGATCCTTTTTTCTATAGTTGGTCAACTTCAGTTTTTGATACTTTACCTATATTAAATAATCTAAGGTCAGGCGTTTACGTTGTTAAAATAATTAATGATTTGGGATGTGTAAGTTTTGATTCTATTGAAATAACGGAACCAGAATATTTGAAAATAGAATTTGAGACTACTTCAACTCCTTGTGGTTTCAGCACAGGTTCAATAACTGCTGCAGTAACTGGAGGTAGCAGGCCCTACTCATATACATGGTCAAGAAGTAGCGACACAGATTCAGTAATAATCTCTTTACCTTCGGGAATTGATACTTTATCAATTGTTGATCAAAATGGATGCTTAATTAGATCACAAACAGAAATTTCAAATAGTACTGGGTTGACTCTAAGTCCTATTGTGATTTCAGATGTTAATTGTTTCCCAACTGATTTAGGATCTGCTACCGTAACGGTTACAGGTGGTACACAACCCTATTCTTATTTATGGAGCCCGAACGGTGGAGCAGGAGATACAGCTATTAATCTTCCTTCAGATAATTATTCCGTGACGGTTGTTGATGCAAATGGATGCAGGAAGACGGCGAATTTTTTTATAGATAGTCCTGACGAACTAATGGTCTTTCAACAGATCATTGGACCATCTACTGATTCAACTGATGATGGGAAAGCAAGAGCAATTGTAAGTGGTGGAACATTACCTTACATATATAGTTGGTCTAGCGGCTCAACTGTTGACAGTATCTATAATGTCGGAGTTGGAAATGATACATTGGTAGTAATAGATGCGCATGGTTGTACAGTAACTTCAATTTTCAGGATAATCAATCGTCCAATAAATACTTGTTGGTCTTGCGCTTCAACAACCTCTTGTGGTCCATTCTCCCATCCAAGTTGTCCACCACCTTGTTTGAACGTATTGAAAAATATTAAATTAGATTTTGGAGCCCAAGGAGATGGCATCACTAATGATCAATGCGCATTTGAAGAAGCAGCATCTTATTTTTCTTCATTGCCTTTCAATTCTAACAAATTACTAGAAATACCACCTGGAACTTATATTGTCGGTCGACAGGAACAGCGAATTCCATATGGTCTTGATGGAAATACAGTGTTATGTTTTGAAAATATTAACAATATGCAAATTATTGGTAAAGTTGTTGGAACTCAAGTTGTAAAACTCAAGTTCATGGATTGTATGCAATATGGCGCATTTGATTTTCCTACTTTACCGGATACTAGATATTTAACTTGTAACAATCAAAGTAACCCATGTTCTTTAAATTCAAATACACTTAATAAAATAGCGACTCCAGGAAACATGATTCATTTCACAGGCTGTAACAACATTGTGATTAAAAATATTGAACTTGATGGAAACATGGACAATACAATAATTGGTGGTGGCTACACTGAAACAATTCAAATTCCAACGAGAGGAATATTTCTAAATGCTTGTCGAAACATAACAATTGACAAAGTGAACGTTCATGATTTTGGTTATGATGGGATTACAATTTATTTTATGGATTGCCCAAGCTCAATTGAATATCCTCCACAATATCCTCCAATTATGAATTGCAATATCAGCAATTCGTTCTTTACAATGAATGGCAGAAATAACATGACATGGGGTGGTGGAATTGGTATGAATGTTTATAAAACGGAATTTAATTATGCTGGCCAAGGAAGGTTAACAAGTCAACCAGCTTCAGGTATTGATATTGAATATGAACAAAGCAATGTGCCAACTGCTCAAGGTCAATTTACAAAATGCAAATTTAAATATAATAAATACTATGGGGTCAATAGTAATTCTGCACAGAACCTAACTACAAATGTTCAATATGATTATAAATTTGATAACTGCTTAATTGTTGGGTCACAAAATGGCCTAGCAGCTTGGCCAAATGCTCGAGGATTCAAATTCAAACACTGCCAGTTTGTTGGTAGACTAGAATGGGCCTATGCTTCATTGCTTGCAAGAAATGCTATAAACCGTGATAACACAGAGTTTACAGATTGTTCATTCAACGAAGAATACCTCGATCCCGAAATTTTACCTTATGAAAGGAAATCTTTTGCACCAACAGCAAATGAAACAATGACATGTCATGGAGATGAACATGAAATGATGTTAAAGTTTGGCTGGACCATTAGAACTTATTTTACTAGATGTACCTGGAGTACAAATTATACATTAAAACTTATGAATTTGTCCCAAGATTTATATTTAACTGGGGCAACTATTGCTTCATATAATTTAAATAGAATTATCGATTGCGAATTTAAAAACCATGGTTTAAATGCATGTGTAATTTGCGATTGGGAATTGGCGTATTTAAATTATATTAATTTTTTTAACAGATGGGCAACTATTGAGGTCATAGGAGGAGGTATGAGAAATGAGCCGACTACAGGGTGTGCTCCAAGATATTATCAAGGAACTTTAAACAATAATTCTATTAATGTATTGTTTAATCCTAGTGGTCGTTTTGCTTCAATTGAGCCAATTGTAACTAAATATACTGATCCGACTCATCCTTATAGAGAAACTTCTTTTTTTAATTGCATTCCTTGTCCCTATTTAATTAGCCCAACTTATCCATCATGCGAAGCCGCAGAAAGAAAATCAAGTCCTAAAATACTTTCAGATGAAAATAATGAAATTTACGTAACTCCTAACCCAACAACTAATTTTGTATATTTATCCAACGCAAAGAATTCAAATTATAGAGTGGTAGATTTATATAGTAAAGAAGTGAAAGTAGGGATTTGTTCGTCAGATAATTTTCAAATCGATTTGAGTAATTTAAATCCTGGAGTATACATAATTATTCTTGCTGACCAAAGAACCAAAAGAATTATAAAAATGTAATTATGAAAAAGATTTTATTTTTGACATTTCTGTTTGCCTCCACAAAGCTAAATGCACAAGTTCCAACAATTTTGTGGGAAAAAACATTCGGTGGCGGTCAAAATAACCGCGTCTATTCTGTTATTAGAGATGATTGGAATAATTTATGGGTAGGGGGAAGAGCTAGTTTTGATGCCGAGATTTCCTCTATCGATTCAATTGGAAATATTAACTGGTCACATTCTTATGGTGGAACAAATGGAAACGAGAAAGCAAGTCAGATAATAAAAAACTATAACGGTAACATAGTTTTTGCAGGATATGCTTCATCAACTAACGGAGACGTCATTGGTCTTCATGGAGGCACAATGTCAGGAGGTGAAAATGACTATTGGGTAGTTTGTCTTGATACAATTGGTAATATAATTTGGCAAAAATGTTTAGGAGGAACTGGGATGAACGATGCTATGAGTATACAGCAAACTTCTGATAGCGGATATATCGTTTTTGGTCACGTTGAAGATGATAATGGAGACATCACAACTTATTTAGGGTCATATGATATTTGGATTGCAAAAATAAGTAGTAACGGGATTTTACAATGGCAAAAGTCTTTTGGTGGAAGTGATTTTGATTTAGCAGGAAAAATTATTTGTACTCCAGATGGTGGATACGCTTTCACAGGGGCAAGTGCCTCACTTGATCATCATCTTACAATCAATCGTGGATCTTATGATGTATGGATTGTTAAAATTTCTTCCAATGGAATAATTCAATGGCAATATAGCTATGGTGGAAGTGGTTCAGATGGAGCGAACGATATTGTTAGAGATTTTAACGGTAATTACTATTTAATAGGGAATACAAATTCAGGTGATTTCGATATAAACAATCCAAAAGGGGCCGGAGACATCTTAGTTATGAAAACAGATAGTTTGGGGATCCTTCAATGGTCGAAATGTTTGGGTGGGAGTCAAAATGAAGAAGGACAGGCCGGCTGTCTAACAACTAATGGGGGAGTCGAGATAGTTGGTTATTCCTATAGTAATGACTCAAATTTATCGAATAATCATGGATTGAAAGATGCTGTTGCTTTTGAAGTTGATTCTTCAGGAAATTTATTGTGGGCCAAAAGCATGGGGGGGTCAAACAATGATGAGGCTTTTTCTGTAACACAAGCTAGTGATGGGGGGTCAATTGTTTGTGGATATTCTCTTTCTTCAGATGGCGATATTGGTATTCCAAATACAGGAAACGAACAGAATTGGATAATCAGATTATCAGATATACCAGTTGGGATATTAGATAACCAAGAGTGCAAAAACGCAGTTTCGGGCGAAATTAAAAATCAAAATCTAGCTATCAGATATGAATTTGACAAGGACCAATCAGTAGAAATCTCTGTTTTTGACATGTCGGGTAAATCACTTATAATAAAAAAAGATTCTTTTAAAGCAGGCAGAAACAAAATCGAATTACCCTTTTCTTTTCGATCAGGTGCTTACATTTTAAAAGTTGTAACCAGAGACCGTATTTTTAGTTGTAAAATCGTTTGTGTTCAGTAAACTATTTATCTGAAATTATTGTGAGAACGCGATTCATCCAACAGTACTCAGCAGAAAAAAATATTTGTTCTCAGGTTCACACAAAGGAGCACAGCGCTCCGCAATGATTTATTCTTTTCTTGGCACTTTCAAAAAACTATGCGAATCCGAAAGAATGGCTCGCAGATGGTTTACTTCGTCTGCCCGATACATTTTTATACTTTAGGTACGTGGTTCACCGGAGGCATACGTTATTTAAACGTCGGTTTCATTGAACTTAACATAGTGTCTCCACTTATCCAACACGGATGTAAAATCCTGCGGGAGTTCTGAGTCGAAAAATACTTTTTCTTTTGTGGTCGGATGAATAAAGCCTAGTGTCTTTGCATGCAAGGCATGTCTTGGCATCAGTTTAAAACAATTATCAATGAATTGGCGATAACGTGTGAAAGTGGTTCCTTTCAGGATCTGATCTCCGCCGTAGGTTTCATCGTTGAAAAGGGTGTGGCCGGCGTATTTCATGTGTACGCGGATCTGATGGGTTCTTCCGGTTTCCAGTTTACATTCGATCAATGTTACGTAACCGAAGCGCTCAACGACTTTATAATGCGTTACAGCGTGCTTTCCTTGCTCACCACTTGGAAAGACATCCATAATCTTGCGGTCTTTTAGGTTTCTCCCAACGTGTCCGATGATGGTTCCTTCGTCTTCTTTGAAATCTCCCCAAACCAGTGCGAGATATCTTCTTTCAATGGTACGATCGAAGAATTCTTTTGCCAATGTTGCCATTGCACGTTCAGTCTTTGCAATTACCATTAAGCCTGAAGTGTTCTTGTCAATTCTATGTACAAGTCCCGGACGATCCATATTTCCTGAACTAGCCGGTAGATTTTTGAAATGGAACATCAATGCATTCATCAATGTACCTGTGTAATTTCCAAAAGCAGGATGGACAACCATTCCCGGATTTTTATTGATGATCACAAATTCATCATCTTCAAAAGTAATGTTGATGGGAAGGTCTTGCGGTACGAGTTCGTGAATACGAACAGGTTCAGGTAAAACGATCTGGATCTGATCAAGTGGTTTTACTTTGTAGCTCGATTTTACAACCTTACCATTCACTAAAATATTACCGGCTTCACATGCATGCTGAATTTTATTCCGGCTCACATTCGACATCCGATTCATCAGGAATTTATCGATCCTGAGCATCATGTGCCCTTTTTCTACATCGAAACGATGATGCTCGTAAAGTTCGTCTTGCTCATTTTCTTCCTGATCACCGGAA
>Ga0138256_10005222_pt1 | contig 13766 bp, 14 predicted proteins | sample KNB2016incub_MG_FD_105486 | JGI IMG/M metagenome (GOLD analysis project Ga0138256, IMG submission 105486) | Active sludge microbial communities from wastewater in Klosterneuburg, Austria - KNB2014incub_MG | ecosystem: Engineered > WWTP > Activated sludge > Unclassified | place: Austria...
CAAGTGCAAGCGAAGCAGCCGCATCCCAATTATTACCCGGACCGTTATAAGACCTCACCCACTGCTCTACTCCTGCTGAATTGTATTTGATTGTGATAAAATCAAAAGATACGCTTGCAGAAGCTTCGCCTGTAACATAAACATTCCCCGAGGCATCAACTGCTATTGAAAAAGCATTATCATTGGCATTTCCCGTTCCGTTATATGTTCTAACCCATTGCTGAATACCCGTTGAGTTATACTTGATAACAAGATAGTCACGTAAGCCGCTTGCTGATGTAGTTTGCCCCGCTACATATACATTTCCTGAAGCGTCAATAGCTATCGATTTTCCGAAATCAGTTGAATTTCCGCTTCCGTTAAATGTCCGGAACCATTGTTCTACCCCTGAGGAGTTATATTTGATTGTCACACAGTCATAGTATACGCCATTTGCGCTTTCTCCGGTTATATAAATATTACCAGCATTATCAAGTACCATTGAATATGGATAGTCCCAGCCATTTCCGGGTCCGTTAAAATTGCTTTGCCAAACTAGATTTACCTGTGAGTTAACAATTGCTGTTAACAGAAAGAATATTGTAAAAACTGCTGTTTTCATATTTTAATAGTTTTATCTTATTAATTTTCCCGCTTAATGAGGATTTCTGATCAAGCAACTGCTATTTTACTAAAACCATACTTTTGGTTTCACGGTATCTTCCTGAAATTATTGTATAAAAATATACACCGCTGGAATATCTCAAAGCGTCCTAATCAACTTCATACGAACCTGCGCTTAATGATTGATTTAAAAATACCATGATTTCTTTTCCTTTCATATCGTGAACTAAAAGTTTAACAAAACCAGCTTTAGGTATTGAAAAATTAATATTGGTAATTGGATTAAATGGATTGGGGTAGTTCTGACTTAATTTAAACGATGAAGGTATTTCAACGGAAACCTGTGTAAGCGCAGAGAACTCGCTAAGCGGGCGGCGAAATATTCCTATACCGCTTAAAGGTTCTTTCCCTGCGAAGAGATAATTATTGAATATATGGGTGCTCCCCACAGAATGATAACTTCCAAACCCTTTGTTTTTTTGTATCCATGTAGCCCCGTTATCGTTTGAAACATATATACCTGAGTCACATCCTGCATAAACTAATGTTCCCGAAGATGAAATTGTAAAAACATTCTTACCTGCTAAAGCCTGGCTCCAATTTGTGCCGTTGTTTGAGCTAATATAGACACCGTATGCATATGGACCTGCATAAACAAAATTGCCTGAAGTACTTAAAGATCTAATATAACGGTTCTTAAGTGAAGTTTGCACCCAGTTTGTTCCGTTGTTTGCTGTAACAAAAACACCCATACTGTATGTACCGCCATAGATATTATTAGCGCTTACAGCCAGAGCGTTTACTTCAAAATTAATAGAAGTTGGCTGCCAGTTAGTCCCGCTATTTGTAGAAATGTAAACTCCGTTAGTAAATCCAGCAAAAACGTTATTGCCAGAAACAGCTAAGGTACGAATCATTTGGCCGGTTATATTGGTTGATAGCCAGTTTGCTCCATTGTTGCTTGACCTGTAAATTCCATTTGAGGAGGTTCCCGCAATAAGATAATTTCCTGTAACCGCCAAAGAAAGCACATTGTTGTTTAAAGAGGTTTGTGTCCAGTTACTGCCATTATTTGAGGAAACAAATAATCCATACCCGGTACCTGCAAAAATATTACTTTCCTGTGAATGAATTGAATAGATATATGGCGAACCATATACCTGCTGCCACTGAGAATATGAAACATTCACAATGATTAAAACAAAAATTATAAAATTCGTAATTGTTTTCATAAATACTTCCTGAAAAATTTAAAAATAATCCCCCAGAACCCATAAAATAGATGAGCTTGTGGCTATACAATACCCAATGAAGTTATATGAAATCCTGGGAGATAATAAATTAATGATCCGGAAATAGAAGAAACTGAATATTATATAGCCAATACTGTAAACATAATCTGTACTACCGGTTTTTCAAAAGAAAAATATTACGGTTTTAGAAAATTTGAATATAACAAAATCTCATTATTTCTATTTTTAGTTAGCGTTCAGCATTTTTAAATATATTTTTTTAGAAGAATTCTCAGTGTGTGTAACTGCGATCATCCGTACGTAACACAAACTGAAATAGATCCAAAACGTGATAATTAGCACACTTTTGAGTATTTTTGTAAACTCAACTAATTAATATCAAATGTAAATCATTGCAAAATACTAAGTTAATTAAACTTCTGCAGACTTTTTCGGTTGTTGAGATGAAAAGATTCCGGGATTTTGTAAAGTCTCCATATTACAACAAAAACAAGAACGTAATTCGTCTGTATGAAGTGTTGATTAAACATCACCCTGAGTTTAATTCTAAGACTTTTACAGAAGAGAACATATACCGTTCTGTTTTCGGCAGCGGAAAATATGATTATTTTAAGATAAAGAATATCTCTTCAGACCTGTATAATCTTGCCATGGAATTTCTGAAACTTGTTTCAAACCCCGCAACAGAATTCACCGGAGAGTTTAACCTGATTGTTCAGTTAAGACTGCGTAAACTTTTTAATCTCCATAAAAAATTGGTACTGAATCTGCAGGAAGAATTCAGGGAAAATGAACTTAAAGGGAGCGAATTCCTATATGATAACTACCTTCTCGCCCGGGAAATACAAATAGTTGACTTGTTTGAAAAACCAAGCAGTATATCAGGAATACTGGATGAGTTTGAAAGTTTTTATGAATACCTGATATTTCACCTGTTGCAGTATTACAACCTTATGATCCATATCGGGAAGGAAAATAATGTTAAGATTGATATTAAAATGATAGATGAGATTGTAAGTTTTCTGGAAAAGGGTCCCGTAAGTAACCACCCTACTACTTTAGCTTACCAGTATTTGGTACTATTGAAATTAAAACAGAAAGAAGAGTATTATTTTACGCTCAAAGATCATTACTTCAAAAATTTTGATAGTATGGATGCCTCTGCCGCATACCGGGCACATATGTATATGTTCGGTTATTGCGCGGATATGTATAATTTTAAAGGCGACCGCAGGTTTGTAAGAGAGGGTTACGAACTGTACAAACATTCATACTTAAGCGAGAGGGTTACATCTGGGGAACTGCTTTACCCGGATTTCGTGAATTTCATCAAAGTGTTTTCAAGAGCAGGAGATACTAAGCTTGCGAGGAAATTTATATCAGATTACTCCGCTAAACTTCCGGAAGATCAATATGAAAACAGTATGAATTTTGCTAATGCGTATATTCTTTTTTGTGAGGGTGATCTCAAGAATGCGTTAGTATGTATTTCTAAGGTAAATTTTCCGCTTGCTATACTAAAAATTCAGGTGAAAATATTACAGGTTCAGCTCAACTACCAGCTCGGTTATTTTGAAGAAACCAGAAGCCTGGTAGATTCTTTCAAAAAATCTCTGGTTAAGGAAGAAATAATTTCTGATCTGTATAAAAATTCGATCATTAGTTTTCTGAAGTCCGTAGTTGCAATTATAAGAATTAAAGAAGAAACCGATTATCAAAAGAAATTATTTGATTTTGAAAAACTTGTTGAAGAAGTAAAACATTTTCAAATGAATCACTTCGGAATTAAGTTCTGGCTTGAAGACAGAATAGCTGAAATATTGATATAAAAACTAAAGGGGCTGTCTCAAAAGTACTGTAATAATTTGTTATACGAGAAGTAGAAGTTTAGAAAATTGCGAAATTAGTTTATTTTTAAGATTGCTTTGTCGCTTCACTCCTCGCAAATTGGCTTCTGAGATAGCCCCTTGTTATGCTGATTTTATATTTTTTACAAATTATATTCCAAATTTTACTCCTGCTGTCATCTGGAATCCGTTTGTTTTTGCAGATGTTGTAGTTTTAGATATATTAGTAAGCCCCAGTGAATATCCAAATCCTGTGAATAAATCTATATTATGGGCAACCCTGTACTCAGCTCCGCTTCCAAAATACAGCCCGAAATCTATTGTTGAAAAATATGCCCCCTGGTCAGTATCTGTTACCTGTTGGTTAGCCTGCAGTTCCGAACTGGCTGAAAGCTGAATACCCAGCGTTGGACCGGCTTCAATGTATGGTTTAACATAATTTATTGGCAGCTTTGCTTTTATTAGCATAGGAATTTCGATGTAATTGTATGTCTGTGAATAGCTGAAATTCTGACCCTGAACAGTATAGCCTTTCACAATGTATCGTACTGATGGTTTAATTGAGATTACCCTCGAAACACCAATATCGGCAAAACCGCCTACCATAAAACCGGTTCTGGAGTTCGTGTTAAAAGCAGGTGTAATGTTCAAATTCGCAAGATTTATTCCCCCCTCAATTCCCATACCAACATCCTGCGCGTAAGAACCTGCTGCGCTGAATATTAAGAGAAAAATAGCTGTGAAAATTGTTTTAATGTAAATCATTTCTTATTCCTTTCTTTGTTTTAGAATATTTTTATTGAACTGTATAATTTATTGCTTTATTGTACTGTGTATTTGAACCGGGCACAGTGCCGGTGAATTCGAATATCCACTGCTGACCGGCATATACATTTACATACCTGTTGATTATATATGTTGTATCTTTGCTGTAAAGGTAGTTTGGGTTACCATAAGTTAAAGTATCAGAAAACTGTTCAGCCGGAAGTTTGCTTGTAATCTGTGATATTTTTATATCGGTTCCCGGTTTAAACATAAACTGCATTGAGCCCGTTTGTGTTATTTCCTGGGTTATATTAAATGTCACATTTGAATTTTCATTAGGACCTATAACATTGCCGTTATTGCTGCAACCGGATGCCGCAGCGAACATTAAAGACCCGAATAAAATTGTTAATAATAATTTTGTCATTTTATTTTTATTTCCTTTCTTTGTTTTAATTTTTATCTGTTTAAATTTTCTGTGAAGCTGTTATTCACTCTTTCTTCTCCGGTAAATATGTATCTATTAAACACAGTTACGGAATCTTTGCTGAAACAATAGTATGAGCTGTTAAATTTGTCAGAATCATTGTTTACAGGTGAAGTGTATAAATTAATTACATGCCAAATCCTGCCGTCTTTTTCATCGGTAAAGCAAAACTCCGAAGCTCCTTTAAAATTCTTTTCTGCACCTGTAAATTGACCGTTAAACATCGCCGTATTTTCAACATTGCCTTCAGAAGAGCTGTTTTTTACAAAACCAGCCAAGGCGGCAGCAGATAAAATCAACACCAGAGTTAAAACTGCAAAATGCTTTTTGTTTTTCATAACTGTATTCCCTTTTTATTATTATTTAATAAATAATTATTTTTATCTTTTTTGTTTTTCTTCAGAAGAAGATTGAGCGACATGCAGAATAGTGAATCATAACTAAGGTTAAGTAGCTGCCTGGCTTTTGTAGCCTTGATGTGAGTTGAGCATTTCAGTCTGTAACCTTTTGCTATTGTTGTTTCTTTCTTATGTCTGTTTTTCATTAAGTCTTTTGGTTAAATTTAAAGACACACAAAAATACATTGATGGTATGTGCACAAACAAAGAAACTTTTTTTGCAAACTAAACAACAAACACAGCAGAAATTTTTTGAAAAACATTGATTTTCAGCTTGTTTCCACAATATTTTATCTGTTAAAACTAATCAGCGAAAAAATATGAACAATACCAAACTTATAAATATTCTACGGTCTTTTTCAAAAAATGAAATGAAAGAGTTTGAAAAGCTGCTTGATTCTCCCTTTTTTAACAAGGGGAGAAGTTTTATACCCTATTTTATGCAAATAAGAAAGTTTTACCCTGAGTTTAACGATGAAAAAATGACCCCTGAATTCATTTATTCAAAAATGTATCCCGGTAAAAAATTTAACAAACAGGTTATCTGGAATATGAACTCAGGTATGTTAAGAATGGCTGAAGATTTCCTTGTGAATGTTTCATTAAAAAAAGATGAATACCGAAGAATTTTTCAATTAGGCAGTGAGCTTTCTGATAGGAACCTTGTAAATCTATATGATAAAAACCTTGATGCGATTGATAAAACTCTGGCTCAAGCAAGAATAGATTATAATTATTTCCAGTACCAAACCGAGCTTGAAACAGGACGGGTTAATCTGTGTTTTATGGAAGATAAACAGCACAACATAAAAAGGCATACAGTAAGACGAGGCGAATTCGCAATTTTGTATTTCTTAGGACAGCTTGCTACAGTTATTAATGATATTGATACCAACAACTCAATGTTTAATTCAGGATCCATATCAAACATGCCATACGTATTCCTGAATAACTTAAAACTGGAAATGGTACTTGAATACGCCAAAACAAACAAATTTAAATATGCATATATTATGGAAATGTATTACTATTCAATTATGGCCGTAATTGAACCTGATAATACTCATCATTTTTTTAAGTTATATGAACTATACCAAAACAATTCCGGTAAATTTGCATCCGGTCAAAGAAAGAGCTGGCTGACTCTTCTGGCTAATTATTGCGTTCAAAAAAGTGATGAGGGTAATGATTCATTCAGGCTGCCTTTGTTTAACATAAATAAACATCAATTAAAAGAAATAGAAGCTTCTCCTAAAAAAGATTTGGGAAAAATTTTCTATATGCAGGTACTCATAAAAGCGTTATCATTAAACGAAATTGATTGGTCGATAAAGTACATAGAAAAATACACGAAATTCTTAAAGCCTTCATATCAAAAAGCCATGAAAGCCATATCTTACGCTTTTCTGAATTTTAAACTTAAACAATACAATGAAGTTTTAGTGAACTTGAGCAAGGTACAATTTATTGATGTTCGCGATAAATATCATGCGAAATCACTTTCAATAAGGGTCTATTATGAGCTTGATGATTTTATTACACTTTACTACAGCATTGATTCTGCAAAACAATTTGTAAGTAAAAATGAATCAATCGGAAAAATTACAAAAAAAAGATTCAATCATTTTCTGGATTACCTCAAAAGACTTACAGCTATTAAAGAAAAAAATGATTCAAAGTTACTTGGCAGACTAAAACAGGAAATTGAGCTAAATACCCAAATTGTAAACAAGTTATGGTTACTTGAAAAAACAGCAGAAATAGAAAATAAAAATTAATTACGGAAAGTCTATAACTAAACTTTTTATCTGAAAAAATAGTTTAGTTTTAGCATATTAGCGTTGAATACACAACAAAAAGTACGCTTTTAAAATCTTTTTAGTAAACAATTTATTAATTTTCAACAATCTATTTAGGGGGAAACTCAAATTGCCCTTTTCCTTAATTTAATAGAGTTTCCAATTCTGATTAGTGTACTTTCCGGAAGTGTGCTTTCAATCATTGGAAACAACTCACGCTCTTCAAATCTAATATGTTTTTCCAACAGATTTCCAAAAGTCAACAGCGTGTTTTTCAAATTATCAACTGAACCCAAAGAAGCGAAAATCCCGCGAAGTTTATTATGCTCTTCACACATTCTTTTTATTAATTCATTATCTTTTAGCGGAGGCACAAGAAAGGTTTCTTCTTCTGAAAAATGATTTACAAGTTCGTTGTTAAAAAAATCTGCAAGCTTTTTGCAAGCATCTTCGGTGCCAATAGAATTAATTCCCTCCCGTGTACTTAGCATCTTCGCAATGTTCAACCCGTGATGGTGGTCAGATGATAATAGTGCCAAAGATTTATGTCTTTTCATACTTTGCTTATATAAACAAATAGTGAAGCCAAAAAGCTCCTTGTATCATTGTATTATTAGGCTTTTAGATTATTTTGTTCTTTAACTGCTTTTACCAGTTTTTAGTACTTGTTTGGATGATTATTTTTGTGAATAACTTTTTTGCAGGCAATTTATCATCAATGTTTCAATTTTTAAGTACTTTAAAATATTTTTGAATTTTTAATGAAATGTAAGCAAAGTAACAACATATTAAATTCACAAAAACATATCTACTATTACGTAAGCAACAAACATTAACTTACCTTAATGCAGCGAACATTTACTTAAAAAGTTTATATTTTTGTTAACATTAAGTTATATGCTGTAATAAATTTTTTTCAATAATTTTCAATAGCTCCACAGCAGTAAACGGCTTGGCCAGAAAATCATTGCAGCCGGCATTAAAACAATTTTTTTTATCTTCCTCAAATGTAAAACCGGTCACTGCAATTATTGGAATATTCTTATATTCAGAAATATTTTTTAGCATTTTAGTTAAATCCAAACCATTCTTATCGCCTTTCAGAGAAATGTCCATTAAGATCAAATCGAATTTATCTTCTTTAAGTTTATTCAGTGCAGCACCCGCATTAAACGCTATATCAGTTAAAAACTCATTTTTTAGAATATTTCGTGTATACAACTGATTTATAGCGTCATCTTCAATTATCAAAATTTTGGGAATATTGTTATGTTTAATAATGCTGTCATTTTTCTCTTTTCTGTGCATAAAATCAGATTTAGAATTGTTAAACATTTTAACTGAATCACTTTTATACCCTTTATTTTTAGAATTGGTGAAAATTATTGAAAAAGTTGTACCTTTGTTTTTCTCACTTACAACTTCTAATTTTGCGTCAATTATTGTAAGAAATTTTTTGACCAGTGATAATCCCAGACCTATACCTTCATAACTCCTGCTATAGCCAATTTCTTCCTGAGAATATGGTTCGTATATACAATTTAAATATTCTTTTGATATTCCTATACCTGTATCCTGAATATCCAATCTCAGAATATCGTTAATATCTCTCTGTAAATATATTTTCACAAAACCTTCATTTGTAAATTTTACAGAGTTATCAACTATACTCAAAATTGCCTCTGTTAAACAATAAAGGTCTGTCGCAATTTCAGTATCTCTGCAATTACATTCAAAAATCAAATTAACTGATTTATTTTCGGCAATTGGCTTGTACGAATGTAGAATATTTTCAATTGTATTTTGTAAATCTATATTTACAACATTAACAGGCAAGTCGCCGGCCTGTATTCTTGAATAATTCAATATCATATCTATTGTTTTTACAATCCTGCTGCTTGCCTGATTTATTGCTTGAAAATATTCTTTCTCTTTATTTCCAATTAATCCAGAAAATGATTCTTGAAGCAACTCTGTCATTCCTACTATCCCATTTAATGGAGTTCTGATTTCATGAGAAATATTTGCAATAAACGCGTCTTTCAACTTATTTGAAGTTTCGGCTGATTCTTTTGCCATAACTAATTCTTTCTGAATAATTTTACTTTCTGTGATATCCCTTGCTGAAGCATATATTTTGTTATCAAATAAAGATGCTTTCCATTCGATATACTTATATGACCCATCAATTGCCCGGATTTTATTTATGAACCCTTCTGTTTTACCATGTTTTATCAAAAATTCAATGCTCTTAATAGTTACGTTAAGATCATCTGCGTGAGTGTATTCCAGCATTTTTTTACCAATCATATCCTTCGTATCATACCCCAAAACAATATTCCAATTTCTATTCAGCCTTTTAAAACTACAATCCAAATCTGCTATACAAAAAAGATCCAATGAATTATTAAAGTAATTTTCAAATTCTGTATTTTTTTTGTTAATTAATAATTGGGCTTTTTTGAGTTCTGTATTATCCATTACTATCCCGGTGATAATATCTTCATTCAGGAAGATATTACCAATTACACTTATTAATTTGCCGTTTTTGGTAACAAAATTAATTTCTTTGTTAAGGAGCATTCGGTTTGAGTTTAATTTGTTTATAAGTTCATTCCTGTCTTCTTTTCTGGGATAAAAATCGTATGCATTATGTTCATATAACTCTGCTAATGAATTGTATTCAAGAATTTGGAGAAATGCTTGATTTATGAATAAAATTTCTCCTGTTAAGTTTGTTTCATAAATGCCCATTAACGCGTTTTCTACTAAATCTTTGTATTTCTTTTCTGAAACGGGGCTGCTACCTGTTCGCTTACTGATTTGTTTTTTTTTATTTACAGCTATAATCTGTTTTTTTTTTGCTTTCAAATTGGTGTTATAATGTTGCTTTTAATTTTCTAAAACTTTCTAATTCAACTTATTTTCAATAATAGCGGTTAGTTCATTGAATTCTGAAGATTTGTTTAAATAGAAATTTGCGCCTTCCTGGTAGCTTTTTTCTTTATACTTAATATTATCAGCATTGGTTAAAATGCATATCTCAATTTCTTTGCTAAATTTTCTTGTTAGTTTAAGGACGTTAAGCCCATTTAGTTTTGGCATTTTTATATCAAGTATTATAATATCAAGTTTCTCGTTTCTAATAATTTCCATCGCTTCTTCTCCATCACATGCTTCATCAATAAGAATATCTACAGAAATATTAAGTATATATTCCTTAACCCTCTTTCGAATTAGCTCGGAATCGTCAGCTATTAAAATTCTCATAATAAAAATAGTTGTTATTATTTTTCTATCACAATAATAACTTTATTTTTTAATATGCAGAATAAGAATTATCATAATTAACTGTAAGGCTTGTAATAAAAATTTTGTAGTTGTTTAACTTACAAATTAGAGTTAAATGCGGATTTTGCGGTAATTTATGTAAAAGCTGCGATAGGAGTAAATTAGATAATAATTATTCTATTAATTTATTTCGAAGGGCATATAAAGATAATTCTGAATTAGTTTTTGTTTCCATTTTTTCCATAATGCGTGCCCGGTAAGTGCTAATTGTTTTATCGCTTAAAAACAGTTTGTCTGCAATTTCTTTAACAGAATTTCCTTTTGCTAATAATATCATTGTTTGAAATTCGCGCTCAGATAGTTTTTCGTGAGGTAATTTTGTCATATCATTTTTATCAAAAATTACTTTCTCTGCCAGATCGGCAGAAATGTATTTCCCTCCGTTCAGGATTTTATTAATTGCCTTAATTAACTCATCATATACACTATCTTTAGAAAGATACCCTGACGCTCCGGCTTTAAGCGCTCTTATTGCATATTGCGCCTGTGGATGAATGCTTAATATTAAGAATTTTGTATTTAATTTTATATTTTTAACAGAATTTAAAATTTCTAAACCACTCAATTTAGGCATTGATAAATCAAGTATGGCTAAATCAAAATTTTCCTTTTTGATTTTTTCTAGGGCATCAAGACCGTTATCAGATTCTTCTATAAGATCAACTTCAGTGATTCTACGGACAATATCCTTTAAACCAACTCTAACAACAGCATGGTCATCGGCAATTATTATTTTCATCAGATTAATATCTAAATTAATGGAATTTTAACATTTAATTCAACACCCTCTTTGTAAGCCGATAATATTTTCAAATTTCCGTTAAATTGCTTCAATCTTTCCCTGATTCCAATTAACCCAAGCGATTTAACGTCATTGATCTTATCCATAGCCATTCCTACTCCATTATCTTTTACATCTAATACTATATTATCATTTGCGCAATACAGTTTTATTATAACATTTGTTGCTTTTGAGTGCCTGATAATATTTGTCATAGCTTCCTGTAAAATTCTGTATAATGCAGTGGTAATTTGAGGATTGTCAATATCAATTTCCTCGGGTTTGTAAGAACATTTTATCTTTGTCCGGTTTTCAAATTCTTCAAGGTACCAGTCTATAGCTGATGGCAATCCAAGATCATCAAGTATCCCCGGTCTCAAGTCAGAAGATATTTGCTGTACTTTCTTAATGGAATCGTTAACTATCTCTATCATAATATCAAATTTTTCATAATTTGCCGATTCTTCAGCCTGTATATTTTTCAGATCAATTTTTAAAGCAGTCAAATTTTGCCCCAATACATCGTGTAGTTCCCTCGAAATTGCAGTTCTCTCGTTTTCTCTGATCTCATTTATTTTTTGATACAGGTTTTCTAATTCTTTTTTAGAATTTAAGATTTGATCTTCTTTCAGGCTTCGTTCGGTAATATCCTGGGTAGTACCAACTGCATCCAGAATTCTTCCTTCTGAATCTCTGTTAATTTTTCCCCTGGAGTATAGGGTCTTAATCTCCCCCCCGGATAAATGAATAGCGCTCTCTGTTTCAAATTCTGTATCCTCTGATTCAATTACATTTTGAAAGGATTTGCTTTTACTTGTACCACGATATTGTAATTTTAGCAATGCAGTTAATTCTTCAATATCAATCTGTTCATTCTTTGGCAGGTCAAACAGATCAAACATTTGATCAGACCAAATTAATGGTTTTCCCGGTATATATCTCCAACTCCCTATTTTAGCGGTCTGCTGCGCTTCTTTTAAACGCTCTTCGCTTTCGCGTAAAGCCTCCTGTGCAAGTTTGCGCTCCTCTATATCTCTGATTATCATTGAAGTCCGCTGCCTGCCTGCATGATCCAAAAATAAAGAAGTAGATAATTCAGCAGGAAATTTTGTTCCATCTTTTCTTAAAAATGTCAGTTCACCAAAAAAACTTCCTGTTTCTGCTCGCTCTTTTAATGCTAAATTTAAACGGGGATCATTAACATCAACCAAACCATTTCTTCCAATTCTGACAATTTCTTCTGTTGATCTTCCGAATAACTTGGATGCAGCCGGATTTGCAGTGTATATACTTCCATCCGGCGCTGTTAATAAAATTGCATCTAAACTGTTTTCAAATAATTGCCGGAAGCGTTCTTCGCTTTCCTGTAATAAAATAATCTGCTTTTTTGCTTCGGTAATATCTCTGAAATATATCGATAAACCATCAGGAGATGGATAAATATGGTTTTCAAACCATTTATCATAGGGAGGATAATATTCTTCAAGGTAAACGTACTTCTGCTCTTCCATTGCTTTAAAATACGCATTGTAAAATGGCTGCCCTATACCCTCCGGAAATTCCGTCCAAACATGTTTGCCAATCATTAGCAATGGATCACGGTTGAGAATTTCTCCTGCTTTTCTATTCATGTAAACATAACACCAGTTTGTATCCAGTGCTACAAAAGCATCTGAAATTCTTTCTAATATTGAACTCAACGATTGAGGATTATCATTCTGAGGTGCACGGGTTATTTTTGAATTTTCCATTAGTCAATAAATAATTTAATTAACATCAATATTATTGTATAACAAAATAATTCTTAGTTGCTAATATTAATATAATTATTCTTGAGTAGCAAGTATAAAAATGAATCTGAATAAATTTACAACCCAAAAGGATTATATACACGACAAAAGGAGCTAATTAGCTCCTTTTTCAGTTATACTTTATGATCTGTGTTATCCGTAAAACAGATGACTCAGTGTTTACTTCATTTTATTAACTGTCTTGGTAAGTTTGGATTTTTTGTTAGCTGCGTTATTCTTGTGAATAATACCTTTTACAGCAGCTCTATCCAGAACTTTAACAGCTTTTTTCAGTTCTTTTTCAGCTTCGTCCTTTTTCTTAGCAGTAGTAACGTTTTTTAAAGCGGATTTAATTTTAGCTTTAAAGTGTTTATTATATTCAGTTCTCTTAGGTGTCTGCCTTGCTCTTTTTTGAGCAGATTTATGTCTTAATGGCATCTAATTTTTGTCCTTTTTATACTATTAATAATGATTTATTTTTACGTAATTTAAATTTAATTCCAAAAATAGCCATATCTTATAAGAAAATCAATTTACTATTTAACGCCCGCCTCTAATCCGGGCATTTTTCAAACAAAAAACATTAAAAAATGGAAAAATTGAAGAACAAGATCCTCTGGGTTGATGATGAAATTGAGCTTTTACGCTCAAATATACTCTTTCTGGAAGATAAAGGCTATTTTGTAGAAAAA
>Ga0138256_10005223_pt1 | contig 13762 bp, 16 predicted proteins | sample KNB2016incub_MG_FD_105486 | JGI IMG/M metagenome (GOLD analysis project Ga0138256, IMG submission 105486) | Active sludge microbial communities from wastewater in Klosterneuburg, Austria - KNB2014incub_MG | ecosystem: Engineered > WWTP > Activated sludge > Unclassified | place: Austria...
CAGGTCGTCGTTGATGGCGATGGGCCCCGTGGCGGACGGTCCGGCCTGCAGGCGCAGGATGCAGTCGACCTTGCCGCGTGCCAGCCGCTCGCGCAGCAGTTCGCGTGCTGGCATTTCCACCTGCCGCAGGGTCTCGGGCAGGCGCAACTGCGCCTCGAGATAGCGATGGTTGACGGAGCGGATCTCCCACGAGAGGGTGCCCCACGCAAAGGACGCTTCGCGGCGGGCGAACGCGGTCATGCTCTGGACTGACGGCAATGCTCGACTCCTGTGACTGGCGGCCATTGTAGCCCTGCCTCGGGGATAAATCATGGCCATGCACGCGTGTGTATAATCGGCGCCCCGCGCACCCGCAAACACCCATCGAGGATCATTTATGGAGCGACCCAGCGGCCGCCGTCCGGACCAGCTTCGCCCCGTGCGTTTCACGCGCGCCTACACGCGCCATGCCGAAGGGTCGGTGCTCGTGGAGTACGGCGACACCAAGGTCATCTGCACCGCCAGTGTCGACAAGGGCGTGCCGCGCTTCATGCGTGGGCAGGGTCGCGGCTGGCTCACCGCGGAGTACGGCATGCTGCCGCGCTCGACCAACACGCGCATGGACCGCGAGGCGGCGCGCGGCAAGCAGGGCGGACGCACGGTCGAGATCCAGCGCCTGATCGGCCGCTCGCTGCGCTCGGCGCTGGACCTGCGCAAGCTCGGCGAGAACACAATCGTCATCGACTGCGATGTGATCCAGGCCGACGGAGGCACGCGCACCGCGTCCATCACCGGCGCCTGTGTGGCGCTGTGCGACGCGCTCGCCGCGGCGAAGCGCCGCAAGTTGATCACCGAGGATCCGCTGCTGCACCTGATCGCATCGGTCTCGGTCGGCATGTACAACGGGCATGCCGTGCTCGACCTCGATTACGCGGAAGACTCGAGCGCCGAGACGGACATGAACGTCATCATGACCGAGCAGGGCGATTACGTGGAGGTGCAGGGCACTGCCGAGGCCAAGCCCTTCAAGGCCGAGGAACTGCAGCAGATGCTGGATCTCGCGCGCCGCGGCACCGAGAACCTGGTGCGCGTGCAGAAAATGGCGCTGAGCGCGCCACTGCCCGCGAAATAGCGCGGACAGCGGGCTGCTAGAGTCTCTCGAGCTCGATGTCGTAGTCCATGATAAGCGGCGCGTGCGAGGAGAATTCCTGCACCTTGTACAGCGCGCCGTACTCGATGGTTCCGCGCAGGCCCGCCGAGACGATCTGCAGGTCGACGCGCCAGCCATCTCCCGCGGCCCGCCCGCCCGGCCACCAGGAGAACTCGTCTTCGTCCTGGTTCACGACGCGGAACGCATCGACGTAACCCAGCTCGCCGTACAGGCCGTCGAGGTACTGGCGCTCGGCCGCGAGAAAGCCGGGCGTGTCGGCGTGCACCGCAGCCTGCTGCACGTCGCGCGCGGCGTGCGCCATGTTCCAGTTGCCGCACAGCACGTACTGGCGGCGCTTCTTGCGCACCTTGTCGAGTTGCGTGCGCAGTTGCTCGTAGAAGCGCGACTTGCGCGCCAGCGAGCCCGTGTCTTCCATGCTGGCCACCGGGCCGAGCAGACAGGCCACGCTGATGTTCTCGAAGTCCGCCTGCATGAAGCGCCCCTCGCCATCGGCCTCGCCGAGACCCAGGCCGGTCATGATCGCCTTGGGCAGTTTGCGGCAATAGATGGCCACGCCGTTCGTGGTGCCGTCGATCGCGTCGAAAAAATAGCTGAAGTAGCCGTCGGGATTGTATTTCGCCGCGCCCAGGCCCGATTCGGGTGCGCGCAGATCCTGCACGCAGATGATGTCCGCGTCCTGGTCGACGGCCCAGTCGTAGAAGCCTTTCGCGGCTGCCTCGCGGATGCCATCCGCGCAGAAACTGATGACGCGCATGTTTTTCCCTGCCTTTATACGCCGCGGCATGATACATGAGCGTCCCGGTTCGGGTAAAAAGCATGTTTCCGACTTTGTGCGCGCTTTGCGCGATGCGGCGCTGATATACTTCCGTGTGCCCCGAAACAGTGCGTTTTCCGACATGTCCGCGACCGGTTTCCGCAACGAGTTCATCGCCCTCGCGCTGCGCCAGCGCGCGCTGCGCTTCGGCTCGTTCACGTTGAAATCGGGCCGCACCAGTCCCTATTTCTTCAATGCCGGCGAATTCAGCAGCGGTGGCGCGCTCGCCGCGCTGGGCCGCTGCTACGCCGCGGCCATTGCGGCGGCCGGCGTCGAGTACGACATGCTCTTCGGTCCCGCCTACAAGGGCATCCCGCTGGCGGTGGCCACCGCGGTGGCGATCAGCAACGACAGCGGGCGTGACGTGCCCTGCGCCTTCAATCGCAAGGAAGCCAAGACCCATGGCGAAGGTGGCACGCTGATCGGCGCCCCGCTCGCGGGCAGGGTGCTGATCATCGACGACGTGATCACGGCGGGTACCGCCGTGCGTGGCGTGGTCGACCTGATCGCCGCTGCGGGCGCCACCATCGCTGGCGTCGTGCTCGGACTCGATCGCGCCGAGCGCGGATCGGGCGCGGATTCCGCGGTCACCGAGCTGGCGCGCGAGCTCGGCGTTCCGGTCTTCAGCATCGCGCGGCTGGACGACATCGTGCGATTCCTCGAGGAGTCCGAAGGCTTTGGCGAGCACCTGCCGCAGTTGCTCGCCTATCGCCGGCAATGGGGTGAAGCGGGCGCCTGAGCCCCGATCATCGTGGCAGCTGCTAGACTCGTTGCAGCAATCACCCTGCGCAACGAGGATCGCATGACTTCCAGGCCGTTCCACCGCGACGTTCCGGCTCTACCCCGATGGCTGGGCGTGGTTGCATTGCTGTACCTGCTCGGCGCCCCCGCCTCCGCGCTCGCCGAGGATCGGTTCTACAAGTACGACAATGCCGAGGGCATCCCGGTCATCGACGACCGCGTACCGCCGGAGCTCGCCCACAAGGGGTACACGGTGCTCAACCGCGCGGGGCGCGTGGTCGAGGTCGTGCCGCGCACGCTGACCGCGGCGGAGCGCAAGGCCAATCCCGGCGCGGTGCAGGCCATGCTGCGTGCGGAAGAGGCCGAGCGCCAGCGCCGCTACGACGAGGCGCTGCTCGCGCGCTACAGCTCGGTGGCCGACATCGAGGATCTGCAGCGGCGCAAGGTCAACGAGGTGCAGGTGCGGATCAACCTGCAGAAAGGCTCCATCGCCGCACTCAAGCAGCAGCTCGAGAGCGAGCACGCGAAGGCCGCGGACCTCGAGCTCGCCGAGGCGCCGGTGCCGGCGGACCTGCAGAAGAAAATAGAAGAGCTGCGAGCCTCCATTGCGGAGGAGGAAGCGCGAATCGCCAGGCTGGAGCAGGACCGGAGCACGGTCCAGGCGCGCTACCAGTTCGATATCGAGCGCTTCCGCGCCATTCGTCCCGGTAGCCGCTGAGCGGGTCTCAGTCCCCGGCGCGGCGGAACAACGAGCCGGTCAGCACGCGCCACTGCTCGGCCCAGTAATCGGTGGGCGAGCGGCGGAACTCCGAGCGCACGTACTGGATGATGCGTCCTTCCGCGGTGGCAAGCAGCAGGTTCGCCGCCAGGTTGACCGGCAGCGCCGTGCGCAGCCCCTGCCGCACTTCAGCCTCGCGCAGGATCTGTTTCAGTTCGGTCTCCAGCCGGTCGAACAGCTGCTGCACCCGGCCGCGCAGGCGGTCCGTCTCGCCCGTGAGCGCATCGCCGGTCAGCAGTCGGGTGATTCCCGGGTTGCGCTCGCAGAAGGTCAGCAGCAGGGTCACTATCTGTTCGCACTGCGCGGCGGCATCCTGCTCCTCTTCGCGGATACGCGAAATGCGGCTGAAAAGGGTGGTCTCGATGAACTCGATGAGCCCCTCGAACATCTTCGCCTTGCTGGGGAAGTGCCGGTAGAGCGCGGCCTCGGATACGCCGACGTCGGCCGCGAGCGCGGCCGTGGTGATGCGCCCCCCGGGTGTGGCTTCGAGCATGTGCGCCAGCGACTGCAGGATCGCGTCGCGGCGCGAGGTCTTGTTATTCATGTCGACGCGGTAGTCCCCGGGATGCGCAGGGCCGTCATGCTAGCGATTCGCTCAGGCACCCGCAACGACAGGGGGCTTGCGGTTGCAGATCAACGTGCCCACGCCCTCGTCGGTGAACACCTCCAGCAGTACCGCGTGCGGCACCGTGCCGTCGATGATGTGCGCGCTGGTGACGCCTGATGCTACCGCATCGAGCGCGCAGCGGATCTTCGGCAGCATTCCGCCCCGGATCACCCCTTCGTCGATGAGGCGGTTGACCTCGTCGCGGTCGAGCCCGGTGAGCACCTTGCCCTCGGCGTCCATCAGCCCCGGCACGTTGGTCAGCAGCATGAGCTTCTCGGCCTGCAGAACCTCGGCGATCTTCCCGGCGACGAGATCGGCGTTGATGTTGTACGAGAGCCCCGCCTTGTCGACGCCGATAGGTGCCACGACCGGGATGAAATCGCTGTGCAGGAACATGTCGAGCACCGCGCGGTTGATGCGGCGCACTTCACCCACGTGACCGATGTCCACGATTTCCGGGGCGCTGGTTTCCGCCGTGCGCACGGTGACCGACATGCGCGATGCCTCGATCAGGTGGCCGTCCTTGCCGGTGACGCCGATCGCGTTGCCACCGTGGCGGTTGATGTTCGAGACGATCTCCTTGTTGACCGTCGCGCCGAGCACCATCTCGACCACGTCCATCGTCTGGGTGTCGGTGACGCGCATGCCCTCGACGAAGCGCGATTCGATGTTGAGCTTGGCCAGCAGCGAGCCGATCTGCGGGCCGCCGCCATGGACGACCACCGGGTTCATGCCGACCAGTTTCATCAGCACGACGTCGCGCGCGAAGCTTTCCTTCAGTTGCGGGTCCACCATCGCGTTGCCGCCGTACTTGATGACGATGGTCTTGCCGATGAAGCGCTGGATATAGGGCAGGCTCTCGGTGAGCACGCGGGCTATGTTCACTGCGGCTTCGCGGTTCAGGGACATCGGCGGGATCCTTGCGCTACGGATGTGGTGCGGCATCTTAAACGCAGCCACGGGCGCGGGCGCGCACCGCGGGACCGTCGTGCTAAAAACTCACATTCGTTCCGGGCAAAAGACGCCGGATCTCCGCGAGAAAGGCGGCCTGGATGCGCGCCAGCGTGGCCTCGTCGCGGCCCTCGAAGCGGCAGATCAGCGCCGCCGAGGTGTTCGAGGCGCGCACCAGCCCCCAGCCGTCGGCGAATTCGGCGCGCACGCCGTCGATGCGGCTGAGGCGGGCATTTTCGAGCTCGAGCGAGAAGCCGCGGGAGATCGCTTCCATGGCCGCGAACTTCTGCTCCTCCGGCATCTCGATGCGGATCTCGGGCGTCGCCACGCTGTGCGGCAGTTGCGCCAGCAACTCGTCGAGCGTGCTGCTCCCGGCGCCGAGCAGTTCGAGCAGGCGCGCCGCGCAGTAAAGGGCGTCGTCGAAACCGAACCAGCGGTCGCGAAAGCAGATGTGGCCGGTGAACTCGCCGCCGAGCAGCGCTCCGCTCTCCTTCATCTTTTCCTTGATCCAGGAGTGGCCGCTGCGGCACATGATCGGCCTGCCGCCGTTCTCGCGCACCACCGCCGCGAGGTCACGGCTGCACTTGACATCGAACACCACGTCCGCGCCCGGATGGCTCGCGAGCACGTCGCGCACGAGCAGCATCATGAGGCGGTCGGCGGTGACGATGGTGCCGCTCGCACTGACCACGCCGATGCGGTCCGCATCGCCGTCGAAGGCGATACCCAGCGCCGCACCGGTTTCGGCCACCTTCGCGATCAGGGCCTGCAGGTTTTCCGGCACCGCGGGATCCGGATGGTGGTTGGGGAACCGGCTGTCGAGTTCGCAGAACAGCGGCACGACATCGCAGCCGAGCTCGCGGAACAGGTCCTCGGCAATCACCGAGGCAGCACCGTTGCCGCAGTCGATCACCACCTTGTGCCTGCCATCGACGAGCACGTCGTCGGCGACCGCCTTGATGTAGTCGGCGTCGATCTCGGTGACGCGGTAGCTGCCCTGCCCCTCGTGGAACAAGGCGTGCTCGATTCGTTCGCGCAGGCGCAGGATGCCCGCCCCGCGCTGGGTTTCGCCGCCGATCATGATCTTGAAGCCGTTGTGCTCGGCCGGATTGTGGCTGCCGGTGATCATCACGCCGCTCATCGTGCGCAGATGATGGCAGGCAAAATAGAGCATCGGCGTGGCGACCGTGCCGGTGTCGATCACATCGATGCCGGTGGACAGCAGGCCGTTGACGAGATGTTCGCGCAGCCGCGGGCTGCTGTCGCGCCCGTCGGCACCGACCATGATCGACGTGCATTGCCGGTCCAGCGCTTCCGAGCCGATGGCCTGGCCGATCGCATGCGCCAGTTGCGACGTGATCTGCGCTGAGTGCCCGCGGATGTCGTAGTCGCGGAATATCTCCGCGGGAATGTCCGGCGGCGCCTCCTCCTCCCCGGTCTCGGCCAGCTGCTCGACGATCTCCAGCGGATCCGGCGCCGGGCGCGCGGGGCGTGCAGCAAGGGGGGCGGGTTCCGCGGTGCCGGGCTGCTGGTCGCGGCGCAACTGCACCAGCGCTTCGCCGAGTCCCGCGAGTTCGTGCCAGGACAGTGCCGGCAGCGTCGCGGTGGTATTGCGCTGGCGCAGGGCGAGATCCGTCAGTTTCGCCGCGTCATCGTGCAGTCCGGCCGCGAGGGCGCGGAAGGTCCTGCGTACCAGCGCGATCAGCAGCAAGGCCGCGGCGCCGGCGCCCAGGGCCAGCGCCGTGATGCCGAGCGACAGTCGCAGCGGCACCCGCGACGCCGGTTCGAAGGCCGCGTACAGCGGGCGAATGCCGGTTGCCGCGCGGTAGGACGGCTCGGTGTAGCCGTCTGCCCTGCCCGTTCGCACCATGGGCAGGTAGTTCCCGTCCGTGCCCTGCGACCACACCGAGAACTCGCCCGATTCGTGCGCCAGCGGCAGGTGATCGCGCACCACCGTGGCGAGGTCGGCGCGCGCCAGCACCACGCCGCCGGCGTGGTCTGCGGACCCCGGCACAGCCGCTGCCGCGACCAGGATCCAGCCGCCATTGTCGCGATAGGCTTCCGTGGCAGGATTCTCGCCATTGAAGGCGCGACCGGCGAGGCGGATCTCGATGTTGTTGCGCAAGACCTCCTTGCGAAAGGCGGGGTCGGCGATCCCCAGCGGGCCGAGCGGGATGAACTGCACGGATTGCACGCCCGGGAACGCGCTTCGCGGCGCGCGCTCCGGTGCGCCGGTGGCGTCGTGCGCCAGTGCCTGCGCGTGCGCCGCCAGCAGGTGTCCGTAGGTTGAAATCGACAGCGCCGCCTGGCGCGCCGTGGCCTGGGCCCGTTCGCGGTGGGCGAGCAGTTCCGTGGTCCAGCTGTAAGCGACGGCAGCCGCCAGCAGCAGTACCGAGACGATCCCGATCGCGCGTACGACAAGCCGCCGGGCGGGCGCGAGTCCGGTGCTCGGGACGGCGGAAGTCACGAAGCCTCGCCCGCGGCCGGATTGCCTTCGCGGAAGCGGGCGCCTATTGCGGCGACCAGCGCGCGCGCGATCTGGGCCTTGGTTCCACGCGCCAGCTCGGTGGTGTCGGTGGCCGAGATCAGGCAGACCTCGTTGAACTCGCTGTTGAAGCCGATGTCGCCGCGCGCGACGTCGTTGGCGACGATCAGGTCCAGGCGCTTCGCGGCGAGCTTGCCGCGCGCGTAGGCGACGACGTCGGTGGTCTCGGCGGCGAATCCGACGGTGAACGGGCGTGACTCCAGCGCCGCGACATCGGCGACGATGTCCGGGTTGCGCACCAGCCGCACCTCCATGCGCTCGGTGGACTTCTTGATCTTCTGCCCGGCGCAGTGCTCGGGGCGGTAGTCGGCGACGGCCGCGCAGGCGATGAAGATGTCGCATTGCGCCGCGCGGCTCATCACGGCCTCGTGCATCTCCATGGCGCTGGAAACGTCGATGCGCGCCACGCGCGCCGGGGTGTCGAGGTGCACGGGGCCGCTGACCAGGGTCACGCTGGCGCCGGCCTCGGCGGCGGCCGCGGCGATCGCGAAACCCATCTTGCCGGAACTGTGGTTGCTGATGTAGCGCACCGGGTCGAGGGCCTCGCGCGTGGGGCCCGCCGTGATCATCACGCGCACACCGTCGAGATCGCGTGGCGCGAAGCGGCTTGCCAGTGCGGCGAGAAGCTCCGCGGGTTCGAGCATGCGCCCCGGGCCGGTGTCGCCGCAGGCCTGCGAGCCGCTGCCCGGGCCGAGCAGGTCCACGCCGCGTTGCGTGAGCACGCCGCAGTTGTGCCGGGTGGCCGGGTTGCGCCACATGGCCTGGTTCATGGCCGGCGCCACCAGGACCGGGGCGTCGGTCGCCAGGCACAGCGTGGCGAGCAGGTCGTCGGCCAGCCCGTGCGCGAGTCGTGCGATGAAATCCGCGCTGGCCGGGGCCACGACCACCAGGTCGGCCCAGCGCGCCAGCTCGATATGCCCCATCGCGGCCTCGGCTGTCTCGTCGAGCAGTTCGCGATGCACCGGGTTGCCCGACAGGGCCTGCATCGTCAGCGGGGTGATGAATTCGCAGGCGGCGCGCGTCATCACCACGCGCACCACGGCGCCGGCGTCGCGCAGGCGCCGGACCAGCTCCGCGGACTTGTAGGCGGCTATGCCGCCGGTCACGCCGAGGAGTATCTGCCTGTTGTTCAGTGTCGCCATGGGCCGGATTTATCAGGATGAGGGCGTGCCGCGTTGCCGCGGGCGGTTCAGCTTTCCGCGGCATTCTATTATAGTCAGATGAGACTCATGCGACGCGTGGACAGGGAGGTTCGCGATGACCATCAAGAGTTGGCCCGCCGCCGAGCGCCCGCGCGAGCGTCTGCTCGGGCGCGGAGCAAGCACCCTCAGCGATGCCGAACTGCTCGCGATACTGCTGCGCACCGGGCTGCCGGGCGGCACCGCGGTCGATCGGGCGCGTGAGTTGCTGGGCGCCTTCGGCGATCTGCGCCAGCTGCTCGACGCCGAGCCTGCCGCGTTCTGCGCCACGCACGGGCTCGGGGAGGCGACTTACGCCCACCTGCAGGCAGCGCTGGAGCTCTCCCGCCGTTACCTGCTGAGCCGGATCAGTCGCGGGCAGGCATTGGGCTCGCCGCAGGAAGTGAGGCAATTCCTGCAGCTGAAGATGCGCTGCCTGCCGCACGAGGTGTTCGCCTGCCTGTTTCTCGACAACCAGCACACCGTCATCAGCTACGAGGAGCTCTTTCGGGGCACCATCGACGGCGCCAGCGTGTATCCGCGCGAGATCGTGAAGCGCTCGCTGGCGCTGAATGCGGCCGCGGTGATTTTCGCGCACAACCACCCTTCCGGCGTCGCGGAGCCTTCGCAGGCCGACCAGCGGCTCACCCAGCGCCTGAAGAGCGCGCTCGGCACCGTCGACATCCGGGTGCTGGACCACTTCGTGGTGGGCGAGTCTGAGGCGCTGTCCTTTGCCGAGCGCGGTCTGCTGTGAGTAAAAAATACCCGATCGCGGCTGTCGCCTTGTACGCCCCGAGGCCTTCTGATATAAAGGCGCGCTCTTTTCGGCAGGCGTCCGTCTCGGCCGCGTGCATCGAGCCATAGTTTTCGAGAGGCCCATTCCATGTCCAAGGTGTGTCAGGTAACCGGCAAGCGCCCGGTAGTAGGGAACAACGTATCCCATGCCAACAACAAGACGAAGCGCCGCTTCGAGCCCAACCTGCACAAGCACCGGTTCTGGGTCGAGGCCGAGAAGCGTTTCGTGACGCTGCGCGTATCCGCCAAGGCCATGCGCATCATCGACAAGCTGGGCATCGACAGCGTGATCGCGGACATGCGCGCTCGCGGCGAGCGGGTCTGAAGGAAACCAAGGAGTAAGCAGCCATGCGTGACAAGATCAAACTGGTTTCGAGCGCCGGTACCGGTCATTTCTACACGACCGACAAGAACAAGCGCACGACCCCCGACAAGCTCGAGTTCAAGAAGTACGACCCCGTCGTGCGCAAGCACGTGGCGTACAAGGAAGCCAAGATCAAGTGAGTGCCGCCCGGCACTGACACAAACCCGGGTGCGGCCGGGTTTTTTGTTTGGGTCCGGCCGGCGGCCGCACCCCGCCCGCGAGGCTGCGTGGATCCATGCCCGAACTGCCCGAAGTCGAAACCACCCGGCGCGGCATCCTGCCCTGCCTGAGCGGACGGCGAATCCGCGCGCTCGAGGTCCGCGAGCCGCGACTGCGTTGGCCCGTGCCCTCCGATCTCGATGCGATCCTGCGCGGTGAGGAGATCGACACGGTCGAGCGCCGCGGCAAGTACCTACTGGTCCGGCTCGGCAAGGGGACCCTGCTGATCCATCTTGGCATGTCGGGCAGTTTGCGAGTCCTTACTGCGCCCGCAGCCGCTCCCCGTAAGCATGATCATATCGACCTCCTGCTGGAGGACGGCCAGTTGCTGCGCTATCACGATCCGCGCCGTTTCGGTGCCTTCCTGTGGCTGGAGGGCGACCCGGCCGCGCATCCGCTGCTGGCCGGGCTGGGGCCCGAGCCGCTCGGCGCCGGATTCGACGGCGACTACCTGTTCCGTCTGTCGCGCGGGCGCCGCACCAGCGTGAAGCAGTTCCTGATGGATGGCCACGTGGTGGTGGGGGTCGGCAACATCTACGCCAACGAAGCCCTGTACCTGGCCGGCATCCATCCGCGGCGACAGGCGGGCCGCATCGCGGCCGCGCGCTACGCGCGGCTGGCCGATGCGGTGCGCCGGGTGCTCGAGGGTGCGATTGCGCAGGGAGGGACGACGCTGCGCGACTATGTCAACGGCAATGGCGTGCCCGGCTATTTCGCGCTCAGCCTGAGCGTTTACGGGCGTACGGGCCGGCCCTGCCCGGGCTGTGGCGAGGCGATACGCCAGGCGCGCAATGCGCAGCGCAGCACATTCTATTGCCCCCGCTGCCAGCGCTGAGCACGGCGTATGCAAAAACGTCTATTCTTAGCGGCACCGTGCGCCATGGCGCGCGTCCATGTGGCACAAGTTCCTGCAACGGAGACGGAGATGAAACATTCCAAGGCTTCCCGGCTGGCGGTCGCAACCCTGGGACTGGTGTTGATGACGCCGTGGTTCGCCAACGCGCAGCCCGTTGACGAGAATCCGAGCGCGCTCGCGATGATTGGTGACCTGGTCATTGCCCGCCCGCTGCTCGTCGTTGCCACGGCGGCCGGCGCGGCGGCATTCCTCGTGTCGCTGCCGTTCACCGCGACCGGCGGCAACATGGACCAGGCAGCCGACACGCTGATGGCAGGTCCCGCGCAAGCAGCCTTTGTACGCTGCCTGGGTTGCAGGAGCAGCGGCCGGCGACAGGCGGTCTCCGACTGAAACCGGGTCAGTGCGAGCCGCACAGGCGCTCGAACTTCAGCAGCAATTCCTGGCGGCTCTCCGGATGGGCCGGATCCAGCGGGATGCAGTCCACGGGACACACCTTGCGACACTGCGGCTCGTCGAAATGCCCCACGCACTCGGTGCAGCGCGCGGGGTCGATCTCGTAGATTTCCTCGCCCGGGTAGATCGCCTCGTTGGGGCAAACGGGTTCGCATACGTCGCAGTTGATGCACTGCGTCGTGATCAACAGGGCCATGGCGCCCGCCCTTCAGGCCGGATCGGCAAATTTCTCGAGCAGGGCGGCGCGAACGCGCGGATGCACGAACTTGGTGACGTCGCCCTGTAGCGAGGCGATCTCGCGCACCAGCGTCGAGGAGATAAAAGAAAGGTGGTCTGCCGGCGTGAGGAACACGGTCTCGAAGTCCGGGTCCATCGCGCGGTTCATGTTGGCCAGCTGGAATTCGTATTCGAAGTCAGACACCGCGCGCAGCCCGCGCAGTACCGCGCAGCCCTTGCGCTCGCGCAGGAACTTCACCACCAGGATGTCGAAGCCGACGATCTCGACATTCTGCAGGTGTCCGAGCGCGGCCTGGCACAGGCCGATCCTCTCGTCGAGCGAGAACAGCGGGCGCTTGCGCTCGCTGCTCGCGATCGCCACCACCACGTGGTCGAACAGGCGGCAGGCCCGCTCCACCAGGTCGACATGACCGATGGTGATCGGGTCGAAGGTGCCAGGGTAGACGATCGTTCGCATGTGCAGACCGTGCGCAATCAGGGGCGGGGGCCGCATGGTAGCCAAATACCCGCGGCGCGACAAATATTGCCCGGCAAAGTTCCCCCCTGCCGGCGAGCGGCGCTCAGCCCGGGGCCAGGTAAAGACGGTAGGCCACCTGCCCGGCGCATTTCTCGCGGTGCAACAGCCAGCCCGGGGGCAGTTCGGGCGCGGCTTCAGCGACGCCGCATTCGAGGTACACCCGCGCGCCTGGCGCCAGCAGCGCCGAGCCCGCCAGCAACCGCAGGCAGCGCTGTGCCGTGCCGCTGCCGAACGGCGGATCGATGAAAACGATGTCGTAGCGGCGATCGCGCACCGTTTCGATCCACGCCACGGCATCGGCTGCCACCAGCTCGGCAGCGCTCGTGCCAAGCCGTTCCAGGTTGTGGCGGACTTCGCGCAGTACCCTCGCGGAAAGGTCGACCAGCGTCGCGCCCGCTGCGCCACGCGACAGCGCTTCGATCGCCAGCGCCCCGCTGCCGCAGAACAGGTCCAGGCAGCGGCTGCCAGGCAGCTGCGGTTGCAGCCAGTTGAACAGGGTTTCGCGCACCCGGTCCGGGGTCGGTCGCAGTCCCGGCTCGGCCTGGAACTCGATGCGCCGGCCGCGCCAGCTGCCGCCGATGATGCGCACCTGGCTGCGCGAGGCGTGTCCAGCGGCGGGGGCCGGTTTGCGTGCTGCCATACGGTGAGCGGGGGGAAGTGAAAAGACGGGCCGAAGGATACCGTATAATCGCGCCCCTTTCCGGATGGTGGCCCCGAACCGTGGTGCTCAGATTCTTTTCACGCAAGAAACCCGACGCCGCGGCGCCGGACGCGGCAGCCGCGCCCGTCGTTGTTCCGGTACCGGTTCCCGAGCCCGAGCCCGAGACCGAGACCGAGCCCCCTGCAGCGGCGCCGATGCTCCAGGCCTCGCACGATGCACCCCCGGCGCAGACCGGTGACGCGGCGCGCCCGGGTTGGTTCTCGCGCCTGCGGGCCGGGCTGGGCAAGACCCGGAATGCATTTTCCGAGGGGCTCGGCACCTTGTTCCTGGGCCGCAAGACCCTCGATGAGGACCTGCTGGAGGAGCTCGAGACGCGGCTGCTGCTCGCCGACGTGGGCATGCCCACGGTGCGCCTGATCATCGATGGCATGGTGCAGCGCATCAAGCGCAAGGAGCTCGACGACCCCCAGGCGCTGTACCGGGCGCTGCAGGAGCAACTGGTCGCGGTGCTGGCGCCGGCCAGTGTGCCGCTCGCGATCGACACCGCGCGCAAGCCTTTCGTCATCCTGATGGTTGGCGTCAACGGAGCCGGCAAGACCACCACGATCGGCAAGCTGGCGCGGCGCTACCAGGCCGAGGGCAGGAGCGTGATGCTGGCCGCAGGCGACACCTTCCGTGCCGCGGCGGTGGAGCAACTGCAGATCTGGGGCGAGCGCCACGGCGTACCCGTGGTGGCGCAGCCGACCGGTTCCGACAGCGCCTCGGTGATCTTCGACGCGTTGCAGTCCGCGCAAGCGCGCGGTTGCGATGTGTTGATTGCCGATACCGCGGGTCGCCTGCACGTGAAGGGCAACCTCATGGAAGAACTGCGCAAGATCGTGCGCGTGATGCAGAAA
>Ga0138256_10005225_pt1 | contig 13762 bp, 12 predicted proteins | sample KNB2016incub_MG_FD_105486 | JGI IMG/M metagenome (GOLD analysis project Ga0138256, IMG submission 105486) | Active sludge microbial communities from wastewater in Klosterneuburg, Austria - KNB2014incub_MG | ecosystem: Engineered > WWTP > Activated sludge > Unclassified | place: Austria...
GCAGAGCATTATTACAAAGACAAAACAAAAGCCATAGATTATTATAATCTTTATCTGAATAGTAAACATAACAACGAGGAATTTATAAAAATCGCTATAGAACGTGTAAAAACACTAAAGGCGAAAGAGTTTATGAAAAGGAAGTCTAATTCCTGATTATTAAAGAGTTATTATGAATAGTAACCATTCGATAATCACATCTTTAATGGATATTAACCGATAAAAACCGGATAATGACTGTTACTTATCTGATTTTTATTACATTATAATAAATTTATTTTCTTAAATTATCATATGTCATGCAAAAATTAACCAAAGCGGAAGAAGAAATCATGCAGTTGTTTTGGGACAAAGGTCCTTCACTTGTGAGCGCACTTATCGACGAAATGTCTGAACCCAAACCACCTCATTCTTCTGTATCTTCCATCGTCAGGATACTCGAAAAAAAGGGTTTCGTAAATCATAAAGCCTATGGCAAAACTTACGAATACTTTCCTATCATCAGTAAAAAAGAATATTCCAGATTTTCTGTCAAAAGATTGGTAACCAACTATTTTGAAGGCTCGGTAAATGAATTGGTTTCATTCCTTGTAAAAGAAAATGATCTTACATTGAGTGAATTGGAACGTATCAGACAGGAACTATCCAGTAAAAAATAAATCACCTCTAAAAGAATCAAACCATGCTCACCTATTTACTACAATCTTCGACATGTCTCATTGCATTTTACGGCATTTATCATTTTGTACTCACTGAGACGCCACTGTTCAGATACAACAGATTGTATCTTCTGGGTGCTATCGTTGCATCATTAATCATACCTTTGATTTCTCCATACCTAATTATACCTCAACAAATAGTGCCTGTTATTCACTGGAGTTATATGAAGGATGATGTAAATGTTTTTGTGACTCAGTCCCTGACCGAAAAAGCGGACATCCTAGTTTGGATTCAAATAATAATTTCCGTGTTATACTTCACAGGTGTATTTATCGTGTTAACTAAAATGATATACGGATTATATAAGATTTACAAAATGTATCTCACAGGCAAAAAAGAAATGAAATCCACATATACCTTGATCACTACTGAAAGTGTGCATCTGCCTTTTTCTTTCTTCAACAAAATATTTATCTCCAGATACATACCACTTCAGGACCACATACACACGATACTCGAACACGAAGAAATACATATCCGTCAATGTCATTCACTTGATGTTTTAATGGCAGAAATGGTGCATGCATTTTTTTGGTTCAATCCTGTAATGATATTTTATAAACGTGCATTACGCCAGGAACATGAATACCTGGCAGATGATCTGATCTGTCGCAAAAACCCTGTAAGTAGCTACGCGGAGTTATTGCTTAGCAAGTCACAGTCCGGGCTGGAAATGGCACTAACCAATCAATTTTTTCATTCACAAATTAAAAAACGTATTACAATGATGTACACAAAAAATTCTGATAACAAAGCTATTTGGAAATATGCTGTTGCTATTCCGGTCGTCATCGGTTTGGTATTTATATTTTCTTCCTACACACTTAAAAAGGTAATTCAAGTGCAATTGCCCTTATTTTCAGATTCCATTGCCCCACCGCCACCAAGTGAAACTATTCTTCCTGAAGGAGTAAAAAGTATACACATCCAAAATGAAAAGGCCAAAGTGGTTTTAAAAAATGGTAAATCGGAGAAGTATGATTTGACCAAATCCGAAGAAAAAAGGTCATTTGAAGCTAAATATGGTGATTCTTTATCACCGGCGCCACCACCACCACCACCTCCTCCTCCTGCACCCAAAACGGCTAAGGCACCTATGTCTCCACCTTTACCTCCGGCACCGCCAACACCACCTGTGGCTCCTGATGTTCCCCGAAGTGCAATTAGTCCACCTGATGCCCCTCCTTCGCCTCCACCAGCCCCGCAAAAAAATATGAAAGCTTACACGGAAGTAGACGAAATGCCTCGATTTCCCGGATGCGAACATCTTACAGATATAAATGACAGAGATAAATGTGCGGGGAATAAATTACTTGAATATTTATATACAACTATAAAATATCCTGATGAAGCCAGAAAAAATGCAATTGAAGGAAATGTGATTGCAGAATTTATGGTAGACAAAAAAGGTTACATCTATAATCTGAAAATAATAAAAGGTATCGGATATGGTTGTGATGAAGAAGTAGAAAGAGTCATTTCTGCTATGAATAAACTTTCAGAGAGATGGATTCCAGGTAAAAAAGACGGAAAAAATATAAATGTGATTTATACCATACCCGTTAAGTTTCAATTAAGCAGTGGTATTACAAAATAATAGGAAGCTTAAGTATTACACCTGAATACATATCAGCAATTTTTTTTATATTTGCAGATGATTTGGTTTAATAAATATTTGCGGGTAAAATCATGAGTGACAATTCAGGTGTACTTTATAATGAAGACAATATACGAAGCCTCGACTGGCAGGAACACATCAGACTCAGGCCAGGTATGTATATCGGCAAGCTTGGTGACGGATCTGCACAGGAAGATGGTATTTACATTTTGCTCAAAGAGGTGATAGATAACTCTATTGATGAGTTTGTCATGGGCAATGGAAAAAATATAGATATCAGTATTGAACTTGGTCGTGTTTTCATAAGAGATTATGGCAGAGGAATTCCATTAGGTAAAGTGGTGGATTGTGTATCAAAGATTAATACAGGAGGCAAATATGATTCAAAAGCTTTCAAAAAATCAGTAGGACTAAATGGTGTAGGTACCAAGGCTGTCAATGCACTCTCGAGTTATTTCAGGGTACAGTCTTTCAGGGATGGAGAGACAAAGTCGGCTGAATTCTCAGGTGGTAACATCACTTCTGATCCCAAAATCACAAAATCAACCGAGCCAAATGGTACGCTGATAGAATTTGTAGCTGACGAAACCATATTCAAACATTATAAATACCGACCGGAGTATGTGGAGAATCAACTCTGGAACTATGCTTATCTGAATGCTGGGTTGAAGCTGAATTACAATGGTAAAACACTGGTGTCTAAAAATGGTCTGAAGGATTTGCTTGAGAGAAAGACGGATGTAGAAAATCTGCTTTATCCAATTATACACCTGCAAGCTGAGGATATTGAAATAGCTTTGTCGCATAATACATCCTACGGTGAAGAGTATTATTCCTTTGTTAATGGACAAAATACCACGCAAGGTGGTACCCATCTGGCTGTGTTCAGGGAGGCCATTGTAAAAACATTGAGGGAGTTCTTTAACAAACCTTTTGATACAAGAGATGTACAAACCTCAATAGTAGGAGCTATAAGTATTAAAATTGAAGAACCGGTATTTGAATCTCAGACTAAAACCAGATTGGGATCGCAGAATATGTCACCAGAAGGCGCATCGATAAGGTCGTTTGTTATTGACTTTATGAAGACCAATCTGGATAATTACCTCCATAAAAACAAGGAAGTAGCAGATTCCATACTCCGTAAAATACTTCAATCCGAGCGGGAAAGAAAAGAAATTGCCGACATAAAAAAAATAGCCAACCAAAGGGCTAAAAAAGCCAATATTCACAATAAAAAGCTTCGTGACTGCCGTATTCACCTTACGGACGGAAAGAAAGCTGATGATGAACATAAACTGGCCAGTACCATCTTTATAACAGAAGGAGACTCAGCTAGCGGGTCTATAACCAAAGCAAGAAATGTACAGTCACAAGCTGTTTTCAGTTTGCGCGGAAAACCGCTAAATTGTTATGGTATGACAAAAAAAGTGGTGTACCAAAATGAAGAGCTCAACCTGCTCCAACATGCGCTGGATATAGAAGATGGCATTGAAAATCTCCGTTACAATAGGGTAGTCATTGCTACAGATGCAGATGTGGACGGTATGCATATAAGATTACTTTTGTTAACTTTTTTCCTGCAGTTTTTTCCTGATCTGGTCAAAATGGGTCACTTGTATATTCTTGATACACCATTGTTCAGAGTAAGAGATAAACAAAAAACCTATTACTGTTATAGTGAAGAAGAAAAGCAGGAAGCTATATTAAAACTAAGGGGTAAAGCTGAAATCACCAGATTTAAAGGGTTGGGAGAAATATCACCCAATGAATTTGAAGATTTTATAAGTGACAATATCAAATTAGAACCTGTGATTCTGGGTGAAGGTACAAAAATAGAAGATCTGCTTTCTTATTATATGGGGAAAAATACTCCTGAGCGACAGGTCTTTATTATTGACAACTTAAAAGTTGAACTTGATCAGATAAAACCGGAAGAAGAGGTGATGGATCTTGAATCTGTGGAAGCTGAAGAATTGATTTAATTTTTGCAAATAAATTTTGGAAAGTAAACCCGATCCTACTATTCTTTTAGATATTGTATCTGTAAAAATGCCATTTGGTAAGTACAAGGGAAGATTAATAAAAGATATTCCCGTTTACTATCTTGAATGGCTGTCAGTTCAGGGATTTTCCGAAAACAGAATGGGTATGATTTTATCTACGGCATTTGTGATAAAAACCAATGGTCTTGATCATTTACTGGACAATATAAAACCAGTCTGATATTCCTTATTCTATACTTAAAATCCCGGTGGTAAGATTTGTAAAATTGGATCCCGGAGTAATCAGAATGTGATGCCCGGTTATATTTTTTACAGTAACTCCTCCGGTATTTGTAGTAGTACCCAAATTGTAGAATCCTGTGCTGCTTCCATTAATTACGTTACTATCTATAGTCAGTGTACCGTTATTCGTTAATATTCCGGTGCTGTTATTTGAAAAGGACCTGATCCCGGAATTCATGATAGAAATCACACCAAGGCTATTATTGTGAATTATGCCCGAATTACTTAAGCCAAATAAAGCATTGTCGAGAATATTGTGTATATTGATGTTGCCATTATTGGTGATATTTCCGGCATTGACCAGATTTAAACCATAATCAATCGACAGTATGGCGGCCTCCTCTATCTCAAGATTATTTGACGTACCTATAGTAACAGATCTGGCTTCTGCTCTTTCTTTTGGTTCGATGGTAATTACAATTTCATTTGCACCCGAGATCATTACATTGTGACATCTGTCGGGCACTACACCTAAACTCCAGTTTGACGCATTATGCCAGCTTCCCGAACTACCTGTCCAGTAATTTGTCTGAGGATTTGCAATATCGTCAACCAATCCATTGCAATTATTATCTTTTCTATCACATAATTCCGGATTACCAGGAAATATCGTGTTGTCATTATCATTACAATCTGTCAATCCTTTACAATAGCCGTCATTGTCTTCGTCCCCACCAATGCCAGTACTGCAATAGGTTGCAAAAGCGATACCTCCAGCCAGATTTGCATTTCCTGAAAAATTGGTTGACTTCTGACAAAAGATATGATATCCGGATGGGAAACAGCCCGACAGATTGTTATTATTGACATATAATAAACTCAGATTTATGTTCGCTAGAGAAACGGGTAATGATCCGTTTAGTTGATTGAAATCCAGATAAATATTTTTTAAAGTGGCAACACTTCCCAAGCTGCTGGGAATAGAACCAGTGAAATTATTTTTTCCAAGATCAAGCGTATTCAGAAAACCAAATGTATTGAAAAAAGCAGGAATATTTCCTGATAAAGTATTATTATAAAGTTTTAGCGCATTTAGGTAAGTGATATTACTCAGTGAAGCTGGAATACTGCCTGACAGATTGTTTGAAGGTAAATTGATGACATTCACCCGACCTATTTCATTGCAGGAAATACCATACCAGGTGCATACATTACAATTGGTTCCGGCTGCGCCATTTTGCCATCCTGATTTATTTATCCATGACGGTCCGCCTGTTGCGTTATAAAGAGCTACCAATGATGAGAAATCAGGGTGACATGTGACAGAATCATGATATGCGCAAATATTAAAAGTGCCTTCTTCATTGCTTTGACTATCCACCAGTCTTATGTAGACCAATTCTCCGGGTGTGCGACCGGTTAGCGTGAGTAAGGCATGATTTCCTGCACCTGAATTGTCATCACAACTGATGATGGAGAGACCATTGCAATTTCCTGCGTATGCTTGAATAATGACATCAGTAAGCCCTCCGGAAGGCTGAGAAGTTTCTATAGTTACACTGCCAGAAGAAGGTATGGAGACCTTAAACCAAACATCTTTTATGACGGCACCTGCGTTTCCACAAGAAAAAGATGGTGGACCATTTGTTGCTGTCGCATTTTGATTTGTAAATGTAAAGTTAGTGCAGGTGGTGGTTACAGGTAGATTTATAGCATCTCCACAAAGGTTGTTGATTGGAGCAATACTATTGCATGCTGTTCCGGTATTGCAACTGGCATAAACAAATTTATCATACAACAGCTGACCCGGGACGACACCAAATCCCTGATTTAGTTTTATACCTACGCCGGGTATCTGGTTACAATTACTCATGATGGTTCCGCCTCCGGCAGGGTAAACGGGATTTGATGCATTGAAACAAGAGCTTCCTTCAGGAGTAAGTCCGTTGTTTGCTGCGTGTACGTTTCCGCAATCATCGATTTGGATTAAAGTATTATTCCATACACAGGCTTGAGTATGTCTCAGACCCATCACATGTCCTATTTCATGTGCTACAACATAGGCATTATAAGAATAATTTTGGTTTATTGTATTGCTTGCTGACAGACTTGAACTGACACATTGTGGTCCGGGATAGGATGGATAGGAATTGCAAAAACCGCCAATTCCATTAGAAATACCTCCGCCCAATGGCCTGGTAGTCAACAGATGTGCAATTCTTCCGGTATAATTATTTTGAAGTGTATTTACAAATTGATTTCTGACAGAGCCAATATCTGTCAATGAAGCATATGGATCCGGCAAGGTATTCCTGATATATATCTGACTTAATACCAAAGGAACATCATGCATAGCGTAGATCGTGGAAACATTTAAAAAAAGTGTATTCACCCAGCTTGTAATTGCGATTGTGTCTCCGAATTGCAAGTAAGTATAACGGTCTACTTCCATGTACACTTGCAGACAATTGCCGGTTCTCGTACCTGAATTATGGTGGTTGGGTAATATGTGATCAGTATGAGAAATATCTGGAGTGGTCAAACAACTATGTGTTTTATTGTCATTTTTACTTAGACTACCGATATATTTGCCTTTTTTGATTTGATAAATTTCAAAATTACCTTCATCAGATGCAATCAGATATTGTAGTTTCCCATAACAAATGGATAATGTTGCCCAACTATTATCATCACCTATGATATATCCGCGGTAAAATATGGACTGTTTAGTATCTGGATTTAATTTCTTTCCCTCACTCGTTGCCACATGAAAATCAGAAGTATGGATGTGGACTTGTTCAAAAGCAAGTTTTATTTTTTTATTTTTTATTGTAATCGCTTGTGTAAAAAATACGGGTTTAGTATCTATAATGCTTTTCAAAATTTCTTCAGAAATCTCATAATAATCTGTTTTTTTTACATAATTAATATGTTCATTATTGGCCTTGTGCCTGATCAGAATATCATAAGACTTATCAGGATAGTAAGAAAGTTTGGTTTCCAGGTTTTGGATAAAATTTGATCTGGTAACTTTAATATCTTTCCCGTTTCTCTGACAGAAAAGATATGACCCAAATATTGAACATAAATAAAAGAGAAGAAGGCAGAATACACATTTATGCATACAATGATTTTTACAATATTGTTTCAATAAAAAATACTGCAAATACTTGGGATATAAAAACAAACGAGTGAGAAGTCTTTTACCCTACGATGGAAATATGATTACCAGATTTTTTCAGCGGTTTTATAATTCACCCAATGACTCCATTTTTTATTGTAAGTATGTATTTTTTTGGTGACATTTCCCGAACGATCATTGACTTCAAGTCCGGAATTAACCCACTCAAAAATGCTTCCGTAAAGGTTATACACATTTTTGTACCCGGCTTTTTTCAGTTTGGTTGCGATTTTTTCACTTCTGTACCCTATGGAACAATAGACAATAATTTTACTTTCTTTTGAAATATCAGATACATTATTTATTTTGAAATCGTCATATCCAATATATCTTGCATCAGGGATATGGGATACCTGAAATTCGTCAATCTCACGGGCATCCAGAAAAATATATTTTGCTTTGTCCTTAAATGCATCTTTTACATTTATTACCGGGACTGAGTAAGAAAGGTAACTATTAACTTTTTTATCGAATGCCGGATCGGCACATGAGGCGGTTTTGGTATATTGACTGTAGATATGACTGGCGGAAATTATCATTAAGGTTAAAATTATAATAAATTTCATGACTTATTTTATTGTTATATTTGAACAATTTAGCATATTTTTACCGGACCGGACCCAACTTTATCTCTGATAATCTTACCTTCGTGACAGAAAGGTTTTAATTCTTCCTGAATAAAGATATTTACTTGATTTTCATACTCATCAGGATATAATAAATGGACATTGGGTCCGGCATCCAAAGTAAAATATAAAGGAATGGTTGTTTGATCTCGGAAAGCCTTTACTTTATTTATCACTGTCAATGAACCTTCTTTCAGAAGTATATATGAAGGGTCAGAGCACATCATCAGTGCATGCAATGTCAAAGCTTCATCTTCTGTAATCTTCCCGAAAGCAGAAATATCACCCGATTTTAATGCCTTCATCATCATTTCCATTCGCAAATTAGCCTGGTTATATCTGACCTTGGCAAATGGGTTATTTTCCATGAGGTTGTGTCCTGCAGTGGAAGAAACACTTTTTTCCTGTGCGCTTATAATCAGGATATCATCGTGAAATGACTTAAATACCGGGTGTAATTCTGTATTTGCAGGTATCGCGTATTCATTTGACGATCCGCTTATATTTTCATGTCGACCCCAGACCGCAATTTCAGGAAAAACTGACCTGCACGCACTGCCACTACCCAATCTTGAGATAACAGATGCTTTCCTATAAAAATCATTATCATATAATTGTTTGCCATTCAAAAGGTTTTCGATATCACACAAACATAGTGCAAGTGCGGACATACCGGAAGCGGAAGAAGCAATGCCACTGCTATGAGGAAAAGAATTGCTGGTGTCTATATTCAGTTTATATTTTTTCACAAAAGGAAAATATTCATCGGAAATACTATTCAGAAATTTGTTAATTCTTGAGGCGAATTTTTCATTTTTACTACCGTTAAATACAAAATTAAGATCAATAGGATCACCGTTATTCCCCTCCGAAATATCTACAAAAGTTCTTGTAGCTGCGGCACTCAACGTAAAACTTACTGAAGGGTTATGCGGCATCTGTTTGCCAAATTTACCCCAGTATTTTATTAGAGCTATATTGGAAGGACTTTCCCAACCGGATTTTATCAGACTATTTGTCATTACGGTTGATTTTAACATATTTAAGACTGGTTTCGTTTTCTATACGATAAGACACATCAAAGTCCTGCAAAACTGCATCCAGCACTGGATATTGACCTTTGTTATATCCTTCTTTCAGATCATAGCTATACAATTTGGAAAAAGTATTCCAGTAAAAAGCTTTAAAACCACCTTTGAGATCTTTGATCATTTTGTAAATAGGTTGACCGGTTTCTTTTTCTATCATTTTGATCATAATCTTACCCTGAAGCTTGGTCAGGTTAGTCAGGGGCTCTTCAAATTCTTTAGTGAGTTGTTCTTCGAGTTCAGCAATTTTCTTCTTCTTCTCTTTTTTACTCATAAGTTGTGACGCATATTCCAACTCCCTGAATATTCTGATTGCTTCTTTTGCGTACGGATATACTTTTGCGGCATAGTTTCTGAATCTTACATACTTATTGTACTCTTCATCATTAGCAAATGTTCTTAATGCCGTAATGCTTACATTATCCAAATCTACAAGAATAAGGGTATCGCCGTCTTCAGTTATTAAAGCAGGATAAATTCGACCTTCAATGGTTAATTTAGTTTCAGTACCTGCTTCCGGTACCTGAATTTGGGCAAAAAGAGAACAAGAAATAACTCCGAATAGTAATAGAAAAAATATGCGGCTCATCTGTTGTTTTTTGATGATACTCTAACGCAAATGTAAACCTTTTAGTTATCACATTTGAAAATCTTTAACATTACAGATATATTTGCAGTATCTATACTCTTAAAATCAATATGCAATTTGCGGCTTTAAAAAAACAGGTTACAAAAACCATTTCATATCTTTAGATAATAAAAAAATTGTGCGAATAATACTATCTGTTTTTTTATTTATAGCAGGAAATATTTGTTCTTCTCAACACAGTCTTAAAAAACTGGATTATCCGATAAATTTCGATGATTTGGATGAGATTTGTCCTGTTGTCTCCTATAATGAGAGTATTCTTTTTTTTACCAGAGTGGCTGATTCTGATTGTGAAAAAACATTGTATATTGATAGCATAGATGTATCTAAATACTTTAGTGAATCAGAATATAAAACAAAACTTCAGCGGGTTTATTCGCAGATTGCTTCTATAACAGTAGAAGATCCGATATCATCAGGATATAATCAGGATATTTGGTATGCCAGATTAATACAATCAAAACAAGAGGGAATTTTTCATCCTGAATATCCTATAAACGATGTCCTGCCCAATAGTATATGCTCAAATTTTGGTAAAACAAATACTTTTCTTGTCATAAATCAGTTTGCACCACATGGAGGAATCGAAAGAGGATTTTCTTATACACAAATGGAAGATAATGAATTTTCATTTCCTCAGTCTATAGACATTGAAGGTTTTAATAAAGTTGCTTCTGAAGTAAATATTACAGCCAGTCTGGATTCTTCAGTATTGATATTATCGATGGATGACACAGTTGGATTTGGCGATATGGATTTATATGTCTGCTTTAGGTTGGGTCTCAATAAATATAGTGTACCGATAAATATAGGCAAAGATATCAATACAACCAATCGCGAATCAACTCCCATGCTAAGCCATGATATGAAAAAACTATATTTTACTTCTGACAGACCTGGAGGCAGAGGCGGGAAAGATATTTATTACACAGAAAGGAAAGATTTTACATATACTTCGTGGACTTCTCCAATGGCATTTGATCCACCGGTAAATAGTACATTTGATGATTCGCACCCACATTTGCTTAGGGATAATAATACTTTTTATTTTACATCCAACCGGGATGGCACCAGTGATATTTTCCAGGCTAAACTTATAAGAGAAAAATTACAAAAAGAAATAATTATAAACTTAAAAATTATCAATGGCGAGACTGGAAAACCCATGCCTGGAGAGCTTATTTGGGGAGAAGCTTATAAAAAGGACAGGCCGGGATATTTCAGATCCAAAGATGGGATCTGCAGATATAAATTTTATGAAAATAAACCAATAGTATTTAAAGCTGTCAATAGAAATTTGTTTAGTGAAGAGAAAATAATCGATCCGCAGGAACTTATTGATCAGAATATCGGAGTGATGACATTGGAACTTATTTTGTATGATAAAGACAGACCGATCTTAGAGACTAAAAAAGATGACATAGAACCACCAAATAAGGATATAGGGTCAAGCGAACTGAAGCTCAACAGACCGATTCTGCTGAATAATATTTATTTTGAAAGAACAAAACCAGAAGTGTTACCTGAATCTTTTCCGGCCCTGCAAAAACTGGCTGATGTTCTTTTGGCAAGAAATCGATTGTATATCAGCATCTTAGGCCATACTGATAATGTAGGTGATAAAGAAGCACTAAAAAAACTGTCCGAAGAACGTGCTATTGCCATAAGACAGATTCTCATTGAAAGAGGAGTACCCGGTTACCGTATAAATACAGTGGGATATGGAGATACAAGGCCTATTGCTCCAAATGATACAGAAGAAAATAAAAGCAGAAACAGAAGAGTAGAAATAAAAGTGATTTCGCAGTAGATTAGTGTTGAGAGTTAATATATCTCCAATCATTTTGAGTGTTAACATTTTTAAATCCGCTTAATGAAGAAGGTGAATATTTATTTATTACGTTTTGGTGAAGAAATTCCTGTATTGATCTTCCTCCGGCAACAAAATATTTTTCAAGCTTGTCAAGCATATTTACTTCCCAAATGGATAACATTGGTTCGTAATACCCGGAAGAAACATTATAGAACATAGTACATCCATTTTCTGACTCATGAAGAGACTCTAAATCACGAATAATGGTTTGGGAAATCAGAGGTATATCGCAGGAAATAATAAGTAGTTTTTCTTTGATATGTCTGTGACAGGAAATGATACCAGCTATCGGTCCCTGGCTGTCAAAAATATCTGTTATTGTAGGATATTCAAATGTATTGGTTGATATCTGGTTCTGATTTGCCGATAAAAATATTTTATCACAATAAGGAGCAATTTTTTCAGCAGCAATTTTATATAAAGGTTGGTCTCCAATTAATAACATGGATTTGTCTTGACCCATTCTGCTGCTCTGTCCGCCGATCAGTACAATTCCTGTCATAGTTGAATGTGTATTAGAAAATACGATGACTTCCGGTGTATATGTTAAATCCTGTTTTTTTGAGAAATCCAACCAGAGTCTGACTATTGTTTTCTGCCAATTCTACGGCTAAACTGGATGGAGCACCTACAGCTACTATAACTGGAATGCCGGCCATTGAAGCTTTTTGGACCAGTTCAAAACTTGCCCTGCCACTCAATAACAACATAGACTCATCCAATGGTAACCTTCCTGCTGTCAGAGCGTGCCCGATCAGCTTGTCCAGGGCGTTATGCCTTCCAACATCTTCACTGTGGTAAAGGTATCTGCCTTCGGGTGTAAATAAGGCGCAGGCATGTAACCCACCGGTTATTTCAAATGCAGATTGAACATTGAGTAATTTTTCCTGTAAAGTATAGAGCAAATTGTCACGGACAGAAACTTTCTTTTGTAGTGGTATGTATTTTGATTTAGCTGCAATACTTTCTATGGAAGATTTACCACAGACACCACAACTCGACGTGCTGTAAAAATTTCTTTCTACAGATTCCGGCATTATATTTATACCATCTTCCGGTATAATATTGACTGTATTTTCATCTTTTTGTATTACAGATGCCACAGCATTAAAGTCATCAATCAGCCCTTCTGTAAATAAAAATCCAAGTGCCAAAGCAGGGTCATCTCCGGGAGTTCGCATGGTTATGGTCATAGCTTTGCCCGATATTTCTATTTGCAAAGGTGCTTCTACAGCTACATAATCGGATACCGAAGATAATATTCCGTTTTTATTCTTATGTATAAAAATCTCTTTTATCTGAGATTTACGTTTGTTATTCTCAATCATAGGAAGAAACAGATGACTGAGGGTTGGAAAATAAATCGGATTCATCTTCATTGAGTCGAGGTTTCAGACATTGATAATCTTTTTCAATTAAAATGTACAATCCGTTGTCTTCTTTTCCTTCAAATCCCACTCTGTCGTCTTTATCCCAATTAAGGATCCATTCATCAGGAATATAGACAGCAATTGTATTCTGACTAAAATCAGCTGACAACTTTGCATAATTTCCATGTTTTAGTTTATAAAATAAAGTATCATTCATAAACCGGCAGCTTGATACCATCTCACCCCTATGAACAAAAGTATTTATTTCTGATTGTGAAAGTCTGATTCGCACGGAATCTCCATTGATCCGGATTTTCATTATTTACTATTTTGTAAATTGTAAAAATAAGCCTAATCCTTGAATGAAGCAATACCATAGATTAATTATTGGATAATCTCTGTGATTCTA
>Ga0138256_10005226_pt1 | contig 13761 bp, 8 predicted proteins | sample KNB2016incub_MG_FD_105486 | JGI IMG/M metagenome (GOLD analysis project Ga0138256, IMG submission 105486) | Active sludge microbial communities from wastewater in Klosterneuburg, Austria - KNB2014incub_MG | ecosystem: Engineered > WWTP > Activated sludge > Unclassified | place: Austria...
ATGTTGATGTCTCCAAATTCACATTCACCGGCGAAGGTGGTGTTACTTATACCTTGACCAATTCCAGCGATGTCGAGATCACCTCCGGCACCGTGTTCAGTGTGACATTGAGCAGTACCGACAAGGCCGCCGTTAATCAAATTATCAACAAAAATGGCACCAGTTCGACCAGCGCAACAACCTATAACCTAGCAGTTGCCGATGACTGGAATACCGTGATCGGCAATGCCAATATCTCGGATGCGACCGGCAACGGTATTACCGTCAGTAACGTGGCTGCACCGGCGATTACATCGGCTACGTATGACGCCAATACCGGCGCACTGGTGGTAATGGGCGCCGGCTTCTTGAGTCTGAGTGGTGCGGCCAATGATATCGATGTTTCCAAGTTCACCTTCACCGGTGAAGGTGGTATGACCTATACTTTGACGGACTCCGCTGATGTTGAGATTATTTCAGGCACTGCATTCACAATCATATTGAGCAGTACGGATAAAACCGCTGTTAATCTTCTTCTTAACAAAGCTGGTACAGCTTCCACCGATGCAACGATCTACAATCTAGCTGCAGCGGAGGATTGGGCAAGTGGTGCAGATGTGGCAACCATAGTAACCGATACCGTGGCCAATAGCATTACGGTGAGCGTTCCACCTACGTCCAGTGGTGGTCAAAATACCGATTCGATTGTTTCGTTTACCGTGGATGGCAGTACGATCACTCAAAAAACCCAATCCAATGGGACTATCATTACGACAGTTCCTACCATTCTAGCAACACGGATAGAGGATCCAAATAGCTTATTTTCCCAGTATGCGGATATTCCGGTGAATAAGCATTTGATTATCAGTCTGCCGGAAGATACGGGTTTGAAAGTGCTGGGTAAAAGGCAATCTCTGAATCGAGAGGAAGGCAGTGATCAATTGATTGAGCAGATTAATGCGCTCATAGATGTCGATTCCGTTGCCCAGGAAATAGTGAATCACGTTCAGAATTTTGTCGCGACACTGCCGGATGAAGATCTAATCAATGTGCAAGTTATTACGCCATCCAGGGATACGGATCTGATACCTGAATTACCGATTATGGTGACTGGATTCCCTGCAATTGACAGTGACAAACAAGCCCTGGTGATTGACGCTAGGAATCTTCCATCCAACGCTGTGCTGCGCTTAGATCATATCCCTTTTGCAACGATTATCGGCGCTGTGCGTGTGACAGGTGGCGATGGTGAGAATTGTGTTGTGGGTGACGAGCACCACCAATATATCGTATTGGGTGCTGCTGATGATACTTTGTCCGGTGGTGGTGGTAATGACACAATCGGTAGTCTGGGCGGTAACGATGGAACTTCCGGTGATGCGGGGAGTGATATCGTTTTTGGTGGCTCTGGAAACGATCTGCTAAGCGGTGGAACCGGAAATGATCAACTCAATGGCGGCCTGGGTTTTGATAGCTCAATTCAAGGAGGACAATTATCAGACTATCAGGTTACGATACAAGGCAACGCAATCACGCTGACCCAAGATAATGGCGAAGTCGATACACTCACCGATGTTGAGTTAATCCACTTTGCCAGTGGCCTCAATCTGGCTATTGCATATTCTGAGGTTGAAGCGATTGCCCATCATCTGGCTAAGAATTGGCTGGGACGTGATTTGACAGCAGTGGAGGGCAGTGCAGTACAAAACTGGATAGGTGCGACAACAGATGATATTTTAACAGTCTTTCGCAGCCTGCCTGAAGCCGTAGCGTTCCAAGGTAAACCCAACGATGAATTACTGGCTAATCTGGAAACGAATTCGTACATTATTCAGCTTGATCCACTCGGTGACTGGATGTATGGCGATGAAAATAATCAGGGTTATTTACCATTAGGATTAGCCATGAACGCAGATGGTGGTACAGGTTTTGATGTATTGCACATGTTAGGTAGTCGCGATGATGTGCATCTGGAGTTTGTCGATAATCGTCTGGAATTAACACGCTTGAATGACGGTGCCATGCTAAGTCTTAAAAATGCCGAAACAATTGTTTTTGACAGTGGAGAAACAGTGGCGATTGCGCATAATCAAACTGAAGAAATTTTAGCGCGACTGGTGCACAGTTTCTTTAACCGCGATGCTACTGTGGAAGAATGGCAACTAGGACAGAAGGCACTGGATGATCAAGCCAGTCATGAAAGTATCCTCGCATGGTTCAAACAGCATGCTCCTATGGATGGATTACCAGATGCGACATACATCGACGTTATTTATCAAAACACGCTAGGTCGTGCACCGAACAATAGTGAATTGACTCGACATTTGTCTCAATTGGAGGACCATCAAATTTCACGTGAGTGGTTTGCTGTCGAGATTGCAGAATCTTCTGAAGCTGCTGCACAATTGATTGGCAGTGTTATGTTGCAGGAAGGTTGGGTTTAGCGCATAAAAGGCGATTGCAGCTCATACTCGATTGGGAAACGAAATTTCCAAGACCATACAGCCGATATCCGTTTTAAATGGGCCATGAATTTCATTAGGAGGTCGACTGGCGTAATGTCCAGCTTCCAACCATAAGTCAAACGCTTGGTCGTAAAGTCGGCCACTGACGATGAATACTTCTTCCGGATACAGATGGCTTTTACTGCCGAATGTTGTCGTATCTGCACCAGCATGGAAGCGGGTGAGGCGGGTATATTCACCGGTTACCGGATCGCTGCTCAAAGTCAGCTCCTCAACCATTCCTTCCAATCCAGCAACGGGATTCCATTTGTTGAGATTTTCGGCAGCGAATGTGTTCCAATACTTCACTGTTGATTTCATCGTGTTTGCTTCGATATGATTGTTTATTGACCGACAATATTTGATGTGGCTTTGTTACAAAGGTTGAGAATCGAACGGCGACAGATGGTTGAGCGTGACATATTTTTTCGCATATGCGACGCCTACTCGCTGAATGTCCTGAATGTGTTTGACCGAATCCATGACTTGAATTTTTTCAGCTTTCACATCGTTCAAACCCAGCGTATTGAGCGCAGATTGTGTTACCTCCGGATCGTAGCGAACATAGGTAAATTGTTTATTACCCGTCCAATTTGACTGAGATGTATCCCCGGTTTGTACCATATCGCCAAATTCTCGGTCAATGGAAGGGCCAAAGCGGCATGCGCCTATCGTTCGGCAAGTCATATCCCAACCAGCGCTGGCAGCATTCATTAAGGCAGATGGGATATTTTTTGCGTGATCAAGAATAGTGAGTTCACTGGCATCTAATTCCGGCTGTATTTTCGCACTAAGACCGGTACCTACCGATACCATTAATAATTGATCCACGCCGGTTTTCCAATTGACATGATACGGTGCTGCCGTTGCCATTTGGAAAGCAAGAAATGACGGATTGTTATATGTGGTGGTGCCGCCATCAAGAAAAAGAAATTGTTTTCCAGAACCTAATGTTATGATTTCCGGAGGGAAGAAAGTCGGTGCTGCGGTGCTTGCGCGTACCACCTGCCATAAAGGCAGATTGAGATTGCAATCGGCGCGACTCCGAAGATTATATTTCGCATCGGGATTATTCCATACCGGCCACGGAGAGTCAGTATTATGGTTACGCAGCACGACCATTAGTAACGTACGTAGGCCTTCGTCACCCAATGTTGCTAACGGTTTACCTTTACTGTATTCGTATCCAAGCGCTTGGTTAAGCTCTTTTTTTAATGTTTCCGCCAAGGGTTCATCGTTATAACTATAATACAGGCGCTTAATAATGAATGCCTTGTCGAACATTTGGTTACCGCCGTCGACGTAGAATTTTCGGATAGTATCCATAGACATGCCAGTAGAAATGCAAGCCGCGATCATGGCGCCGGTACTGGTACCACAAACAAAATCAAACCAATCGGCAAGCACCAGATCCGGTTTTTTATACTGTATACGTAGGTCAGCTTCTAATTTGGCCAGAATTTCCACACTGATCAGTCCCAAAATACCCCCACCATCACACGATAAGATTTTTTTGGGGCCTGGAGAAGTGATACGAATTTTCAATTTATCGCTCATAATATTCTCTTGTAAGTAAATTCTGCCTTAAAATCACCTCTAAACATCAATTAATTGCTAAAGTTCTCGGGTATCAACCCAAGTAACATTTCCTGTTCTTTCTTTGACTTCCTGATACATATGCGCGGTGCCACCCGTACCATCACCGCCGCTGCCATTCCAGAGACAAATAAAATGTACTTTTCTGATGCCGTATGACAAGGCTGTATAGAGTAACCACAAGTTGCAGCGCACATAGGGATCGATGCCTTTCGGCGGTGGCCCGAGTTGCCCAGGTGCTGAGCGAGTACCATGGGTAAGCTTTTCTTTCGCCGACCGATAGCGATCAAGCCAAATTTTATCTGGGTTGATGACGGATTTTTCTATGAATTGTGGTTCGTCAAATGGTTGCAGCCATTGCACTTTAACGCCGAGTTGCTGACAGACTTCTGTGAATAAAAGATCACCGCCATTTGCGCCTTGAGTAAGCACAAAATCTTCCGGTCCGGCATCCAGTTGATGCAAGGCATTGGCGATTTTTTGAGCCGCTGTGGATACTTTTTCTGCTGGAAACCGTGGTATGGGCCTATCCGGAGCATCCATCATATGGCCACTGAATAGAAATACTTTTTTAGGCTTCCAATGATCGTCAGGTTTGTTTAATTTTTGCATTGCACGATCAAACGTTGCAATCCCCATTTTCACATTTTCTGGATGAAAGCCAAGATTTTTTAGGAGTATCAGTTGATCACGGCAAGAGTCAAGTGCAAACCAGTCTTTATTACTATGAACGATCGCTTCTTGGTATGCGATTTTTATACTGCTGGGTGTACCAGCAAGCACTTCTATATCTCCCAGTGTCGCTTTTGACCAGAACAATTCTGTTGGGTTGGTTGCATATTCAGCCGCGTATCGGACGGCTCCGGATAAAATGGCAATTTCCCTGTCATAACGAAAATCGTTGGTTAAATGACGGTACAAATGCATTAATGTCAGTGCATTAATGCCTGAATAGAAATGACTCTGGTTGTGACGATAACCAATTGCGTAATTTTCTATTGCGGCACGCAGTAGTGCTTCTTCGTAAGCAGCTTCTTGTCGCCACTGTTCGCTCGATTTGTTGCCCTGATACCAGGAAGCTATCCAGGCATCCTTATCCACGCGGCCTAATAATGACCAAGTTTCTGAATCGCTATTAAATTTTGAATTTTGCTTATCCAGGATCTTGTGATAATGCGCTCGCACATCATCCAGCGAATGAGTTGATTCGCCTTGAAGCGCCAATCGTTGCAGGCAGATACCCATCTCGCGCAAACCGCGTAAATTATCTGGATCAATGGCCAATCCACGCTGCAGTTGTTCAATGGCAAAGTTGAATCGTTTTGCTTTACGTAACGCAATACCGGCTTCAATCCAAGCTTCTGCTCGGAAAGCTGCAATCGGCGCTTCATCAGCCAGCACTAAGAGATCGCCGATTTGACTGGATTTTCTCGCTGAATCGATGCGCTGTTGCCATGCTTCATGTTGATCCCAGAATTCGCGCACGTCTCCAATACGTAAAGATTTCCAATCCGGTTCCTGAAGATTGGGTAGCGCATGATAAATCGGGCTGATCTTGCGCTCATGCCAGGATTCCATCGTACTCACGATCATATCCGTTAATGCTTTTTTATCTTGTTCCAGTGTTGCCGGATCAGGGCCGCCATCTTTAATGCTGTAGCGTAACTTACGATCCGGTTGAATATCAAACGCATTGGTGAGTTGCCCACCATTGATGAGCACGGTTCCTCGTGCGCGTAAGGCATGACGAACACCTAATTCATACCAGACATTGGGATTATCGACGGTGATATCAGCAACCACCAGATCTGCGACTAAAAGTTCTTGAAACATGTCGGTGATGATATTGCCGGCACGTATTTCTTCATCGGCCCTAAATGGTTCTAAATTTGCTGCTTCTAAAGCTGGTTTGATTAATTCTTCGTAAATGCGGTTGAAGTTGAGCTCGTTACCCTCACGGTTCTTTTTGATGCCGAACGGCATCGCTACAAAAGCATGGGGTTTCATTGGTTCTCCTTTTAATTGGGCCAGTGGTACACGAGGTGACTACTTAAAGTGGCCTCACTGTACTTGCCTAGGGATCGTGACTTAGTAGATCAAATAGTATTACAGGCGGGGTATAACTACAATCGATTGAAATATGGATGTCATTTTCCGGTTTTGTCTGTGTCATCATTTATTGCGGTGCCCATTATTCTTGCTTGCGATCAAAAGCTAATCTTATATCTACTATCTTAGTAGATATTTTTTAGTTCCGCGATGTGCTGGTGTAGAGTATAGCCAGTTACGGAGAGGTAATTTATGGGATAGATACTGCACAGAAGTGCCCGGACGACAGTAGTGGTGCGTCGAGCGATACGATGTGATTAAATGAGCTTGAGGGTTCTGGTTGCGCGCAGCTTACATTAAATGTTTGCCGAAAGAGATATTCGGGGAAAATATGTTTAACGAAGTTTTAAAATTCTGGTTTGAAGAAATTGACCCGAAAATGTGGTGGATTGCAGATCCAATTTTTGATGGCCGCATTAAAGATCGCTTTGTCCATCTTCTCAACCAGGCGGAAAAAGGTGAGTTATACGGTTGGCGTAAAGAACCAAAGGGACGACTGGCTGAGATTATTGTACTTGATCAGTTTTCGAGAAATATTTACCGAAATACACCCAAAGCGTTTTCAAATGATGCTATGGCATTAGTTTTAGCTCAAGAGGCCGTTCGCCTGGAAGTTCCCAAACTTTTATCAGCCACAGAGTGTACATTTCTATTAGTTCCATATATGCATAGTGAATCCAATAAAATTCATGAGATTGCGGAAATACTCTATCGTGAGTCGGTGCTACCATTGAGTTACGAATTTGAATTAAAGCATAAAGAGATTATTAATCGATTTGGTCGATATCCGCATAGAAATGCCATATTAGGACGTATTTCAAGCACTGAAGAAACTGAATTCTTAAAGCAGCCGGGATCGAGTTTTTGAATATTTTGGCTGCTTGTGTGTAACAGCTTGTCTGCCCCTTAACCTGGATTAAACAACCTTTCCGGTTTCTAAAAAATCTTATTTCTATCTGAGATGCGACAATTTGTCGCATTATCAGCCCCAGCGTTCTTCCCTACAATGGCAAGAAATAGTGGCAAAAGAGAAAAATCGGTGTCGTAGTTACAAGGCAATAAAGCGATTCTTTTCTTCCCTATGTTTCCAACATCATAAGCAATAAATGCAATTTCATAAGGAAAGAGGAATGATTCACAGAAAAACGTTAATGCCTATAACACAGTTAGTTGTAGTTTTGCTTTTAGGGCAGATACTAAGTTTTAATAGCTTTGCACAAAGCAACCATTGCCAAATATTGCATGCCGATCGAGTGTTTGATGGCTTTAATTTGTTGGCAAATGCGGCCATCCTGTTTAAAGATAATAAAATCGTGAAAGTAGGCGATCAATCAGAATTAACAGGACATTGCCATCGTACAATGGACTTGGGCGATGCGACCATTCTACCCGGCTTCATTGAATCGCATGCACATTTGGCGATTCAAAATATCCCTCATGAAAAAGTTTTGAAGCATGGCATTACCACCGTCAGAGACACTGGCGGCCCCCTGCGAAAACCATCGGATAGCACCGGTGCATTACGTGTTTTAAGCGCTGGCCCTATCATTCAGGCAATGGGTGGTTATCCATTGAATATTTTTGGCCACGGTCACAGTGTTCATAATAAATATGATGCTGTCGGGATTGCTGTTACTAACATAGAAGAAGCTGAGGCAGTAGTTAAAGACCTGGTTGATGGCGGCTCAACCATCATTAAAATCTCACTAGAGCCAGGGGGTGAGGCGGGTGCGCCTTGGATGTCCAGTCACGGTCATGGTGACCCACCCAAAACTCCCTGGCCGATTCTATCTTTGGATATTGTCAAGGCAATCGTCGCTAAAGCGCATTTACTGAATAAACGGGTCATGGCGCATGTCGGTGAAAATACGGGTGTTGAGCTTGCACTGGAAGGTGGCGTTGACGAATGGGCACACATTCCTTGTGCTGAAATCCGCGAAGATTTACTGCATCGTGCAGTTGCTCAGAATGTTACCTTTGTAACGACCATCGATACACTTTCCGCTTGCACGGGTGTTCATACCAATATGCATAAACTTGCACATATCATGGCGCATAGTATGGATTCAAAATCGAAATTTATCTATGGCTCTGAAATCGGCCATGATAATGTACCTTGGGGCATCAATGGTGAAGAAATGCGATTGCTATTGCTATTGCATTTAACGAGTGGTGAGACGATCGAATTTACTGATGTACTGAATATTTTTAAGGCGGCAACTTCTGAAGCAGGTAAGAATTTAGGTAAACCATTATTGGGTACACTATTACAAGGTGCGCCTGCCGACATCATCGCTGTGCGTGGTAACCCATTCGAAAGATTTAAATTGTTGGAATACCCTGATTTAGTTATTTCGGGTGGTTATGTGATTGTGAATGAATTTAAAAATAACAAAAAACATCATTAGGCTTAGAAACTTTCATCGGTCGAGGTAAGCTATTGTTCATGTTGTAATCCCCCGATTATTAGTCGGGGTTAAAAGTTGAAGTTAATGTGTAAGAGCTGTGATGAAAATAACCTCGACTGACTCATTACTGAGTCCACCATTCCATCCATATACCTACTAACTAACAGAGTAAAGCCCGGGATAGGTAAGGTACCGTGGCGTCAGATGTGTATCCCACGTAATGCTGCTAACGAAAGTTTCTTCAGCACACTGAAAACGGAATTTTTCCGCTTCACCGAATTCGACAGTATTGAGCAGCTTGACGCAGGTTTGCCTGAACATTCGTTATTACAACCATGAGCGGATAAAGCTCAAATTGAACGGATTGAGTCCGGTAGACTGTAGGTCACAGTTTGCAACGCAGTCAGCTATTTTTTAAACGTCCAACTTCTGGGGGTCAGTTCAAACCCCGTGTCGATTCATTTTGCTTATTACTAATCTGATCGCGGCATCCGATATTGATTCGAATCCGAGTTAACCAGCTTGCACGAATTGTGCGCGCAGCAGTTTGTCACATGATGGTTTTACAATCAAAACAAGTTTAATATGAGCTAAATAACTTTATTGACCCAAAATTTGCTGGAAGGAACTTTATGCAACAAGAAGAAGATTTGTTTACGCACCAGGATACGTTGGCTAATCTGCATGAAAACCTGCCACTGACAGAAAAATTGCGTTTCTTGCATCAAGTCATGCGCCAGGATTTTCCATTTATTGATCGCTTGGCTATCGCTCTGTTTGACGAAAAAACAGAAATGCTCAAAACTTATACTCACAGTACTGAAGGCAATGACAGTCCGGTAACCACTTACGATGCGCCGCTTAGTTCCGCGCCTTCATTACGAGCCATCATCGAGCATCGCCGCCCACGCTTGGTGCAGGATCTTGATATTTTTTCTCAAGGTACGCATGAGCATACCAAACGTGTCGCTGCCAAAGGTTATAAATCCAGTTACACCATGCCGCTTTATCAAAGCGGCACTTTCATAGGTTTTCTGTTTTTTAATTCCCATCAGGAGCATCCATTTACACCTAAAGTACTGCGTCAGATCGATATCTATGGTCATTTAATCGCACTGATGGTCATTAATGAACTCACTGCCATACGCACTCTGCTTGCTGCAGTTCGCGCCGCACGTAGCATGACGCATTATCGTGATCTTGAAACCGGCTCGCATATTGATCGTACCGCGCACTACGCGCGGCTCATTGCTCGCGACCTTTCTCCGAGCTATCAGATTACCGATGAGCAGATTGAGCATATTTTCCTGTTCTCGCCGATGCATGATGTCGGCAAGATTGGCATCCCGGACAGCATCCTGCGCAAACCCGGCAAACTGAATGCAGCAGAATTTGATGTGATGAAAACCCATCCGGCAAAAGGCCGTGAAATTATTGATTCCGTTCTTGAGGACTTTAGTCTGGGGACATTCGGTCACGCCAATATCTTACGTAATATTGCCGAGTATCATCACGAGGCAATTGATGGCAGTGGCTACCCCAATGGCTTGAAAGGCAATGAAATTCCAATTGAAGCACGTATCAGCGCCGTGGCCGATGTATTTGATGCGCTGACTTCACGTCGTTCATATAAGACACCGTGGAGTAATGAAGAAGCTTTTGCGATGCTGCAGCAAATGTCCAACTCCAAGCTTGATCGTGATTGTGTGGAGGCATTGATTAATAATGTCGATAAGGTATTGGAAGTACAGCAACGTTTCCGTGATAACGATCTCATTTAAAAAAAATAGTAAGAAGCGAATATCTTATTCGCTTGGTTTATCTTGTCTGATCCATTTCTGTACCACCAAGCTTCCCACCAGATCTCCTTCCACATTCACCGTGGTGCGAACAGTATCGAGTATCCGATCAATCGGTAACAAAATGGCAATCGCCTCAACGGGCAATCCAACCGATTGCAATACCACAACCATTGTAACCATGCCGGCACTGGGAATACCTGGCGCACCGATTGCTGCCAGCATGGCGGTGAGAAATACAATCACCTGTTGCAACAGGCTGAGTTCAATACCTACCAGATTGGCAATGAACAGGGCGGCGACTGCTTCATAGAGTGCAGTACCATCCATATTCATGGTAGCGCCCAGTGGAATTACAAACCCCACCACATCCCGTTTGACGTGCAAATGCTGTTCAGCACAGCGCAATGTAACGGGTAGTGTTGCCGCGCTGGAGCTGGTCGCAAAAGCAGTAATGAGTGCTTCTCGCGCACCCAACCAGAATTTAATGGGTGTCATGCCAGTAATCAGATAGAGGATGAGCGGAAGAACCACCACGCCGTGCAACAATGTAGTGCCGATTACAATCGCCATAAACTTGGCCATGGTTGTCAGCAAACCGGTATCTTGTGTAGCAACTAGTTGCAGCAATAATGCCATGATACCGAAAGGCGCCAGACGCATGATCCATCCCACCAGCATCAATATCAATTCCAGGAATTCCTGCATGAGTGTCAGGATATTGCGATAACGCTCACCACCCACCACCAACGCAATGCCTAGCAATAGGGCAAATATCACCACCGCGAGCACGTTGCCTTGCGCCAGTGCGGCGATTGGATTTTGAAATAATGAATGCAGAAAATGGGCAAAGAAATCAGGCAATGACATCTGCGTTGCCTGAAATCCCTGCATGGCATCCTGAAACATCGCAATTTGCAGCCCACTACCGGGTTGCAGTAAATTGGCAGCCGTTAATCCCAGCACAACAGAAAGTGCCATAGTTGAAAAAAAGAAAAACAGTGTTCCCTGCCAAACACGATTCATTTGCTGATGTGAGCGTAAATTGGCTACACCGACCACAATCGATGTAAAGACTAGCGGAATCAGTACCATACGCAACAAATCAATGAATAATGTACTGACCAGTTTTGCTGCATACAAAGTGTTTTGTGTCACACTGGATTCCTGGCCCAACATGGCAAACCAGAGGCCCGACAAAATACCGAATAAAGTGCCCAACAAGATTTGAGTATTCAGTGATATCTTGCTCACCGATTGATTTCCATTTTTTTATCCTGAGGTAATAAACGAAGCAAACTACTACACCCAATCCTTTCCAATCAGAAAATCTGTGTACAGCTTATCCTCGGTACTGCCCACGACTGGGTTCCAGTCATAGCGCCATTTCACAATCGGTGGCAGAGACATTAAGATCGATTCTGTGCGTCCGCCGGTTTGTAACCCAAATAATGTGCCACGATCCCATACCAGATTAAATTCTACATAGCGTCCACGACGGTAGGCCTGAAAATCACGTTCACGTTCACCGTAGGGAATATCTTTGCGTCTCTCCAATATTGGGCGGTACGCTGGTAAAAAATGCTCGCCAACACTACGCGTTAGATTGAAACAAGTGTCAAAATTAGGTTGATTTAAATCGTCAAAGAAAACACCACCAATACCTCGTGGTTCCTTGCGGTGCTTCAGGTAAAAATATTCATCACACCATTTCTTTAAGCGAGGATAACAATCGTCACCAAAAGGTTGTAAAGCGCTTTTACAAGCATGATGAAAATGAATCGCATCTTCTTCAAAACCATAGTACGGTGTTAAATCCATTCCACCACCAAACCACCAAACGGGCGCAGCGCCTTCCTTAAGTGCTTCAAAAAAACGTACATTCATGTGTACAGTAGGGGCATAAGGATTACGCGGATGCAATACTAATGATACACCCATCGCTTGAAACGAGCGGCCTGCTAATTCTGGACGTGCAGCCGTAGCGGATGCAGGCAATCCAGCGCCGTATACATGCGAGAAATTAACACCACCACGTTCCAGCACGTTTCCTTCTTCGAGCACGCGACTAATACCACCTCCACCTTCCGGTCGATCCCATTGATCGCGTTTAAATGTTTTGCCGTCTACTGCTTCCAGTCCTTTTACGATATCATCTTGCAGTTTTACGAGAAATTCTTTTACTTGTGGTGTATTCATATAAGATCCTGATATTAATTTTGTTGATCACAGAGATATGGTTTTAAATGATAAGAAAATTTGTTTTTATGGAGTGTTAAAAAATAATCGTTTTTAGGATGATTTATTGCAGTAATTAATACTGGAAGTAAAAAATGTATTCTGCATTTTACTGGTATATAGAGATAACACGATAAGACAATTTCATCATTGATCTGAAGCAATCTCAAGAAAATTAAACTATCTTTGTTTTAATAGAAAGCATCGACGATAGTTTCCCAATAAATTTGTTTAAGAGAACTTAGAATGTCTGGTAATACATTAGGAAAGCTTTTTTGTGTTTCTTCTTTTGGCGAATCACATGGTCCGGCGATTGGCTGCGTAGTGGATGGGTGTCCGCCCGGATTGGCAATCTCGACGGAAGACATTCAACAGGAATTGGATAGGCGTAAACCTGGCACATCACGACACGTGACACAGCGCCGCGAATCGGACCAAGTGGAAATTCTATCCGGTGTATTCGAGGGCTTCACTACCGGCACACCCATTGCATTATTGATTCGTAATGAAGATCAGCGCAGTAAAGATTACAGCAAGATCATGGATGTGTTTCGTCCCGGCCATGCGGATTATACCTATTGGCAAAAATACGGTATTCGCGATTATCGAGGTGGTGGGCGTGCATCAGCACGTGAAACTGCCGTGCGTGTAGCAGCGGGTGCCATTGCAAAAAAATGGCTACGGGAAAAATTTTCAATCAATATTCGGGGCTATTTGTCGCAACTGGGACCTATCGAAATACCCTTTAAACAATGGGATGATATCAATCATAATCCCTTTTTTGTGGCCGACAACAGCTACGTTACACAATTAGAAAACTTTATGGACCAATTGCGCAAATCGGGCGAATCGGTCGGGGCCAAGATTAGCGTTGTTGCGGAAGGAGTGCCTGTCGGGCTGGGAGAGCCTGTTTACGATCGCTTGGATGCAGAAATAGCTTATGCCATGATGAGTATCAATGCGGTGAAAGGCGTTGAAATAGGCGCAGGTTTTTCCTGCATCACACAAAAAGGTACAGAACATTCGGATGAAATAACACCGGATGGATTTTTGAGCAATAATGCCGGAGGTATACTGGGTGGCATTTCAACCGGACAAGACATTACTGTCAATATTGCGATCAAACCA
>Ga0138256_10005228_pt1 | contig 13756 bp, 10 predicted proteins | sample KNB2016incub_MG_FD_105486 | JGI IMG/M metagenome (GOLD analysis project Ga0138256, IMG submission 105486) | Active sludge microbial communities from wastewater in Klosterneuburg, Austria - KNB2014incub_MG | ecosystem: Engineered > WWTP > Activated sludge > Unclassified | place: Austria...
CTCTACGACACGCGCAAGGTCACGGCCACGGGCCTGGCGGCCGAGCTGGTATTGCCCAAGGCCCGCGATGCGGCCAGTGAACCGCTGCAACTGGCGCGGTCCCCCTACCTGGCGGGCTTTCATGCGGGCTGGGCCTACATGACGCTGGCCACCGTGCACATCTACTACGGCAAAGGCGTGGCGGTGGACCCGCGGCGCCTGCAGGAGATCACGGACTTCAGCCAGACCCTGGCCCAGGCCGCGGGCAAGCTCTCGGGCGCGCCGCAGTACGCGCCGGGCAAACCGCCCGAAGGCGACAACCTCGTGATGCTGGGTGATTTCAACATCTTCAAGCGCAGCGACGTGACGCTGCAGGCCATCACCCAGGCCGGCTTTCGCGTGCCGGAAGCCTTGCAGACCGTGCCCGGCAGCAATGTCGCCAAGGACAAACACTACGACCAGATCGCCTACCACCAGAAGCTCACGCGCATGCGGCCCACCGGGCGTGCCGGTGTCTTTGATTTCTTCGAGCAGGTCTACCGTCTGGAAGACGAAAGCGCGTACGCCACCGAGCGGCAAACCAAGCCCGGCCGCAACTTCAAGGACTGGCGGACCTACCGCATGAGCGACCACCTGCCGATGTGGATCGAGTTCGACATCGACGACAGCGACACCTACCTCGACGGTTTGCTGTAGTCCATTGCCGGGCTCTCAGCGCCCAGGCCGAAGTTGCTGCACGGCTTGCCGCTCTGCCGCGGGCCGGCGCTGCACCACGAGCAGCGCCAGCGCGGCCAGCAAGACCAGCACGCCAGTGGCCGGTTCCGGCACGGTCTGGGCCTGCGTCAGTGAAGCCTGCGTCAGCGTCACCGGGATGGGCCGATAGTTGCGTGCGTTCGCACCTGCCACGTACAGGTCGGTGTAGAGCGTCATCTGCCACGACAGCGGGTCCCGTTGCAGGGCTTCAGCCAGCGTATCGACTCCGCTGGACAGACCGATCTCCACGCCCAGGCCCAGAAAGCTGACGATCAGGTTGGGCGTGATCTGGAAGGGTCCAGGGGCTTCGGCCCGCAAGGCGACAGAGGTCTGGCTCGCCCCTTGCCCACCATCCACGCTGCCGGGCACCGCGCCCACGCTCTGCAAGGTGTAGCTGAGGCCCCCCGGCACGCTGCTCCAGCGGTCACCGGGCAGGTGCACCGGTGAGTCCAGGCTGGGGTCGTCGTCGAAGCTCATGGACCAGCGTCCGCTGATCGTTTGCCCACCCGGCCAGCCGTCCAGCCCAGGCGCGCCGGTGGAGCCCACGAGCCCGGCAAAGTCGAAGTTCAAGGTCGTCGGCGTAGCCTGGGCGACTGGGGTGAGAGCAAGCGCCAAGACCAGGTTGGTCATCCAGGCGGCGATGCGGCGGTAGGGCTTCATGGTTGCGGCTCCTCATGTCGGGAACCGCAGGCTATTCAGACCACCGTCACGCGAGCGTCACGCCGCGGCTGGACTTGCCCCCCTGAGTCACGGGGGTCGGTCTTCAGCGCGGCGGCAGTGCAGCCGGGCGCGCGATCTCGTCCAGGCTCAGGCCCTTGTCGCGCAGCAGGCCTTCGAGCAGCGGCTGCAGCGGGCCCAGGCGTTCGGCGATGGCATCACGCACGGTGTCCACAAAGACCTGCGTGCTGCGTTCAATCTCGATGTGCAGGCCATCACCCGCAGCCTTGCGGCCGAAGGTGGTCTGGCGCAAGGTTTCGGGGATCAGCCAGACTTCGAACCAGCCGCTGCCATCGGCCTCACGCTGGGCTTCGGCCACGGTGAGGCTGGCGCCGTTGACGGCGATGTAGCCCTTGGCAAAGACATAGCGCATCCACGGCGCGGGCACGGCGATGCGCAGCACGCGGTTGTTCTCGGGTTCGCGCACTTCAGCCAGGGTGGCCTTGAAATCGACGTGACCGCTCAAGGGGTGGCCGCCGATCTCAGCGCCGTCGCGCGCGGCGCGTTCAACGTTCACGCCGCTGCCGGCGGCCAGGTCGCCCAGCGTGGTGAGCGCCAGGCTTTGCTGCATCACGTCAAAGTCGGCCTCGTCGCTGCCGCGCAGGCTGGTCACGGTGAGGCACACGCCATCCACCGCCACACTGGCGCCCACGGCCAGGCCGCTGCAGAAGTCAGCCGGAAAACGCAGCGTGAAGCTGCGCAGCCCGGGACGGTCGGCCACGGCCTGAACGGTGGCGATGCCTTGCACGATGCCGGTGAACATGCCCGCGAGCTTATCAGCGGTGAAGCCCTAAACTGCCGCCCGCGATGGCCGAACCCTTCAAGAACCTGATCAATGCCGCGCTGGTGCGCAGCGCCGCGGCCGCACTGCAGCGCGCCGCGCCAGACTTTGATGCACCGGCCTTTGTGCGCCGGGCCAACCGCGGCCTGGAAGCGCTGGAGATGAAGGCCCGCGCGATGCAGATCGCCGATGCGCTGCAGGCCACCCTGCCCACCGACTTTGCGCGTGCCGCGCCGCTGATCGAAGCCACCCTGGCGCCCGCCGAAACCGGCGAGGCGATGGCCGATCTGCAAGGCCTGCAGGCCGGCTTGCGCGGCTGGATCCTGTGGCCGGTGGGCGAATTCGTGGCCCGCCGCGGCCTGGACCAGCCCGAACGTGCGCTGCAAACGCTGCACGCGCTGACGCAGCGCTTCACGGCCGAGTTTGCGATCCGCCCTTTCATCGTGCGCCACCCGGATTTGGTGTTCAACACGCTGCAGCGCTGGTGCCGGGACGACAGCCACCACGTGCGCCGCCTGGTCAGCGAAGGCAGCCGCCCGCGCCTGCCCTGGGGCCTGCAGCTCAAGGCTCTGATCCAGGACCCCAGCCCCACCCTGCCGCTGCTGCGCGCACTGCAGGACGACCCGAGCGAGTACGTGCGCCGCAGCGTGGCCAATCACCTCAACGACATCGCCAAGGACCACCCGGCGCACGTCGCGCAGTGGCTGCAGGAACACCTGCCCGGCGCGCCCGAGGCGCGGCGCGCCCTGCTGCGCCACGCCAGCCGCACGCTGATCAAGCAGGGGGATGCTGCGGTGTTGCACGCCTGGGGCCTGGGGACCGCCTTCAAGGGCCGCGCCACGCTGCGCATCGAACCCAGTGCCGTTGCCTTGGGCGAAACGCTGACGCTGGAACTGCATCTGAAATCCACCGCCGCACAGCCGCAGACCCTGGCGCTGGACTACGCGGTGCACCACGTCAAGGCCCATGGCGGCACGAGTGCCAAGGTCTTCAAGGGCTGGCAGATCGTCTTGCCACCACGCGGTGAAGTGGTGCTGAGCAAGCGCCATTCCATGCGCGAGATCACGACGCGCCGCTATCACGCCGGGCACCATGCGGTGCATGTGCAGGCCAATGGCCGAGTCATCGCCGAAGGCGGCTTTGCCCTCAGCATGCCGGACCAGGACCCAGGAGTTGGAGCACGAAGCTGAATGTCCAAGACCCGATCGCCGATCTTCATCGCACTGGCCGCCACCGCGCTGACGCTCCTGCTGGCCGCGGCCCTGGTGGCCTGGCGCATGGTCACACCCGCCGATCCGGCCATCCGCACCGGCATGCAGCAAGGCGCACCGTGGCAGATCGAAAAGCTTGAGGCCGGCCAGATTCGCGTGATGGGCCTGGCCTTGCGGGGCAGCACGCTGGCCGAATTGCGCCAGCGCTGGGGTGGTGATCTCAAGGTGGCCCTGATGGGCACGCGCGAGGCCCAGCACGAAGGACCGGTGGCGCTGGAAGCCTATGTCGAACGCTTCGAGACCGGCGGTGTCAACGGTCGCCTGCTGCTGCGCTTTGACACCGAGGCGCTGGCCTCGCGTGTGGCGCACTGGCGCGAAACGCTGCCCGGCATCCCGCAGGAATCGGGCACGCGCCAGCACACGCTGACCGAAGCCGCGCTGGCGGACCTGGGCGCCAGCGCCCTGGTCGGCGTCAGCTACATCCCCGACGCGCAGCTCAGCGCCGAAGTGCTGCAGGCCCGCTTTGGCGAACCGGCGGAACGTCTGGCCGAAGGCGACCGGCTGCAGCACTGGCTGTACCCCGCACTGGGCCTGGCCGTGGTTCTGGATGCCAAAGGCCGCGAGGTGCTGCAGTACGTGGCGCCGGCTGAGTTTGAGGCGCGGCTGGCGAAGCCGCTGCGCGGCTTGTCTTCAAAGCGCTGAACACGGGTCGACCTGCTGCCATCTGGCCAGTTCGGCACGCGTACGCTCGGTCTCAAAGGGCGCACCCATGGCGTCAAAGGTCGCGATGGCCTGCGTCAACGCACGACAGGCGGCCGCGGTATCGCCTTCGGCACGCGCGATGCGGCCCAACACCCGCTGCGACCAGCCTTGGCCGTAGGCGTAGCCCGCATGCCGCGTGATGGCCTCGCCTTGTGTGGCCAGTTGGCGCGCGGCTGCCAGGTCGCCTTGTTGCAGCGCGGCTTCGCCGCCAAAGGTGAGGAACAGGCCGTGCAACTGCGGAATGCCGAACTTCAAGGCCAGCGGCGTGGCCTCGGCCAGCTCTGCCTGCGCCAACGCCGATTCACCGCGGGCCACGTGGGCGAGCGCCAGCATGCCCTGGGCCGTCATGCGGTTCAGAGGATCGAGCGCCAGCTCCACGCTCAGACGGCAGGCCGGCACGGCGGCATCCAGCGTCCCGGCCAGGGTGTGGATGAAGCCGGTGGTCCAGGCGGCGTAGCTGGCCAGGCGCCGGTCTGCCAGCGTGTCGGCCAGCGCCTGCGCACGCGCTTCCATCGCCAGCGCCTGGCTGAAGCGGCCACGGTAGGAAAGGTTCAGGCCCAGGATCCAGCAGGCCTGACCCAACCACCAGCGCTCGGGTGTGCCTTCCAGCAAAGCCACGGCTTGCTGGCCGTGTTGCACACCCTGTTCGGGCCGCGCCCAGAAGCTCTCCAACGCCAGCAGAAAGTGGGCCTTTCCCATGGTCGCGTGGTCGCCACAGGCAGTGGCCTCGTGCAGCGCGCGGTTGGCGTCGTTCACGGCCTGGGCATGTTCACCCAGGTAGGTGCGTGTGCTGCCCAGCCGCAGGTAATAGGCTGCGGCCAGGCGCGGGTCGCCCGCGGCGTCGACAGCGGCCTGTTCGGGCTGCAACAGACTCAGCAGCTCCTGGAAGCGGCCGAGGAAGAACAGGCATCGCGCCTGTCGCATCAACAGTTCGCGCCGCAGAGTCGTGTCGGGCGGCGGCGCTTGGCGATCATGCCGGCCCAGATGGTCCAGCGCCTGGTCCAGCGCCTGCAGGGCCTGCTCGTGCGCGCCGTCGTGCGAGATCCGGTGCGCCAGCGCCACCAGGTAGTGCACGGCCTTGGTGTGCGCTTGCGTCTGCGCGTAGTGGTAGGCTAGGCGGTCGGCGGCGCGGCCCTGCTCATCGGTCGGCAAGGATTCAAGCGCCTGGGCCATGGCCAGGTGCAGTGAACGTCGCGTGGGCTCCAGCCATTCATCTGCCACGGCCTGGCGGATGCGGGCGTGCATGAAGTCGAAGGATTCGCCCACCAGGCGCAGCACGCGCCGGCGCACCAGTTCTTCCAGCGCCTGGGCAGCTTGTGCTTCGGGTTCTCCCGCCGCGCGCTGCAGCAGCGCAAAGTCCACCTCGCGCCCGGCCACTGCCACCAGCGCCACGATGCGCAGGGCCAGCGGGCTCAGGCCTTCCAGGTGGCTGCGGATCAGCTCGCGCACACGCTGCGGCAAGGCCAGCGCCGGGCCGCTGAGTTGGGCTGGGTCCGCACCGAAAGCGCGCACGGCTTCCACCACCACGAAGGGGTTGCCTTCACTGGCGTGCCACACACGATCGGCCAGTTGCTCACCCGCCTGCACATCGGCATCGCTGCGCCGCAACGCCGCGACCAGGTGGCCCGTCTCCTGTCGCGACAAGGGGCGCAGGTCGATGCGCCTGAAGCGCGGCTCCGCGGCCAGTTCACGCAACAGGCGTCGTACCGGGGGCGACACGGCATCGTCGCGCGCCGTCGCCAGGATGGTCACCGGCCAGCTCTGCGCGCGCCGTGCCAACACGGCCAGCAGGCGCAGGCTGATGTCGTCGCACCAGTGCAGATCCTCAAACAACAGCAAGCTGGGGCGCGCCGCCATCAAGCCCAGCAGGCGAATGATGGCCTCGAACAAGCGCGCCTGGCGCGCCAGCGCGCTGCTGTCGTCTTCGACGGACCTCAGCCCGGTGCCCAATTCGGGCAGCAGGTTGGCCAGTTCGGCGCGCCAGGGCGCTTCCAGCCGTTGCAGCAGCTCGCGGTCCTGCGTGGCACCGGTGGAGCGCAACATGTCCACCCAGGGGGCCAGCGGAAAGAGCTGCTGGCTCTCGTGCCCGCGCGCCACCATCACCGTCAAGCCTTGCACGAGGGCACGCGCGGTGACTTCTTCCAGCAAGCGCGTCTTGCCGATGCCGGCTTCACCCAGCACGACCAACACGCGGCCTGGCGGGGCAAGGGCCTGTACGGCCAGGTGCAATTCCTCGGCGCGACCGATGAGCGGCGTCTCGTGCAGCGGCACGTCTGGTGCAGGTGCAGCCAGCTGCTTGGGAGCGAAGTTGCCGGCAATGCTGGCAGCGGCAGCAGCAACGGCAGTGCCTGCGCCTGCGCCTGCAATAGGCCGGCCACGCACCAGGTCGTTGTAAAGCTGCCGCGTGGGCAGCTCGGGTTCGGTGCCCAGTTCGCGCTGCAGCACGTTGACGCACACCTGGTACTGGCGCAAGGCCGCTGCACGGCGGCCCTGCTGCGCGTACAGACACATCAAGCTGCGGTGGCCAGCTTCGGCCAGCGGGTCGATCTGCACCAGGCGCAGGCCTGCTTGCACCGCGCCTTCCAGTTCGCCACCCGCATCCAAGGCCGCGGCCAGGTGAAGCTGCGCCTGGATCGCCCGTTCGCGCAAGCGGGAACGTGTTGCACCCAGCCAGTCTTCAAAGGCCGCTTCGTTGACGGCCATGCCGGCCAGCAGGTCGCCCCGATAGAGCGCCGATGCAGCATGCAGTGATGCCGCATCCAGCCGCGCAGCTGCCGCTTCGAAGTCAGCTACATCCACCTGAAGCGCACCCGGCACCAAGGACACACCACGCCCCGAGCTCTGCAACAGCGCCTGTGGGCTGGCCTTGCCAATCAGCGAAAGCGCCTGGCGCAGGCTGGCCAGCGCGCTGCTGTCGCTGACACTGCCCCAGAGCAAGCCCGCCAGCGTTTCGCGGCGCTGGACCATCGGCGCCTGCGTGGCCAGATAGGCCAGCAAGGCTTCGGCCTTGCGGGTGGGCAAGCGCAGCGCAGCGCCATCGGCCGTGCGCCATTCGAACCCACCCAGTAGCCTCAGTTGGAGTGAACCCATCTGCCTGGCGCCCCCCGCTGGCGCCCGAGCCGGTCAGCATCTTCGTGACCCCACTGTAGCCGGTCGCTCCGGTGGCGCCTCAAGGGCCGCCGAGTTGGGCCACCCCCCCGACTGAATGGGCCGGCCCAGGCCGCAAATTGCGATCTTGTGACGCCGCCCGGATACATCTAAGGCCGTGCTCGGCCAGACGCGCTTGCGAATCGGCGCCCACCACCCCCACGGACACTTGGAGAACCCACGATGAAAACAAACTCGCTCAGGAACCGAACCCTCTTGGCCGCCTTGCTGGCGGCCACCACGCTGCCGGCGCTGGCAGCACCCGTGCAGTACTCGTTTGACTTCACGTTTTCCAACTTCACTTCGAACCGCGACACAACGGGCACGCCCGGCGGGCGCCCGGCGCCCTTCGATCCGGTGATGGGCAGCTTCAGTTTCACGGTGGACCTGGCTGGCAATCCGATGTACATGGAGGGCTTCGTCGACACGATAAGCCTGAGCAGCTCGACGCCAGCGTTCAGCACCAACGACGTGCACTTCCACGTCAACAAGGTATGGGACGGCTACCCGAACTTCCATTACACGCTGTTCCTGGGCCGCTACGTGCCCAACGGCAACTTCATCGATGACAACTACAACACCGTCGTGTGGGGCAGTGATGACTTTGTATTGAACATCTACAACATCGATTACCTCAATGCCGGCTCGATGCTGGTCTATTCGACCACCGTCTTGCCGGACGATGCCTGGACCACCAGGAACGGCGCCATCTCCGTGGGCGCGCCACCGGTGATCGACCCCGGCCCTGGGCCGGGGCCGGGGCCTGTCAACCCCGCGCCGGAACCAGGCTCACTGGCCCTGGTCAGCCTGGGTCTGTTGTGCGGCACTTGGTCCCTGCGCAAGCGCGGGCCGATGCCAGCCGCCTGAGGTCGGTGCAGTCGCGTGGGGATGGCACACTGCCAGCCACCTTCACACTGAAGTCTCCGCGATAGCTGAAACCGATCCCGTGCTGGCGCATTGGCAGTTTGTCGTCCAGCACAACGGCAGCAGCGCGGTTGTGCCGGACGGTTGCCGCGACCTGATCCGGCACGTGGACAGCAGTGGACGACCACGCTGGTTTGTCTCGGAACTGGCCACTGGCGTGGACTGGGTGCCCTTGTGTCGGGGTGAGCGCTTCATGGGCTGGCGTTTGCAGCCCGCCGCACAGATCGACGAAAAGCCACTGCTGGCCGAACTGGACCCGCCCCGAGACCGAGACCGAGCGCAGCCTTGAACGCTGGGTGGGGCGGGGCACCGGCCAGCGTCCAGGATATTGGCTTGGCCTGTCACCCGGGGCGCTGCGGCGCTCGCCAGAACTGCAGCAAACGCTGCAGGAGCCAGGCTTCAACTGAGCGGCGTGCAGAGTTCCACCAGGAACCCGTCCAGGTCGATCACATAGGCCACCGCCTGGCCCCAAGGCATGTCTTGCGGCGCCTGCTTGAGCAGCGCGCCCGCGGCGACCGCCCGCGCCACGGCCGCGGCCACGTCGTCAGTGCTGAAGGCAATCTCGAAACAGGGCGCACCCGCGTCTGCCGGTGCCGGGTGCTTGCCCAGTTGGGTCATCAGCGCACGCGACGAAAAGGCCAGCCGAGTGTTGCCCGTTTCCAGTTCGCCATATTCGCCGGACTCGTGCTGGAATCGGACCTGCAAGCCAAAGGCCGCCTGGTAGAAGGCCAGGCTGCGTGGCACGTCCTGCACGTAGAGGATGGTGTAGGCCAGATTCATGGTGGAGTTCCGGGTGGAATGACAGAGTCGCCGCAAGCGTACTGTGGTCCGGCAGCGCGGGCTTGAACAAAACCGACATTCAGAGCGACGAGGCCGGCCCGGGCGCACGCTGCGCGCGCCGCGGCTTGGCCGGTGGCAGGTCCAGCACCGCGGCCGATTCGGCCAGCATGCGGTCCAGCCGGTCCTTCAGCTTTTCGGTGCTGAGCTGTTCGCGCAAGCGCTCCACCAGCAGCGGCAATGCAAAGGGGCTGGGCGCTGGCAGGATCACGATGTCGGGCTCCAGAGTGGCCAGGTGCTGCAGCGTGTGCGTCAGGCGCTGGATCTCCAGCTCTTGCGACAGCACTTCGGTCTGCGCCTGGTCCAGCAGGCGGTTGCCCGCGTCGTATTTGCGAAAGACCTCGAAGAACAGGCTGCTGGAAGCCTGCACCTGCCGCAGACTCTTCGGCGCACCCGGGTAGCCACCGAAGACGAGTCCGGCCACCCGCGCGATCTCGCGAAAGCGGCGCTGCGCCAGTTCGCCGGAGTTGAGACTGGCCAACACATCGGCCAACAAGTGCTCGCTGCTCAACAGGCCGGCCGCCAAAGCGGCGGCCACATCCAGCGGCTTGGCGGCCAGGATCTCGAGCCCATAGTCGTTGACGCTCAGCGAAAACGTGTTCGGCTCCGCACGCGCCAACCGCCAGGCCAGCAACTGCGCCAGGCCGATGTGCACATGGCGCCCGGCGAATGGGTAGACAAAGACGTGATGCCCTTCGCGCGAGCGCCACTGCTCCACCAGCAGCCGACCCTGGCGCGGCAGATGCGACAGGCGCATCTGGGCGCGCAGCATCGGGCCTGCTGCGTTCATCTCGGGGCCGATGAGATCCCCTTGGGCCGCTTGGTCCAGCAAGGCACGCACCGCGTCGGCCATCTCGCTGGAAAGCGGCATCTTGCCGCCAGCCCATGAAGGCACCACGCCCTTCTTCTTTTGCCCCAGGCGCACGTAGGCGGCCATGTCCTGCGTGCGCACATATTCCAGCACGCGGCCCGCGAACACAAAGCAGTCGCCCTTGTTGAGCCGCGCGATGAAGCCTTCTTCGATCTGCCCGATGGTGCCGCCGCTGACCCATTTGACGTGCATGCTGGCGTCGCTGACGATGGTGCCCACCTGCAGCCGGTGGCGCCGCGCGATGCCGCGGTCGGGCACGCGCCACAGGCCATCGACCATCGCAATGCGGTGGTATTCCGGGTAGGCCGTCAGGCTCTCGCCGCCGCGTTCGACGAAGGCCAGCGCCCAGTCGAATTCATCGCGCGTGAGATCGCGGTAGGCGTGAGCACTGCGCACTTCGGCAAACAGCGCATCGGCCTCGAAGCCACCCCCCAAGGCGACGGTGACCAGGTGCTGCACCAGCACGTCCAGCGGCTTGGCCGGTGAATGCCGCGCTTCCACCTGGCCGGCCAGCGCGGCGCGGCGCGCGGCGGCGGCTTCCACCAGTTCCAGCGTGTTGGTGGGCACCAGGGTCACGCGGCTCGCACGACCCGGCGCATGGCCACTGCGGCCGGCGCGCTGCAGCAGGCGCGCCACGCCCTTGGCGCTGCCGATCTGCAGCACGCGTTCCACCGGCAGAAAGTCCACGCCCAGGTCCAGGCTGGAGGTGGCCACCACGGCCTTGAGTTGCCCCGCCTTCAGGCTCGCTTCCACCCATTCGCGCACCGCCTTGTCCAGGCTGCCGTGGTGCAGCGCCACCAGACCCGCCCAATCGGGCCGTGCGGTCAGCAGCAACTGGTACCAGATCTCGGCCTGGCTGCGTGTGTTGGTGAAGACCAGGGTGGAAGTGCTTCTGGCGATCTCGTCCACCACCGGCTGCTGCATCTGCGCGCCCAGGTGGCCGCCCCAGCTGAAGCGGCCCGGTTCGGCGGGCAAGAGCGTGTCGATCAGCAGCGTCTTGTCGATGCGGCCCTGCACCAGGCGGGCCGTGGTGTCATCACCCACCAGGGTGCGCATGGCCTCGTCCAGATTGCCCAGTGTGGCCGACAGCCCCCAGACTTGCAGGCCCGGGTTCCAGCGCTTCAGACGCGCCAGCGCCAGCTGCACCTGCACGCCGCGCTTGTTGCCGACGAGTTCGTGCCATTCGTCCACGATCACGGTGTGCACACCGCCCAGGTCAACCGCGGCCGATTCGCGCGTGAGCAGCAGGCTCAGCGATTCGGGCGTGGTGACGAGGGCCGCCGGCAGCCGCCGGTCTTGCCGCGCACGTTCAGCCGCCGGCGTGTCGCCGGTGCGCTGGCCCACGGCCCAGCCCGGCGCCAGATCGGGCAGAGGCAACTGCAAGGCGCGCGTGGTGTCGGCCGCCAGGGCGCGCATGGGCGTGAGCCACAGCACCTGCAAACCTGGCCCGGGCCGCGCGCGCGCCAGCGCGCCCATCCACACGGCGTAGGTCTTGCCGCTGCCGGTGGTGGCATGCAGCAAGCCGCTGTGGCCAGCGGCCATGGCGGCCCAGACTTCGCGCTGGAAGGCGTTGGGTTGCCAGCCGAGGGCGGCGAACCAGCGGTCTGCCGTCGTGCCCTTCATGCCGTGGTGATCCATCCTTCGACAGCATCCACCACCGCCGACTGCCCATGCCGCGGCTGGCCAGTGGCCCAGGCGGCTTGCACCAGGCACAGCACGGCATCCAGCTTGTCGCCAGCCGCATCGGCCACCAGATCACCCGCTTGCGCTGGCGTGAGCTTCAGGCGCAGGCCCAGGCGTGTGCGGCCTTGCTCCAGTGCTTCGACGATCTGCTTGCGCGCCAGCAGGCGTTCGCTGGACTCGTCGTTCTTGTAGGACCGCCGCCCGATCAGTTCGTGGGCCAGCAGGCCCGGGTAGCCTTCCAGCGCGACACGGCGCTCATCGCCCTCATGCAGGCCGGGCAAGTGCGCGCCGCTGGCGATCAGCCGCGAAAAACCTTCGTAGTACATGAAGCCCACCGGCACATAACGCGTCTGCAGTGGGCTGGTGGAGCTGATGCCGGGCCAGGTGGCATCCGTGGCGCGGTGCACCAGGCGCTGGCCCGCCGGCCGCTTGTTGCCCCAGGCATCCACCAGGGCGCGAAAGTCCATGCGGGTGGGGCAGCGGCGCTGCAGTTCGTGGATCACCTCGGCTGCACGCTCGCCCAACTGCAAGGTCTCGACAAAAATGCGCGGCAGGCCGAAGGGAAAATCGAAGGCGCCGAGCCAGGGCCCGGGTTCGATCAGCAAGGCTTCAAATGCCGCCTGCGTCGTCAACATTTCCACGCGCTGCAGGCGCAGCACCGCACCGGCCAGGCGGCCGCGCGCCACGACGATGGGCTTCCTGCGCGTGGGCGCACTGCTGAAATCGATGCCCCACAACTCGGTCGTCATGCCGCTCACCCCAGGGCCAGCGCCATCACACCACCCGCAATGCAGCCCGCGCCCAGAATGCGCAGGCCGCGGTCCTCTTCACCCAACAGCCGGCCGCCCAGCAAGGCGGCCAGCAGCATGGACACCTCACGCGCCGGCGCCACGTGGCTCAGCGGTGCCAGTTGCAGTGCGTACAGCACCAGGATGTAGGCCAGCGGCCCGAGCGTGGAGACCAACAGCGCGTACTTCCACTGCGCGCGCCAGGCCGCCACGAGGCCGGCGCGGTTGCCCAACAAGGTGGGCAGTTGCAAGGGCAGGCGCAGCAGGTTGCAGAAGTAGTCCAGCACCACGGGCCCGATGGCCAGCGTCTTGATGGCGTAGCCATCGACCACCGAATACGCCGCGATCAGCGCACCGGTGATCAGGCCCCAGCGCACACCGGCGCGGGTGCGTGCGCGTTGTGCGGGGTCGTGTGCGTGGCGCCACAGCGCGGGGCCGCCGGCGATCAGGAAGACACCGCCACACACCGCCAGCACGCCCAGGGCACCGAGCGCGGACAGGCTCTCCCCCAGCAGCAGCACCGCGGCACTGGCGGTGATCAGCGGGGCGCTGCCGCGCGCCAGCGGGTAGACCACGGTGAGATCACCCACACGGTAGCCCTTGAGCAAGGCGTTGAAGTACATCAGGTGCAATGCCGCGGAAAGCAGCAGCACGCCCCACTGCAACCAGCCCCATTGCGGCACCTCGCTCCAGCCAAACCACAGGCCGGCCGGCAGCCACAGCATGCAGGTCAGCAGGCTGGTGAGCAGGGTGAAACGCTGGTCACCGCCGCCGCGTTTGGCCGCGATGTTCCAGCTTGCGTGCAACAGCGCGGCCAGCAGCACCAGCGCAAGTGCAGTCAAAGGCATGGGGCCGATTCTGCCCGGTGGCGCCGGCTATCGCGGCGGCCAGTCCTTCAAGTGCGCGGCGGCCACGGCCGGTGTGCCCCGGCGGTCCACCTTGCCGGTGTTCAAGCGCGGCAAGGCGGGCAGGCAAACCAGGCGGCGCGGCCTTGCCCAGGGTGGCAACAGGGTGGCCAACAGGGCCGGCAAGGTGGCGTCTTGGCGCAAGCCTTCTGGGGCTTCAACGGCCGCGCAAACGATGGCGCCCCAGCGTTCGTCCGCCTGCGCAAAGACCACCGCGTCTCGCACCGCCGGGTGTTCACGCAGCGCGGTTTCCACCACGCCGGGCACGACCTTCTCGCCGCCGGTGACGATGACTTCACTGCGCCGGCCTTGCACATGCAGGCGGCCGGCTTCGTCCAGCCAACCGAGATCGCCCGTGTCCAGCCAGCCCTGTGCATCGGCTGCGGCCAGGTTTGTGC
>Ga0138256_10005230_pt1 | contig 13754 bp, 12 predicted proteins | sample KNB2016incub_MG_FD_105486 | JGI IMG/M metagenome (GOLD analysis project Ga0138256, IMG submission 105486) | Active sludge microbial communities from wastewater in Klosterneuburg, Austria - KNB2014incub_MG | ecosystem: Engineered > WWTP > Activated sludge > Unclassified | place: Austria...
ATATGAAATGCCGCTGGAGCGTAAAGCACCAGGTGTAATTTTCCGTGAGCCGGTAAAAGAGCCCCTCCAGACAGGTATCAAAGCTATTGACGCCATGATACCTATCGGACGTGGGCAGCGTGAGCTGATCATCGGCGACCGTCAAACCGGTAAGACCGCTATTGCGGTTGATACTATCATCAACCAAAAAGAATTCTATGCAGCCGGTAAGCCGGTTTATTGTATATACGTTGCAATCGGACAGAAAGCTTCTACCATTGCAGGTATCATGAAGACTCTCGAAGAAAATGGAGCAATGCCTTACACCACTATTGTGGCAGCATCTGCTTCTGATCCTGCTCCGTTACAGTTCTACGCACCATTTGCCGGAGCTGCCATTGGTGAGTTTTTCCGTGACACGGGTCGCCCTGCACTGATCATCTATGATGATCTGTCAAAACAGGCGGTAGCTTATCGGGAGGTATCTTTGTTGTTAAGAAGGCCACCCGGACGTGAAGCTTATCCTGGTGACGTATTCTACCTCCATAGCCGTTTATTGGAAAGAGCTGCAAAAGTTGTTTCTAAAGATGAAATTGCTGCGCAGATGAATGACTTACCTGCATCTATCAAACATTTGGTAAAAGGTGGCGGTTCTTTAACGGCCCTGCCAATTATCGAAACACAGGCAGGTGACGTATCTGCCTATATACCTACAAACGTGATCTCTATTACCGACGGGCAGATATTCCTTGAAGGTAACCTGTTCAACGCCGGTATCCGTCCTGCTATTAACGTAGGTATCTCGGTAAGCCGGGTGGGTGGTAATGCCCAGATCAAATCCATGAAAAAAGTTGCCGGTACATTAAAACTTGACCAGGCACTTTATCGTGAGTTGGAAGCCTTCTCCAAATTTGGGGGAGATCTTGATGCTGCAACTAAGAACGTAATTGATAAAGGCGCAAGAAACGTGGAAATACTGAAGCAGTTGCAATATTCACCAATGAGTGTTGAAAAACAGGTAGCGATGATCTACCTGGGTACACAGGGCCTGTTAAGGGATGTGGCAGTTAAGAATGTGAAAGCGTTCGAGGAACACTTCCTGCTGGAGATGGAAAATAAGCATCCTGAGATACTGGCAGAATTCAAAAAAGGAGCATTGCCCGACGATGGACTAAAGAAAATGACGGAGTTGGCGGCTGGACTGGTTGGTCAATACAAAGCCTGATCTTAAAAAATGACTATATACAGGGAGAGAAGAAATTCTCTCCTTTTTTATTGCCCGTTGCCGAATTGTCATAAAAAATGGTTTGGCTTGCTGTTTGTATTTTTCTGTTGAAATAATTGAAATATGACAATAGGAATAATAGCCGTGTCCCTGATTTTTATGGTAATTGGCATGCTTGTACAGTATCGCCTGAAAAGTAAATTTGCTGAATACAGCCAGGTAGCCACGAGTAGTGGTATGAGTGGGAAAGAAATTGCAGAAAAAATGCTGAAAGATAACGGCATTTATGATGTACAGGTAATTTCGTCAGATGGCTTTTTATCTGATCATTACAATCCCTTAAATAAAACTGTTAATCTCAGTGCTGATGTTTTTGAAGGAAGAACCGTTTCTGCTGCTGCCGTGTCGGCCCATGAATGTGGCCATGCGGTTCAGCATGCCACTGCTTATTCAATGTTGATGTTACGCAGCCGTTTAGTTCCGGCAGTAAAGATCAGCAGCACCTTATCGCAATGGATCATCATAGCGGGGCTTGGCTTTTTAGGTTTCGGTGGCGGCAATCCAACAATTTTATTAGTTGGTATTGTTTTATTCGCAGTTACAACGCTCTTCTCTGTAATTACTTTGCCTGTAGAATTTGATGCTTCGGCGAGGGCTTTGAAATGGCTTGATTCGGCTCGTATTACAACTAATACAGAACATGCACAGGCAAAAGACGCCCTCAAGTGGGCAGCGCTCACTTATGTAGTGGCAGCACTGGCTTCTATTGCAATGCTTGTGCAATACATTTTAATTTATCAATCCAGGAGCAGGGATTAAAACAATTTGATTTTTCGGGTATTACAATCAACTATATTTGTCTCCTAAAAAACATATTCCCCATATGAACTTTGGAAAAGAATTTGAAAAATATGCAGTAAAGCACAAAGGCATCAGCAGTAATACGCTTGATGCGTACATAAAGCATAATGTTACAAATCTTACACCCAACATTATTGAAGAGCGCCCAATGAACATTGCTGTAATGGATGTATATAGCCGGTTGATGATGGACAGGATCATTTTCCTGGGTTATCCTATCAGCGATGAGGTAGCTAACATTGTAACCGCACAATTATTGTTTTTAGAAAGTACAGACCGCACCAGGGATATACAGATGTATATCAATTGCCCTGGCGGCGGTGTTTATGCTGGGCTTGGTATGTATGATACCATGCAGTTTATTACACCGGATATTGCTACTATTTGTACCGGCATGGCGGCAAGTATGGGAGCTGTCTTAATGTGTGCAGGCGCCAAAGGAAAACGTACTGCATTAAAACATAGCCGCATTATGATGCATCAACCCAGTGCAGGAGCAGGGGGGCAGGCAACAGATATTGAGATAACTGTTAATGAAGTAAAAAAAGTAAAAAAGGAATTGTATGACATCATTGCATTTCATACCGGTCAGCCTGTTGATAAGGTAGCTGTTGACTGTGACCGTGACCACTGGATGACTTCTCTTGAAGCTAAGGAATATGGCCTGATTGACGAAGTGTTATTAATGAATCAAAAAAAAATAAAGAAAGATCAGAAATAAAAACAAGTATTAACTATGAATTTGTATAGAAATAATAATATCCGTTTTGAGGAGGAGGAAAAACCAGAAGGGAGTCAGGAAAATCCCATGGAAAAAATGATGAGTGGCTGGCAGTTCGATAAAAAATTTATTGAACAACGAAAAGTATTTTTATGGGGTGTGGTGGATGATAAAAGTGCAAAAGACATAACCAACCGGCTGATGTACCTGGAGGCTATTGACCCGGGGAAAGAAATTACTTTTTATATCAACAGTCCCGGGGGTATTGTAACCAGCGGCATGGTAATTTACGACACCATGCAGATGATCAGCTCTCCGGTTAGTACTGTATGTATGGGTATGGCTGCCAGTATGGCCAGTATTTTATTGAGCGGTGGAAAAAAGGGTAAGCGGTTTATTTACCCCAATGGAGAAGTAATGATACACCAGCCAAGCGGTGGTGGCCAGGGCACAAGTGCCGACCTGGAAATAATGGCCGAGCAGATAAGAAAAACAAAACTGATGGGAGCCGAAATACTAGCCAGAAACTGTGGGCAGACAACCGAAAAGGTGATGAAGGATTTTGACAGGGATTACTGGATGGATGCAAAGGAATCAATTGACTATGGGATAGTAGATGCTGTGCTCACCAAAATATAGGATATTAAACCCTAAAATATGTTTAACAGCCTTTGAAAGAGGCTGTTTTTGTATCATAACCGGCCAGAAGCAACGTTATAGTCCTGGAGATTGTCTTATGCTAGGTAAATTGCTTTTTTGTAACTTTACCCCGGTTCAGGGATTTCAACTCAGTTAAACTGAAAATTGATATGGCAAAACAACAAACACTACATTGCTCATTTTGCGGACGTAACCGTGATGAAGTTAAAATACTCATTGCGGGACAGGATGGGCATATTTGTGAGAACTGTGTTGAACATGCCGAGGAAATCATTGAGCAGGAATTGGGCAATGCAAATGACAGTAAAAATGTCAATTCTACCACACATAAACTGAGTGTAAAGAAGCCGGTCGAAATAAAAAAATTCCTTGATGATTATGTAATAGGGCAGGATGACGCTAAAAAAATATTATCAGTAGCCGTATATAACCATTACAAAAGGCTGAATCAGAAAATTGAGAATGATGTTGAAATTGAAAAAAGTAACATCATTATGGTTGGCGAAACCGGAACCGGTAAAACCTTATTGGCAAAATCCATTGCCCGTATGCTGAATGTTCCTTTTGCTATTGTGGATGCTACCGTTTTTACAGAAGCCGGTTATGTAGGCGAGGATGTGGAAAGCATGTTAAGCCGCCTGTTACAGGCCTGCAATTATGATGTGACTGCTGCAGAAAAAGGTATTGTATTCATTGATGAAATAGATAAGATAGCCCGTAAAAGCGATAATCCTTCAATAACAAGGGATGTAAGTGGCGAAGGTGTACAGCAAGGTTTGCTAAAGCTATTGGAAGGTACAGAAGTGCTGGTGCCACCACAGGGCGGCCGCAAACATCCCGAACAAAAACTGATAAAGGTAAACACCCAAAATATCCTCTTTATTTGCGGAGGCGCATTTGATGGGGTAGATAAGATTATTGCCCGTCGTGTTAATACCAACGCCATTGGGTTCAATGTAAATAAAGAGTTACAGGAATACCAGCATGATAATCTCTTACATTTTGTAAATGCTGTTGACCTAAAGCATTTTGGATTGATTCCAGAGCTGCTTGGCCGCTTGCCGGTAGTTACTTATTTAAATCCATTAGATGCCGAAACACTCCGTAGTATTTTGACACAACCCAAAAATGCCCTTGTAAAACAGTTCACCCGCTTATTTGAGATTGAGGGTATCGAGCTAAAATTTGACCCGGCGGTTTTGGATTTTATGGTTCAAAAGGCTATGGAATATAAACTGGGTGCCCGTGGGCTACGCAGTATCTGCGAAAGCATACTTACAGATGCCATGTATGAATTACCCTCCCAAAAAGTAAAAGTATTTGATGTTACCCTTGAATATGCACATCGTAAATTCAGCAGCAGCAAGCTGAGCATGCTCAAAGTGGCGTAACGCAGGATTGACCTGGTTTATCTACTATGCTTTCCCCAATTTTCAAACAACCCTATATCATTTTAGGTGGTTGTTATTTTTCAATTTATTTTTACACGGTTGCCATATCCGGCTTAGGTAGCATTAATGCCGACGGTAATATTATTATATTCCAAATCTTAAATATTCAAAACTAAATGGTAGATGTTATACTTGGGTTGCAATGGGGCGATGAAGGCAAAGGAAAAATTGTAGATTTTTTTGCTAAAAATTATAATGTAATTGCCCGTTTCCAGGGAGGCCCTAATGCGGGGCATACCTTGTACGTGGATGGAAAGAAAATTGTTCTTCACCAGATACCAAGCGGCATTTTTCATGAGGATAAAACCAACCTGATTGGTAATGGAGTGGTGCTTGACGCTGTTACGTTAAAAAGGGAATGTGAAAATGTGGCAGCTATGGGGATCGACTATAAAAAGAATTTATACATCAGCGAACGGGCCCACCTTATCCTGCCTACTCACCGGGCCATTGATAAAGCCAGTGAATTATCTAAAGGCAATGAAAAGATAGGAAGTACGTTAAAGGGCATAGGCCCGGCTTATATGGATAAAACCGGCCGAAATGGTTTACGGGTTGGTAATTTATTGGATAAAAGTTTTACTACAGAATATATAAAGCTTAGGCTGAAGCATCAGAAGTTGTTAGACAGCTTTAATTTCCAGGAAGATATCAGTGCATGGGAAGAGGAGTTTTTTGAAGCGCTTGAATTCTTAAGGGGCTTCAAAATCGTGAATGGAGAGTATTTTATTAATGAAAAGATTAAAAAGGGAGAAAGGGTCTTGGCAGAAGGAGCACAGGGCAGTATGTTAGATGTTGATTTTGGCACTTTTCCGTTTGTTACAAGCAGCAGTACCATATCGGCTGGTGTCTGTACCGGATTGGGAATAGCGCCACAAAAGATCAAAGAAGTGTTTGGTGTTTCTAAAGCATATTGTACCCGGGTTGGCAGTGGCCCATTCCCCACAGAGTTGAATGACGAAACAGGAGAATTGATACGAAAGACAGGTAATGAATTCGGTAGTACCACAGGGCGCCCCCGCAGGTGTGGTTGGATTGACCTGATTGCATTGCAGTTTGCCTGCATGATAAACGGCGTCACACAAATTATCATGACCAAGGCAGATATTTTGGATACACTGCCCGAATTGAATGTGTGCAATGGCTACAACATTAATGGCGAAGAAAAGAATTTTGTACCTTTTCAAATGAACCGTGTGGATGTTAAACCCCAATACAAGACCTTTACCGGCTGGATGAAAGATATAACCGCAATAACCCAATACAATGACCTGCCAAAGGAGATGAGAAATTATATCGATTACCTGAATAAATTTTTAGGAGTGCCCGTTAAGTACATCAGCAACGGCCCAGGGAGGGACCAATTGGTAATGGCTTAAAAAAAATAAAAAAAAGTTTGCAATATTTTTGGCAATTTAAAAAACTCTAGGAAATTTTACACTAATAATCCTTTTTGAACTATGGTTTTAAAATCTGATAAAACTAAAAAGACAGCTGCTAAAACGGTTACTGCACCTGAAGTCAAATCTGCAAAAAAATCATCTAAACCAAAACATGATGATGACGATGATTTAGATGATGACGATGAGGTGGATATGAAACAGCCATCAAAGAAAAAATCTTCTGAAAAGAAAAAAGCAGATGACGAAGATGATGATGACGATGATGTAGAGGTTGCAGATGACTGGGAAAAACCTGAGGAAGAAGATGAATGGGACCCTGACTTCGATGAATTTGACGTGCCAAAATCAAAGGGTAAAAAGGCACCCGGAAAAAAAGGGGCTAAAGGCGGTGATGAAGACGAATTTAAAGTTGATGATGATTTTAAGGACCTGGGCTTTGATGACCTGGATAGTGGCGGAGATTTTGATGATGATGACGATGACTATTAATGCAAAACTCATTGACCAGGAAAATTAATCAAAAGAAAACAGGTATATCTTTTCCTGTTGACGATTTTAATAAGTTTAGATTACAAATGTTGAATTGGACAAACCAGTTCAACATTTTTTGTTTTCTGGATAACCGGAATTACAATTATTCAGAACCGGCTTTTGAATGTTTGCTGGCTGCCGGATGCAAAAGAAGTATAGAAGTTAATGCTGGCAAAGCTTACGAGGAACTGCAAAAGTTCTATGAGGTAAATAGATCAACATGGCTTTTCGGCCATTTTGGATACGACTTGAAGAATGAAACTGAAGAATTAAACTCAGGCCATGAAGACCACATAGGTTTTAGCGACCTTTATTTTTTTGAACCTGAAATGGTGCTTCAACTCAATGCCAAAGAGCTAATAATATTCTGTGATTCAGGTGCTGAGGAAATTTACTCCAGCATTATAGACCAACCTTTATTTGCAGCTGGAACTATAAGTAAAATCCCTGCTATATACAATAAAATAGAAAAGAATATCTATATAAACATTATAGAGAAATTGCGGCAGCATATTCTGCGAGGCGACTGTTATGAGATCAATTTTTGCCAGGAGTTTTTTGCAGAAGGTACAGAAATCGACCCTTTATATATTTATAATCAATTAGCAAACCTTTCTCCAAATCCTTTTTCTGTCTTCTATAAAGTTATTGACCGGTATTGTTTGTGCGCCAGCCCCGAAAGATATTTGAAGAAAACCGGTGATATACTTTTTTCTCAACCTGTAAAAGGAACATCAAAAAGAAACCCGGCAAATAATACGGAAGATGAAAGATCAAGAGATTATCTTTTACAGAGCCCGAAAGAAAAAAGTGAAAATGTAATGGTAGTTGACCTGGTAAGAAATGACCTCAGCAGGATCTGTAAAGCCGGTTCTGTAAAAGTGGATGAATTGTTTGGACTTTATAGCTTTCCCCAGGTTCATCAAATGATAAGTACCGTAAGTGGTGAAATAGAAGATGGGTTTAATTGGATCGATTGTATCAGGGCAACATTCCCGATGGGGTCTATGACGGGAGCGCCTAAAAAAAGAGTAATGGAATTAATTGAACAATACGAACAAACAAGGCGTGGTTTATTCTCCGGGGCCATTGGCTACATAAATCCAACGGGCGATTTTGATTTTAATGTAGTAATCCGGAGTATTCTTTATAATGAAACAAGTAAATACATTTCATTTCAAACAGGGAGCGGGATTACTTACTATTGTAATGCTACCTTGGAATATGAAGAATGTATGCTAAAAGCTGCCGCCATGATAAAGGTCCTCCAATAAGGTTAGTTCTTTTTTTTCTTAGGCGTCTTTGGGGCAGGATAGGTGGTAGTTTGATTGGATGGTGCAGGGTTATCTCCCAGCAGAAGCTGTACACACTCATTTAATATAACATACTTGTTAGCTAAAAAAATCTGCATTTTATCGGCAGGTAACCTAAGATCATAATTACCATTAATAGACATCATGTTATCAAAATCAGGGTTGTACCGATTGAATGTTACAATGTCCATTGACAAATTTTTCGTAATTACTAAAGAATTGTATTTCCCTGTTATACTTTGTGTGACTGCAGTTTCAAGTTCCTGCTCTGTAAGTGCAGGCTTATTATCGTAGGCGTTCATGCCATTACTGCCCCCACTTAGATTTGGTGTGGTGGTAATACCTCCGGAGCCTTCCATAATATAATGTGTGGCAATAAATTTCTTTACATGATTCCTGCTTTCCTGAGGTAAATAATACTGCAGTGACCAGAAATTTCTACTTCCGCTTTTTTTGATGGCACTATAAACCCTCCCCGGCCCGCCATTATATGCAGCAATTACCAATAACCAGTCATGCATTTGACCATATAGGGTTAAAAGATACCTGGCTGCTGCATGAGTGCTTTTGTAATAGTCACGGCGTTCGTCAAAAACCCTGTTTACTACAAGTCCATAATCTCGTGCTGTATATGGCATAAACTGCCATGGCCCACCGGCGCCTACCCAACTTGTAGCTCCGGAATTCAAATTGCTTTCAATCACTGCAAGGTATTTGAGTTCTCTGGGTAACCCGTATTGCGAAAGAATATTGTCTATCAAATTAAAATAAGGCTGACCCCAACCCTTCATTTTTATCAGGTTGTTGCTGTGCAGCCTTAAGTAATCCTGCATATAGCTTTCTGCATTTGGATTCACCTGCACAGAATAGGGTAGTGCAGGGTTGTAATTATATTGGGCAAATAAGTTTTTGAAACCATATTTTGTTACCTGGCTGAAATACTGCACTTTTTCTTTTTGCGGGGGTGCTTTTGTTTTTATGACTTCGGCAATGATTTCATCTTCCACGGGGTCTTTAATAATACCGGTGTCAGCAGGTGTTTGTTGTTGCAGTATATCAGGAATACTGCCTGCTTTTGCAGCAAGCAAAATTGTTTGGAGCCAGAATATGAAAAGCAGCTTCTTCATTTTAATAGTTACTAATTTCCCCTGTACTCTTTCATAAAGAGATCAGCAATTTGCAGCAAAGTTAATTCATCTGTTTTTTTAGTCATAACCTGAAGGCCGAAAGGCATTCCGTTACTATGGCTGAATAGAGGAATGGAAATGCCAGGTATTCCCGTTAAATTAGCAAAGACGGTGAAAATATCAGCCAGGTACATGGCAACAGGGTCACTTGTTTTGTCGCCGATTGAGAATGCAGTTGTTGGAGAGGTTGGCATTATAAGTGCATCAAACTCAGCGAAAACAACATCAGTTTTGTTACTCAATAATCTGCGAACCTGTTGGGCTTTACTAAAATAAGCATCATAATATCCACTGCTTAAGACAAAAGTGCCAAGCATTATTCTGCGCTGTACTTCTTTGCCAAAGGCCTCACTGCGGGTTTGTTTATAAAAATCCGTTAAATCTTTTGTGCTGTTTTTGGTTTGGTGGCCAAACCTGATTCCGTCATAACGGCTAAGGTTGCTGCTTGCCTCAGCTGTAGTTAATACATAATAAGCAGGCACTACATAATCCAGTAAATCGAAATCTATTTCTGCGACCGTGTGGCCATGTAATCTTAATGTATCAATGAGAGATAAAATACTTTTTTTTATTTCCTCATCCAGTGCAGGATGGTGAAGTGCTTCTCTGAAATACGCAATACGATATTTTACTTTGCCGGCAGATGGGGTAATAAAAGTTTTGCCAGGTTGTTGTAATACGGTACTGTCATATTCATCGGGGCCACTCATTATGTCTAATATCAGGGCCATATCATCAATGCTTTTACTGAAAATGCCTACCTGGTCAAATGATGAAGCATACGCAATTAAACCATGGCGGGATATACTGCCATAAGTTGGTTTTAAACCAATTATTCCGCAAAAATCAGCTGGTTGCCTTACTGAGCCCCCGGTATCGGTTCCAAGACTAGCCATGCATAAGCCAGCCTGCACAGCAACAGCGCTTCCTCCCGAAGACCCTCCAGGCACCTTTGTATTATTCAAAGCATTTAATGTATTTCCATAAATCGAACTCTCATTAGAACTTCCCATCGCAAATTCATCACAATTACAACTACCAATTATTATGGCGTCCTCATCCAGCAGCCGCTGTAAAGCTGTTGCTGTATATACACTTTTAAATCCCTTCAATATTTTTGACGCAGCTGTTACAGTATGGTCTTTATAACAGATCACATCTTTAATAGCGAACACCACTCCATGTAGTTTCTTAAGAGGCTTGCCCTGTTTTCTTACCTCATCTACTTCAGCAGCTTTTTTCAGTGCATCTTCCTTGAATACTTCAGTAAAAGCATTGAGCTTTTTATTAGCTTCAATTTGCTGCAGATAATTTTCTACAACTTCAACACAACTGGTTTTAGTATTATTCAGGTCGTTGTGGTATTGTCTAATATCCTTGAATAAAAACATAGCAGGTAGATACAATATTGATTAATACGAAATCGGCTGAAGTGAGCCCATGATAAAGGGTTTACTTCAGCCGAAAAAAGGAGCAACTGCTCCCTGGTAAATAAATTTTTTATTTGTTGTCTTTTTCTTTCATGCCTTCTTCAATCTCCGTCTTTACATTATTTTTAGCATCGTTAAATTCACGCATTCCACGGCCAATACCCCTCATTAATTCAGGTATTTTTTTGCCACCAAACATTAATAGGACTACAATGATAATAAGTATCCACTCTCCACCTCCCGGAAAGGAAAATAACAAAATGCTGTTCAAAAATGATGTTGTCATAATCTTGATTTAGACAGCAAAGATAAATCAAATAATGACTTGCTCTGTTATTTGATGCAACAAAGTTAACTACAGGTTAACCAATCAATAAGTATGTGAAACCCCTTATTAGCGGATATAATTTTTACCGCATCTGGCTTTGCCATTGGCAGCTTGTTCCGGAGAAATACCTCTTGCGCAGGAAACTAAAAAAGCTACAGAAAATACAATAATCAGTGATAGAACAATCCTTCTCATGGTAAACGGTTTAAGATTAAAAAAGTTAAGTTTTAAGTTAACTCTGGGGTAAACGTCTTTTCGAAGGATTGAAATTTGAATGTAAACATAACAATTATAATACCAAGCTCATAATTTTTGGAAATAAAAAAAGCGAAATACCTGATATTTCGCTTTTTGAATAGTATAAATTGTTATAAGCCAGTGAATTACTTTTTAGCTACTGCCATTCTTTTTTCCCTGATACGGGCACTTTTTCCACTTCTTTCACGTAAATAGTACAGTTTAGCACGGCTAACCTTACCCACTTTATTTAATACGATGCTGTCAATATTGGGAGAAAATATCGGGAACAGGCGCTCTACACCAATACCATCACTCATTTTACGTACTGTAAATGAAGCAGTTGCACCAATCCCCTGACGTTTTATCACATCGCCTTTAAAGCTCTGGATACGCTCTTTATTACCTTCAATGATCTTATAATTAACGGTGATATTATCACCGGCTTTGAAGTTCGGAAGCGAAGATTTTGCTTTGGTTCCCAATTGCTCATGAACAAATGCTATTGCGCTCATAATAATTCGATTTTTACGGACGGCAAAGGTAGGGGTAAATATCCAATATTAAATATTGAATATTGAATATTTTTACCTCGCCACGTTTACTGATCGTTTCTCCCTTATAACTGTAACCTTAATCTGCCCAGGAAAGGTCATTTCTGTTTGTATTTTCTGTGCAATTTCAAAGCTGAGCTTATCACTGTCGCCATCTGTAACCTTATCTGCTTCAACTATAACCCTCAACTCTCTGCCGGCCTGGATGGCATAGGCTTTTTCCACACCGGTATAAGCCATCGCAAGGTTTTCCAGGTCTTTGATACGCTGGATATATTGCTGCATTATCTCCCTTCTTGCGCCTGGCCTTGCGCCACTAATGGCATCGCAGGCCTGGATAATGGGAGATATTACATATTGCATTTCCATTTCATCGTGATGGGCCCCAATGGCATTCACAACGGCAGGGTTCTCTCCATATTTCTCGGCGAGTTTTGCGCCTAATAGGGCATGGCTCAGTTCTGTCTCTTCATCAGGTACTTTTCCAATATCATGTAACAGACCGGCCCTTTTAGCCAGTTTTGCATTCATACCCAATTCTGAAGCCATAATAGCACAAAGATTAGCGGTTTCCCTGCTGTGCATTAACAGGTTTTGGCCATAAGATGACCGGAAGCGCATACGGCCAACCATCCTGATAAGTTCTTTATGCAAACCATGTACACCCAGTTCCATTGCGGTGCGTTCTCCAATTTCCATTACCTGGTCATCTATTTGTTTTTTGGTTTTTTCAACCACTTCTTCAATTCGTGCAGGATGAATACGGCCATCGGCCACAAGGCGTTGCAGCGATAAACGTGCAATTTCCCTGCGTAAAGGGTCAAAAGAAGAAAGGACGATGGCTTCTGGAGTATCATCCACTATAAGGTCTACACCGGTTGCGGCTTCTATAGCACGTATATTACGGCCCTCACGGCCAATGATGGAACCTTTTATTTCATCACTTTCAAGATTAAAAACCGTGATAGCATTTTCAATAGCCTGCTCTGCAGCTGTACGCTGTATGGTTTGGATAACAATTTTACGGGCTTCTTTATTGGCTTTTAGTTTTGCATCTTCAATGATCTCCTGCTGCAAGGCAATAGCTTTTGTCTGGGCTTCCTGCTTCAGGCTTTCTATTAGCTGCGCCTTGGCATCTTCTGCTGACAGGCCGGCTACTTTTTCAAGGCGGCGTATGTGTTCTTCCTGGTGTTTTTCCAGTTCGGTACGTTTTATATTGACAATTTCAATCTGTCGGCTTAGATTCTCTTTTATAGCTTCATTGTCCTTGATCTGCTTTTCAAGGTTCTGGTCTTTTTGGTTGAGTGACTGTTCTTTTTGTTTGATTCGGTTTTCACCTTCAACAATTTTTTGATTACGTTGCATTACCTCCCGGTCATGGTCTGACTTAAGCTGCACGAACTTTTCCTTAGCTTCTAAAAGCTTTTCTTTCTTAAGGGTCTCAGCCTGTAATTGTCCGTCGGAGATGATCTTTTTAGCCTGCGTCTCTGCTTCTTCTATTTTCTTTTGCGTGTTTTTGGCAAATACCAGTTTACCCAGTATTAAGCCCACTATGAGTGCGGCTGCACCTATGATAATGTATATAATTATCGGTTCCATTAATTGTTTCTGTTTTAAATCGGTTCAAAATCATATGATTATTCTCTTTACTCACCCTAAAAGCGCCTGAATGCGCCAGGTGAGATAATTGATTGACGAAGGTAAGTAATTTGTTTGGAGAAATGGGGGATACTCAGGTTTAAAGGCAGTTCTTCAAATACAAAGCTTTATTTGACTTTATCCAGCTGTAACTCTATTTTTTGCAATGCCTCGGTAATTTCTTTTTCCAGTTCGGGGTTTCCCTTATCCTGAGCCTGGGTGGCATACCAGATAAG
>Ga0138256_10005232_pt1 | contig 13746 bp, 12 predicted proteins | sample KNB2016incub_MG_FD_105486 | JGI IMG/M metagenome (GOLD analysis project Ga0138256, IMG submission 105486) | Active sludge microbial communities from wastewater in Klosterneuburg, Austria - KNB2014incub_MG | ecosystem: Engineered > WWTP > Activated sludge > Unclassified | place: Austria...
AATGAAGGAATGTTGTACGTGGCTGGCGTGTAACCAACAGTGATCCAAACAGGATCATTTGTTCGTTCCGAGTTGTTCCAGACGTTATAGTACGGTCGCCACAACTGATAGAGGTTGTCCTGTTCGATGTATGGCAAAATATGGTACATCCAGCTCATCCCGTGGAGGCCGAATCCACTTCGGTTATCCGTCGCTTCCGTTGGATCAACGAGATTTGCCCCGGTTGGCGATGTGTTTGCGTTTGCTGGTTGCCGAGTGGTGATGAGTCCAGGCGGAAATGCATTGTGAGAATCGTGGTAGTTGTGCAGAGCAAGGACCAACTGCTTGATGTTGTTTTCGCAGCGGGTGCGATTTGCGGCCTCGCGGGCCTTTTGAACTGCCGGAAGCAGAATGGCGACAAGAATTGCGATGATGGCGATCACAACGAGGAGTTCAATCAGAGTGAACCCCTGCGTTCTACGACGAAGAGTACGCATAAAAATCTCCCTTGCGGACGGCGGCTTGCAGAATAGAGACAAACGATCACAAAGGCCCGAAACACACGCGAATCGGCCATTGATATGACCCAGTCAATTGAACACATTGTTCAGAATTCTTGAGTTCTAGCACATGTCATTCCCGAAAATTTGTTGATCATGGCAAAAACTCGGCGGTTTTTCAGCATCAGTTACTGCTTGAAGTCTAGCTCGCGGCAGGCGGATTTCGAGCCAAACGGCACAGAATCTCAGCTCCTTCGCGGATGAGATCGTCCTCAGCGGCAAAGGAGACTCGAAAATGTGTGTCGGACGGACTGAACACGTTGCCGGGAATAATCAGCAGATTGTTGCGAATTGCTTCACCGACGAATTCCGTCCCGGTCCCCCAGGGTGCCTTGAGAAACAGGTAGAAAGCGCCCTGCCCGCCGTGGATTTCAAAATCATCTTTCAGCAGGCTGACCAGCAATTCGCGTTTGCGATGGTAGTCCTCCACGTTGTCCCGCAGATCAACCTCCCAGGCGGTGACACCGGCCCACTGCACCGGGTGTGGCGCGCAGACGAATGTGAACTGCTGAAGTTTCAGCATCTGCTGGATCAGGTACTGCGGTCCATGCATGTATCCGAGACGAAGGCCGGTCATGGAATGCGACTTACTGAAGCCATCAATGACAATCGTACGGTCATTCCATTCCGCCGGACTGTGGAACTCGACGTCGTAGCAGAAGACGCGATAAATCTCATCGCTAATGAGTGCGATATTCTTCTCAGCGGCCAGTTCGGCGAGTGCCTTGACCTCTGCTTTTGTCGCGACGGCTCCCGTAGGATTGGCCGGGCTGTTGAACAGAATAATTTTTGTTCGAGGTGTAATCGCCCGTCGCACGTCTTCGATTCGGATCTTGAAATCCGGATACGTTGACACCTCCACGACTTTTCCGCCAGCCAGCGTCGTCAAATGTTTGTACATCACGAACCACGGGTCGAAAATAATGACTTCGTCGCCGGGATTGATCAGCGAGCACAAGGCAAGCATCAGTGCTCCGCTGGTGCCCGAGGTCACAAAGACCCTGCGGTCCGCGTGATGATAGCGCTCGTCGATATCCTTCTGCAGCAGATTGAGCAGCGGTGCGATCCCCTGCGTCTGACTGTAGGCGTTGCGACCATCCTGGACCGCTTTGCACAGCGCGTCCTTGATCGGCTGCGGTGTGTCGAAATGCGGTTGACCAATGCTCAGATTGATCGGCCGGGGCATTGTCGCGGCAAGATCAAACACTTTTCGAATTCCGGATGCATCAATCTTGTGCATGCGGTCAGCAATCCACGATTCGCTCACAGTCAGCTTTCTTTGTTCCTGAGTGCCGTCAGAATAGCAAAGGAGGATTCTGACGACTGCGATCTCACTCGACAAGTGGCGGAGAACTTCTTTCAGGCGGCTCGTGCCCGGCGCGGCTTGTTCCTGAGTCGATAGGTGATCGCGTTTCCCTGTTTGCCGCAGACGCTGAAGAACTCCATGCGACGGAAACACCACGCGGCCTTTTGAGCCAGCCAGCGCGGCATCCCGGCGGCGGAGCCAAGATCCTCCGTAGTGAATTCCGCAGGAAGCTGGATGTCGAGCGCCTTCCAGAGATCGGCGGCAGTCCGGAGTTGCACCTGCTGCTGGACGCTGACCAATGTCCGTTCGGCCACAGAGTATTTCTTCTTCCATGAGCTGCGGGCCGTTGGCGGCACGCGAATCTCTTCCTGCTCCGTGAGCAACACGTCCAGTCGCAGACGCGGATGCGGGAATGCGGCAAAGTGGACAAGTTCGACAAACAGGTGTGACAGAGTCTGACGCTTCGGACTGAAGCGAGAGCTGACGACATCGCCGCCGAGTCGATGCAGCGTGGTGATCTTCTTGCGGGCCGCAAGGGGCTTGACGACGATGACCTGGTGATTTTCGAGGAGCTGCGGGATCTTGTTGCGAATCGCGGCCAGCCCGGCACACTGGATTTCGATCAGTCGTCCGCGCTTGTCGATTGCATCGATGCGATATTGATCGACAACAATTTCATGCCGACCTTCCGCCGCCACGTAATGCGATTTGAGCTGCGTATGCAGTGCCGTAGCCACGTTGAGACTTCCTTGTCCGGGCTGTGATTGTCCATTTCGCGAATCAGCGAATATCTTTCAGACAGTCGATACCCATGTAAATCACAAGACCAGCCGCCAGGACCAGCATGATGTCCCAGACCATCTGGCCCCCGAATGGCATTCCCAGCGCGATATCCAGAATTGCGGCTAGTCCCATCAGCGCTGCCACGCCAAGTGATCCGAAGACGATATTACGGGCCTGACCGGCCATGTTGCTGACTCCACCAGAAGCGTTGGGACCAGATGAACGGCGGTGAGTATAGATTATCTTCGCCAGGGCAATCCAGTCTGATTGCCTGTGGAGAAACAGGTTCAACGATTGTTTTCCGGATGATCGCGACAATCACTACCTCAGGCGGCATTCGCCTGAGGCTGGCGTCTGGGGAGGCGAATTTGAAATGTGCTTCCCAGGCCGGGGCCATTACTGATTGGGGTAATTGTGCCCGAGTGGTTTTCGATGATGCGATGCGTGATGCTCAGCCCCAGCCCGGTGCCCTGTCCGGTTTCCTTGGTCGTGAAGAACGGGTCAAAGATATGCTGCAGGGTTTCCTCGTCCATTCCGCAGCCGTCATCTTCGATGCTGATGACGATCGAATCCACCTGTTCGTGCAGTCGCACGTTAACGTGCCCGCCAGCCTGTGTCGCCTGAAGGGCATTGGCGATCAGATTCAAGATGACCTGTTTCATCTGGGCAGCGTTAACTTCGGCGATTACGGAACGTTCGCACGGGAAGTCCACCGAGCGGTCGCTGTATCGCCCCAGATGTTGCACCATGACCAGCACTTCACGGATCAGATCCGCCATGTCCGTGGGAATCCGGCCAGCTTTGTCACCATACGAGAAGTCCAGCAGTCGTCGGGTGATATCGCCACAGCGGCGTGATTCACGTCGAATCATGGCGATGCGATCCATGACATCTCGGCCGTCTTCTGAGTTCATGTCTTCCAGATCATGCAGCCGCATTTCCGCCGATTCGGCCGCGATGGAAATGGCGTTGAGTGGAGTGTTGATCTCGTGCGCGACTCCGGCGGCAAGAAATCCGACGCTGGCCAGTTTCTGAGACCGAATCAGCTGCTCGCTGCGTTCCCGGACCTTATGCTGCAACTCTTCTTCCGCCTGCATAAAACGATCGGCCATACAGTTGACGCCTGAGACGAGATCAGAAAACTCGTCCTGCCAACGAGACGCGAGCGGCAGGCGATATCGCGTATCGCCGTTCGCGATCCGGGTGCAGCCTCTGGCAATCGATCGTACGGGAATGGAAATCCATTGAAAATTGCAGGTCAGAATGATGATTGAAAACACAACAACAATGCTGGTCCCATAAACCAGCCAGCCGAGCAAACGTTCTGATCGCTGTTGCTGTTTTTTCAGGGAAAGTTCACCCCAATCCGTCGCTCCGTGGTACGCGGGCAGATTATCAAGTGATCTCTGGATGCGAGTGACAGCGGTCGATGCGGCATGTCGAAGTTCCAGCTGTCGGACTTTGTCTTCTTCTGTCAGGACTGGCTGCAGCCCTTCTGCCAAATGGGTCAGATGATTCAGTTCACCAAACGTCAGGTCAATGCGGTCCAGCACCTGATCGCGTTGAAGCAGATTCAGTTCCGGAGGTGTCGGAAGTGATTCAACCCGGCGTCTGAAATCCAACAACGCCGTTTTCGCTTCATCAAGATGGCGAAGATAGATGATTCTCTGCTGCTGGACAGCGGCCAGTTGTCGAGGATCAAGCGACGAGTACAGACTCTCATTCGCTCGGGAAATGGCTCGGCTAAGCTGTTCACGATTAGGGCTGCGGTGCAGCAAAAAATCGAGATCGTTCACGGCTTCCTGATGCCATCGCAAGCCGAACCCGCCAATCATGGCCATACAAATCACGAGCAGCATCGCGCCTGTGAATAACGACACCAGCCGTCTGCGAATGCTGCGAAACAAAAACACTGCGACCTCCCTGCCGTATCGATGTCCGAGATTGCCAAAGTCGGACGCAAGCTGCTTTTCGACGTCCCGTATCCAGGGAGCCTGATCCTGCAGTGGAGGTATCTTATCGAGAGGTCCGCAGCCCCGCCAGAGCGATTGGGGCTGTCTGGCGGCGACGGGGTTATACTCCACGCGGCTTGGAATGAGGCTGTCAATTCTCGTTCCAGGGCTCCAGCCCTGGAACGCACTGCACTGGAGGCTCCTGCCTCCAGTGACAATCTCGCGAGGCAGGAGCCTCGGGAGCAGTGTGTTCCGAGGCAGGAGCCTCGGAACAAGGACATCAATCCGCACCGCGTGAAGTATACATCGACAGAATTCGTCATATCGATCGCGAACGGCTGTACATTTCTCGCATTAACATGTCGATGGCTTTCGCTCGGGACTTGATCGAACGGTCCAGCTGTCCCGACTGTCGAGCGGAATTGGCCTGCCGGCTTAAGATTGTGATTTCCGTAAAATCAACATCCCACGCACTGTCGCGTGCCGTCTGGGTCAGGTCACTCTGCATTTCGGCCAGCTGCGACAGAAGTGCCTCGGAAATCCCGGCATCCATAATGCGATAAGGTGACCGCAAATTGAATGGTGTTTTGGGAACGGGCGGCGGTGCGGGCGACGGGTCACTGGAGGAATCATTTGGTCCGATCGTTGGTATCGATTCCGAGTTGGGAATGTTTCCGACGAGCTTCCTGGACGACTTCTCCTTCATTCGGTGGCTGATTAGCCAGGACAGCACCGCCGCAATGATAAGAATAGCGGAAGGTATCTTCTTGTCACTGAACAACACCAGCAGCAGGATCGCCCCCAGCAGACACAGGACTGCAGTGACGGCCAGCAGCAGTTTTGGGAGTGATGCGTTCCTGCGTGGCGCGTCAATCGTTTCTCCGTGACTCCGATTTTTCACGGCGGCGGCAGTTTGCTCCGGGAGTGTTTTCGGGTAGCTGGTAATTTCCGCGACCACAACTGTGGAGTTGTCAGAACCGCCGCGACAGTTAGCCAGATTGATCAGCAACCGGGAAGATTCGGCAGGTGGGAGCGATGCCACGATCTGCCCAATTTCAGTGTCAGAAACATGATTCGTAAGTCCATCAGAGCACAGCACAAAATGATCACCCGCTTCGATGGAAAACGGACCCTCAACGTCGATCTGAACGGCAGGATCCGGACCAAGGCAGCGAGTGATGACGTTGCGAGGGTGAAACAACTCCACGTTTTCAATCGTCGCGCGCCCCAGTCGTATCATTTCCCACTGCAGACTGTGGTCAAAGGTTAGTTGTTCAATGCGATTCTGACGGACGCGATACACACGGCTGTCGCCGACATGTCCGACGTACGCTCCGCTTTCCGCCAGACTCAGCACGCTGCACGTCGTTCCCATGCCTTCGAATTCGCGATTCTCCCGTCCGCGATCATTGATCGCCTTGTTCGCTGTCTGGACGGCCTGTCGCATCCGGCTTTCGATCGAGGGCGCGTCTTGTTTGAAGTAGGCGTGAGGCAGCGTATCGACGGCGATGCGGCTTGCGAGATCACCAACCGCATGACCACCCATTCCGTCGGCCACGACAAACAGATGTCCGCAACGCTGCCATTCCTCGAAGTCGGGGCAGAGTCGGACAGCAAGTGAGTCCTGGTTTGCCGCGCGGCGCATTCCCACATCGGTACGCGAAGCATACTGGACGACGGGGATAGACGGCATGACGAGTACTCAGTGAGGACGGTTCCGGAACGCCGCAAACATCGAGACGTTACGAGCACCTCCATGCGCTCTGCTGCAAAGTGTACAGCCGTTGGCTACTGAGACTAGTGATCAGCACAAAATCCGCAGAATCCTTTTGAAGGGAATAATTCCGAGGTGCCGAATCGTTCACTAATTATCGCCGACGAGGTTGTTCAGCAGAATTCCCTGAGGTGCGGCTGCCGTGAGTCGGCTGGCTGGCTGGGAAGCGTCGTGGTCGGCGAGCACTGCCAGTCGAACCATCTCAGCGGTGCTTCCGATGCCCAGCTTTCGAGAGGCGTTTGCGCGGTGCTTTTCAATCGTCTTTACGCTGATCTCAAGTTGCAGTGCGATCGATTTGTTAGCCAGTCCGTTGGATACCAGCTGGACGACCTGAAGCTCACGACGCGATAAACGACGGATCTGCAACCGCGCGGCATCTCGCCGAGTCAGCCAGGACTGAAACGCTAGTTCCTCGGAATCTGAGACCGCCGAGGAGGCGTTCAGGATCGGCCCGTTTCCAATTGAATTTAAAGTGGATTGCATCATCTTTGGCTACTCCAAATACCCGATTATTTTTTTGTCCCTGGGTTTTCACTGCACTGCCATGAAGCAACCGTTGCGGATCGCAAATACGGCTGGCGGAGATCGGGAGAATTTGCCAGGAGCATAATCCCGCCCTCTTTGGAATTTCTTCGGGACTTCTCCCGTGTGAAATTCATGCGGAGGAATGCGATTGAGTGGGAGCGACGAAATGGCGGGCACTTCCCCTGGGTGTTTCCGGGTAGCTTCGTGCAGAGAAGCGATGTCGTCCGCAACGCTGCGGGTCGTGGGACGCTTCTGAGTGATAACACTTCCAGCTTAGTGCAATTGACGGTGATCGAGGTCCACGCCCCCAACATGCGAATTTCATCATGGGGGAAACTACTGACGGGTATCAAATCACAGAAGCCCGGCTTTTTCAAAAAGCCGGGCTTCTAATGTCAGCATTGTGTGTCGAATTCGTGATCAATGCGACTTGTCAGCGTCGTCATGTTCGTGTTGATGCTGGTCCGCATGCTTATCTGCCTCATTTACACTGGCTGGGGTTTTGTGGGCCTTGATCGTGGAATACGTCCACCAGCCGGCAAGGCCCATTGCCAACACGGTATAAAGAAACAGAGCCGACAGCATCTTGCCAATCGCGCCCCCCGCCGTGACGTCGTCGGCCCCAAACTGCTCAATCTCAATCGGTGAAAACAAAGCCGTTGGATTTTCAGGGGCGGTAACTTCGTGCGCGGCAGTGTCTGACATGGGTCCGGATCTCGCAGCCGAAACTCAGAAAAATATAGGAAACGCTCTCGTAGCATACTGTACGACGGGATTCTTGCGAATCACATGCTGGAGTGACGCTGGAGATTTTCGGAATTGGAAGAGTCACGATTTGCCCGGGACTGTCACGTGCAGCAGCTCGCCGAGAATGTTGCCGGCCGGATGAGGATGGCCCTTATACTGGCGGAATCCTTCGCCGTACTGCACCCCAATTTCCTTCCCGCGCTGACGACTCCAGCGCTGACAGGCTTCCATGTATTCGTCCATCCCATGCTGTCGCCGCAGCCATTCCCGCTGGCTGGTATGGCAGGCCAGAGCGTCCAGCTTGGTTGGCATTTCCTCGGAAATATCCACCACAAAGTCCGGCGAGATCCGATTTCCAAAGTGATCCGTACCCTCGACTGGATCGACGAAATACAACCACGGGATTTTCTGTGTGGCTGGCGCGGGATCCCACTGACAAGTGCGATAATTAGGCACGGATGCGTTAAAACAGGCGTCCCGCACCAGAGCGCTGGTGATTTCGTGATCGTGCATGTAGTCGATCGGCGGGGCGGTCAAAATAATGTTCGGTGCCGTCTTTCGCAGGAATTCAGTCATGCGGCGGCGACTGTCGTTGTCGAAAACAATCGACAGGTCACGAAACTCCAGGCAAGAGCATTCGGCCTCCAGAATGACTGCGGCTCGGCGGGCTTCGTCGCGGCGGATGGCGGCAATCGCCTGAGCGTCGTATTCGGCACTGCCACAGTCCCCCGGCGTCATCGTCGCGACCGAAATGCGGCAGCCCAGCTTCCTGAGCCGCCGTAAAGTGCCCGCGCATTGAAACTCGATATCGTCCGGATGAGCGTGAATCGCCAGTACATGCAGCTGGCTGGCATCGACCGTCATGGATCTGTTCCTGTGGGAGTAGCCGAACCCGTGAGAGTTCGGAGTTGTGAATCGAAGTGATAACTGAAATTGAGAGAGAGAGAGTTCGGGCCAGAATTCTCACGAGTTTTGCGTCAATTTTCCATGATTTCATCTCCAGAACCACAAAAAATTCATTCCTTTCATGACTCATACTTTTCCTGACTGGCCATTTTCTTTACAAAACCGGATGCAAACGAGTGCCGGAGAGGATTTTTGTCGGCGACTTAGTTCCACAACCAACCATGTGAAGGATCGACGGTGATGGTTATGTTTCAGTTTTCACGGTTGGCAGGATTTTTGTGTCTTGTTTCTCTTCTCGCGGGATGCGGCGGCGGATCTGACAAGATAGCTTCGACGCCTTCCACTCCATCGACCGCTGATCCGAAGGAGTCTCAAGCCGCTTCCCTGCCATCGGGCATCGTGGCCAACATCGGCAGTTCTGCGGAACCTGACCAGTTGGATGGAACAAAATCCTCGCAGGAGAAAACTCAGAAATCCCAGTTGCCCGAGGACGAAGCTTCGCAGACCCTGCGGGAAATTCAGCAGTTGCGAATTTCACCCGTCCCGCAAGACCTGGCGGAAGCCAGAAAGACGCGCCGCGAACGCAATGAACGAATCGTCGATATGGCGACAAAGGTTCTGCGACTCACAATGAACGACGAAGCTCGCAAGCCGCAGTTTCACCAGGCTGTTGGGCAGCTTCTCGAAGCGCGATTTCAGATGGCGATCGCCGGAACACAGGAAGACATCGATCTGCTCTACGCCGACGTGCAGGCTCTGAACGAGCGTGACGATAAATCCATCGCGGCGGCTGAAGGTGTATATTACATAGCTCGCTTCGCACATACCAAAGCCGGATTGATGGGAAAATCTCAGCCGGTCTGGTTCGAGACGCTTTCCCGCTGGGCGCGGGAGTTTGCCGAACGCTTCCCCGAACAAACCCAGCGCGCGGTGAGCCTGCTCTTTGGGGCCGCTCGCAGCTGTGAACTTCAGGCGGTGGCGACTGACGATGCAGATCTGTCAAAACGCCTTCTGACCGAATCCCGACTGTGCTATACGACACTCGCTGACAAATTCGCCACGACCAACCAGGGCCAGGAAGCGACTGCCTCACTCCGCCGCATGGCGCTGGCCGGACAAGCCCTGTCTCAGTTCTCCGGCCCAACGCTTGAGGGTGGTTTCATTTCGTCAGATGACTTCGCCGGCAAACCCACTCTCATCTTTTTCTGGGACTCCGAGAGCGAAGAATTTACCAAAGACCTGCTGCCTGTTCTGGAAAAAATCACCACCGAATCGTCGTCATCTCAACTGCGCATCCTCGGCGTGGCGCTCGATGAAGACGAAGCGACGCTGAACGCATACCTTGAAACTCACAAAGTGCCCGGCCAGCAGATCTTCTTCACGCAACTCGAACAACGCTCATGGAACAGCCCACTCGTCCGCTTCTGGGGTATCGCCCAAAACCCAACCATCTGGCTGGTCGATGCTCAGGGCAAAGTGATCTCCACATCCCTGAAGTCGGCGGAATTGATCCCCGCGATTCAGGATGTTCTGAAGCAGTAACGCGCCTGTAGCTGAACTCGTCAGAGTTCAGTCGTCTTTGTAGCTGAACTCGTCAGAGTTCAGTCGTCTTTGTAGCTGAACTCGTCAGAGTTCAGACTTGTCTGGCCCTGAAGTCTGACGACTTCAGCTACATCTTCAGAAACCCTTTACCCCGTCATACGCATGATGCCCGAAATTCAGCGAATTGGCAATTCCCCGCGTTGGTCTGACGTCGTCATCCACGCTGGCGTCGCTCGCTGGGTGGAAGTGGCGAATGATCTGACCACCGATGCGACGTCGCAGGTCCACCAAATCTTGAATCAGATCGACGAGACGCTGGTTCAAATCGGCAGCGATCGAACGCGCCTGCTGCAAATCACGATCTACGTCGCCAGTCAGGATGTCGTCCCCATACTCAACGAACACTGGGACAGCTGGGTTCCTCAAGGCCACGCTCCCGTCCGAGCCTGCATGCATGTCGGACTGGGCAAGAATTGTCTCGTGGAAATGCTGATTACTGCTGCCGTCTCGTAGCCGTGTTCGTCGTCCCCCCGCAGCCTGATTCGCAAGAATATCGGAAAGCCATTGAAGCGGACCAGACCATGAACGCCAAATGCCTTCAGTTGCGAAGTCCCCTGCACTGGAAAGAGATGCTCTTGAAAGCGTCACGAACGTGATCCGACCGTGGACTGGATCAACATCCAGTCCGGTTGCTGAATCGCAAAAATTGGTAGCCTTTCGACCTTCAAATTCACGCCACTCGGAATCTCGTCGGCGGAGCGACGAGTGTACTGTACACCCGTCGCTCCGCCGACGGGACTTCTTCAACTCAGCCAGATTTGGAACAACTAATCGCCGTCCAGAGGCGATTCCTCAAGTCATCGCTGGTGCCAGGTCACCGGAGGCAGGATCGCGGCGGAGCAGGGCGGCGACGCCTTCCGCGAGCATCAAAGCCGCCAGCACCAGGAGTACAACGGCGATCCAGGCGACCGGATCGTACTTACCGGCTTTTGAAAACTGCTCGGTGACGATCGTGACCAGCGCCCAGGCACTCATCACATACATGAAGACCGCTGGCAAGCCGGTTACGAAAAGAACCCAGACCTCTCGACGTGTCCGCCACAGCCAGACTGTCACTCCCAACAATGTCAACGCGGCCAGCAGTTGATTGCTGGCACCGAACAGACTCCAAAAGACTTTCCAGACGGGAATTGTCTTACCGGAGGGGTCGGTAATTCTCTGCAGCACAAAGATCATCGGGACACCCGCAGTCAGCAGCGTCCCGAACCAAACGCCAAACCAATTCTTCCAGCCGGTCAGTTCCTGAATAATGAATCGTCCCAGTCGAGTGCAAACGTCCAGCGTATCGTACACAAACGTATTGAACGCCATGAGTGCGAAGGCGACGCCGAGTGTCCGTGAGACGTGGATCTTCGCAAGGAAGGTTCCGATCCCGTTGGCATAAATAAAGTTTGGATCTGCTCCAAGCAACTTGGAATCCTTCGACAGCATCATCACACAGCACAGAGAAACGATCGCGACCATCGCTTCCAGCAACATGGCTCCATATCCGATGGCCCGGGCATTGCCTTCGGACTTCAATTGCTTCGATGTCGTTCCGGATGCAATCAGCGAATGAAACCCCGAGCAGGCTCCGCAGGCGATCGTGATAAATAGGAATGGAAACAGATTACCCTTCTCCTGCACAAAGCCCTTGAACATTGGCTGGCTGATCGGCTCGCCGCCGAGCATGATCCCAAGTGCTCCGGCTCCCAGCGCCGCGTAGAGAAAATAGCCGCCCAACTGCCCGCGCGGCTGCAGCAGCAGCCACATCGGGATGACCGAAGCAATCGCGCAATACGACAGCAAAAACACGTCCCAGACTCGAACGGCGTATAACGCTGCATTTTCCGGAGCGAGATCGGGCTTCATCCAAAGAATTATTTCATCCACATTGAGCGGGATGTACTGTCCAACCCAGATCGCGACTCCGACCAGCGGCAGAAAAATCCAGGTCGCTTTTTCCATGGAGATCATACCGGCTCTGACGATCAGCCCCATGATCATCGGCAAAGCAAGGTAGAGCAGTGAAGACGATGCAATCCCGCCGGACAGTACCAGCATTCCAGTTTGACCAGCCTCACGGGCGGCACCGACCGACTTGTAGGAAGCACCAGTCTCAAGATCGAGCGCCCCAACAAACATGCTAGCCGTGACGTCGGTAAAGGCCACGACGATATAAACCAGCGCCAGCCAGACGAATATTAAAAAGAGCAAATACGCGCGACCACTGATATGGATCCGCACGACTTCAAGGATAGATGTCGCTTTATGGCGAATCGATGCCACGAGCGCGGAAAAATCATGGACACCGCCGATCAGAATCGATCCGATCAGAATCCATAACAGCGCTGGCAGCCAGCCGAAATAGAGGCCCGCCAAAATCGGGCCCACAATCGGCCCGGCGGCGGCGATGGCGGAAAAGTGCTGACTGAGCAACGGGCCAGTCTGACAAGGGACGTAATCAACATCATCCCGCATAGTGACGGCCGGTGTCGGAGTCTTGTCATCCAGCTGAAACATCCGCGCCAGCCAGCGTCCGTACGTAAAGTAGGCGACAGTCAGAATGACGGCTGAAGACAGAACGATGGCCAGCATTTCCATGGTTACCATACTCCCAAGGTGTCACAAATCAGAGTACGAAGTCTACTCGACACGAGTGTCCGCGTTAAGGAACACGGACCGACGCAGTGATCTCCGCCAGAATGTGAGCCCTGCAACTCCGAAGAATACCCCCGCCCTCAGGCGAGCGTGGCCGCGAAACTAGACTTCACGCGGTCAGGAATAAGGCTGCAATCCTCGTTCCAGGGCTCCAGCCCGTGAACGCAACGCACTGGAGGCTCCTGCCTCCAGCCAGAATCTCGGGAGGCTGGAGCCTCCGGAGCAGCGTGTTCCGAGGCTGGAGCCTCGGAACAAGGACATCAATTCAGACCGCGTGAAGTTTAAGTTCGAATGGCATTCACCGGTACGCCGGCTTTCAAAGTTTGCAACACAACGCAATAGCGTTCAGTCAGCTGAATAAGTTTGTCAAGTTGATCCGCCTCAGAATCAGAATCCAGTTCAAACTTCAATTCAATCCGAGTGAACCCGACCGGCACAGATCGATCGACACCCAATGTGCCTCGAAAATCCATGATCCCGATCGCCCGGATGGTTGCCGTTCGAATGACAAGTCCCATAGATGTCGAGACGGCGGCCAGCGTCGTGCCTGCGCACGTCACGAGTGCCTGGAGCAGGATTTCGCCTGAACAGGCAACCGTCCCATCTCCGCCGACTTTGGGATGCAGACCGGCAATAATGTTTTTCCCGTCATTGGCGGGGATCGCAACGCAGCAACTGAGTTGATCAAAATCAATGACGCCATCCGCATGAAGTTCCGCAAGCGCAGCCTCCGGACTCGACTGATACAGCTGCTTGACTGGTGCCTGCAGAGCCTTGAGTGTCTCTCGATCCATGCATTTATCCCGAATAACAACGAATATTGTTCGACCAGATATCAACGGAACCGGGAGGCAGGAGCCTCCGGAGCAGCGTGTTCCGAGGCTGGAGCCTCGGAACAAGGACAATGTCAAATAATCACCGGCGGCTAGACACGCACGGCTGAATTAGTGTGCAATGGCGGGTGAAGTTATC
>Ga0138256_10005233_pt1 | contig 13746 bp, 10 predicted proteins | sample KNB2016incub_MG_FD_105486 | JGI IMG/M metagenome (GOLD analysis project Ga0138256, IMG submission 105486) | Active sludge microbial communities from wastewater in Klosterneuburg, Austria - KNB2014incub_MG | ecosystem: Engineered > WWTP > Activated sludge > Unclassified | place: Austria...
ATAACACGAAAAGAATTCATAGTGCATTGGATGGAAAATCACCATTAGAAGTTTTTTATGAAAAAGTTCATATATTAGCAGCATAATACCTATTCACTTTGTCCACTATAATGAGGAAGTCCACTCAACCTTAATAGATGAGTCGTTACTAAGCTTGATCAATCCTTTTTTAATGAATGATCAGGATTGTAAATTGAATGATGATCAAAAATTGTTAATTGAAATACACTTAACGGCCATTTTTTTTAAGTATGCAAATCGAGAGTATTATGGAATTGATAAAAATATTAAAGATTTGGAATGGTTTATTCCTAGGAAGAAAAAGAATTTTTATTATTTGATTGATACATTAGTGAATGCTAAAGCAGGTTACGAAATATATGAACCCGTAAATAGTTTTTACAAAGCTCTAAAAAATGAATTAAAGAGATATAGTCACATTGAAAAGGAAGGCTTATGGTGTTTAATGGGAGCACTGCCAAATAAATTGATTAAGGGTGATCGTTCGCCCATAATAGAAATGGTCAAAGATAATTTATTTTTAACTCAAGATTATTTGGAGTTTGACCATGATGATTTGTTTGATGAATGTATGGAAGAATCCATTAAATTATTTCAAAAAAGAAATGGTTTTATTGAGAATGGTATGCTTGATGAAAGTACATTTTATGAATTAAATCAACCTATATCCTATAAAATAAAGCAAATTATGATCAATTTGGAACGGTTACGTTGGATGCCGGATACGATTCCAAATAATTATTTATTAGTAAATATTCCAGATTTTAAATTACATGTTTACGAAAATGGTCTTGAACAGTGGAATTTAAAGGTTGTTGTAGGTAAACAAGCTACAGCTACTAATATATTCATGGGTATTTTATCAATGGTTGTTTTTAGCCCATTTTGGAATATCCCTTCCAGTATCATTATAAATGAATTGATTCCAAAAATAAAAAGAAATAAGAACTATTTGTCCCAAAACAATATGGAAATATTAAAAAATGGCAAGCGCGTTTCTGGTTCGTCGATTCAATGGAGTAATTATAAAAAATCATTTCCTTATACTATTCGCCAAAAACCAGGAAAGAACAATGCCCTAGGGCAAGTAAAGTTTGTATTTCCAAATCATTTTAATATCTATCTTCATGATACACCAGCAAAGGAATTATTTAATCAAACAACTAGAGCATTTAGTCATGGATGTATTCGATTAAGTGAACCACAAAAGTTGGCTAAATATCTTTTAAGGTTTGAAGAATTTTATACAGAAAATAAAATAAATGAACTCATGTATTCTGAAAAAGAAACCATAGTTCAGATTAAACCTCAAATTCCTGTAATTATAACGTACTTAACCTCATGGGTAGACGATTCGAAGCGATTACAATTTCGTAAAGATATTTATGGTCATGATAAGAGATTATATTCAGAAATTTTTGGAAATTGAGTAAGTCGATTGATTAAATTTTTTGAATTTTTAAATGGTGTGAAAGAAACCTAATTCAAAAAATGCAAGTAATTTCTTATTGTTTTTGAATGATTAAAATTTTAATTTTAAATTCAATGTTATGACGAGCGTATATTATTCAATTTTTATTTCAAATAAGGTGGGCCAAAATTTACCAGTGATATAGAAAGTTTTGGAATCTGAATTGAATGCTATTCCATTTAATACATCAATATTAGAATATTTTGTTGCAGCTCTATTTTTTAAATCAAATAGATTTAAGATACCAACCACTTTACCATCTATTGGATCAATTTTATAAATATCATTTCTATTCCATTGATTTGCATAAATAAAACCATCAACATATTCCAATTCATTCAATTGACTTATCATTACATTTTTATTTTTAACATAAATCTTTTTTATTAATCCAAGATCATTTGGATTATAATAATATAGGGTATTTGTTCCATCACTAACCCATAAATTTTGACCATCTGAACATATTCCCCAACCTTCAGTTGCAATATTGAATGTTTTTATTAGGTCAAAATTGGATTTACGATAAACGAATACAAAATGATTTTGCCAAGTTAATTGATAAATAAAGGAGTCTAATACACAAATTCCTTCTGCAAAAATATGATCATCCATATGAATCGTATCATAAGCCTGTCCAGTAATCATATCTACTTTTAATAGCTTTGATTTATTTTCTAAACCAATGCTTTCATATAGAACATTATTTTCCCAAACCAGACCTTGAGTAAAGGATTGAGGATCATGAGGATATTCTTGAATAATGGTGAATTTGAGTTTTTTTGGTTTATTGTCATTATTGCAATTTAATCCAAGAATAACAATACACACAATTGCATAAATATTAAAATTCTTCATGCTACAAAATTAATAACAAATTATTGAAATTGATTTTATTTATAGCTGGGAATTGTTTCAAAAATGAATTTTTACAAGGGAATATTAAATGATTAAGGAATTATTCTTAAATTTCATATTCCGTCATGATTCTCAATTTGTTAAATATAATAAATCTTATTTATTAAAAATGTCTAAATTTGTCATTTGTTAAAGTTATTATCATAATTAGAGTAATCAATTTTTTAATAAATGGATAGACCCAGTTTCTTATCATGGATTGTATTACTTATACTTACTGTAATTTGGGGATTTAGCTATTATTTCATTAAACATAGTCTAACTAGTTTTTCACCAATCCAAATATCAGTATTAAGAATGATAATCAGCGCAGTAGTATTAAGTCCTTTTTTACCAAGGGCATTACAAAAAGTTAATAAAAAACAGTACCTAACCATAATTATTATAGCAATTATCGGTTCATTTCTACCCGCTTTTTTATATCCACTTGCGCAACAGAGGATATCCAGTTCATTAGCAGGAATTATTAATGCTTTTACTCCTATTTGTACATTTGGTATTGGTGTTTTCTTTTTTGATATTAAGAATGAGTTATCAAAAAGATTTGGTGCAATCATTGCCTTTATAGGTGCGTTAGTGTTAATATTATTTAAATCTAAAGTTGAGTTAAATGCTGAATTATCTTTTCTGTTAATTGCATTTATAGTACCATTTTTATATGGAATAAATTCAAATGTAATTAAGAAAAATTTAAATATGATTTCCGGATTACATTTAACTGCTTTACTCTATTTTTCCTTATCAATATTTTGTATACCAATTGCTATTTATACAGAATCATTCGATCAAATTATAATTGCTCTAAATGAGGGCAATGCATTTTACCATTTATTAGCTCTAAGTATTTTAGGAAGTGCTATAGCAATGGCTTTATTTAATATTCTTATCAAAAAAGTGAATATAATGTTTGCTGCAAGTGTTACATATCTGATGCCAATCGTTGCATTAATTATTGGATTTTTTGATGATGAAAAAATAGTTTGGAATGATATTGTGGGATTGATTTTAATTTTAATAGGAGTTCTTATAATGAATAATGTTATTTCCTTAAATATAATTAAGAAAAGCAAAGACCAATTGAATATTAAAACAAATTAATTGATTATAATAATTCTTTTCTGAGATATTGGCCTGTAAAAGATCTTTCTTCTTTTGCAACATGTTCAGGTGTGCCGAAGGATACGATATGACCGCCTTGTTTTCCTCCTTCTGGACCTAAATCTAATACAAAATCTGCTACTTTAATGACATCCAAATTGTGTTCAATGACCATGACGGTGTTCCCTCTATCTACTAATTTTTGTAATACGGCGAGTAGGTGTTTTATATCTTCAAAATGTAGTCCAGTCGTTGGTTCATCCAGAATATATAATGTTTTTCCTGTATCTTTTTTTGACAGTTCTTCTGATAATTTAACCCTTTGTGCTTCACCGCCAGAAAGTGTGGTCGCTTGTTGTCCTAAAGTAATATAATCTAAACCAACATCACGTAATGTACTTAATTTTCTAAAAATATTTGGAATATGTTCAAAAAATGAAGTTGCTTCTTCAACAGTCATGAGCAAAATATCTCCTATTGATTTTCCTTTATATAGAATTTCTAAAGTTTCTTTATTATACCTTTTTCCGCGACATGATTCGCATAATACATAAACATCAGGAAGGAAATTCATTTCTATTACACGCATTCCGCCACCTTCACACAACTCACATCTTCCACCTGCGACATTAAATGAGAATCTTCCAGGTTTATAACCTCTTATTCTAGATTCAGGATGTATGGAAAATAAGTTTCTAATTTCGGTAAATACACCTGTATATGTTGCAGGATTTGATCTTGGTGTTCTTCCAATAGGATTTTGATCAATTTCAATAACTTTATCTAGAAATTCTATTCCTTCAATTCTATCAAAAGCTAAAGGTCTTTGCAAACTATTATAAAAAAATTCTCTTAAATAGGGGTATAAAGTGTCATTAATTAATGTGGATTTTCCACTTCCCGAAACTCCAGTAATTGCAATAAATGTACCTAGTGGAAACTTAATGCTTAAGTTTTTTAGATTATGACCAGAGGCTCCGTATATAGTAATAAAATTACCATTTCCTTTGCGCCTTTTTTTAGGAATTTCAATTTTTAATTGACCATTTAAGTATTTTGCAGTTGAAGAATCAGAATTTTTTAAAAATTGTTTTGGTGTTCCTTCAGCTACTATTTGTCCTCCATGTTTGCCAGCTCCCGGACCAAGGTCAATAATATAGTCGGATGCCAACATAATATCCTTATCATGTTCCACAACTATTACAGTGTTTCCAATATCTGTTAATTCTCTTAATGATTTTATTAGTCTTTGGTTATCTCTCTGATGCAAGCCAATGGAAGGTTCGTCCAAAACATAAGTAATTCCAGTGAGTTGTGAACCAATTTGAGTAGCTAATCTTGTACGCTGTGATTCACCACCAGATAAGGTCATTATAGGTCTGTTTAAATTAAGGTAGTCCAGTCCAACATATAATAAAAAATCAAGCCTGACTTTAATTTCTTTTAATACATCTTTACTAATTAATTTCTGACGGTCTGAAATTCTAGATTCTAGATCATTTAGCCATTTAGCCAAATCAGAAATATCCATATTAGCTAATTCAGCAATATTCTTATTGTCTAATTTGAAAAAGAGAGATTCTTTTTTCAATCTAGTTCCTTTACATGAAGGACACGGAAGAATCGTCATAAAATCACCAGCAAACTGTCTTATTTTTTCGGAGGTAGAATCATTATACCATCTTCTAAGCATATTTGATAGGCCTTCATTAGCCAAATGATAATTTCCTTCAAACCAAGTACTTCCGGGAGGTGCAGGGAAACTATCATCTCCACCATTTAAAATTATATCTAATGCTTGCTTTGGAATTTTTTTTATAGGTGTGTCATAGTTAAATTTATGACGATCTGCAATTTGTTTTAATTGCTTAAAGGTTAAGGTATCTCTTACTTCTCCAAGTGGTACAATCCCTATTTCATTTATACTTTTGGTGTCATCTGGTATTATTTGATTGATATCAATTTCATGCACCTCTCCTATTCCTTTGCATAATGGGCAAGCACCATATGGAGAGTTAAAAGAAAAGGAATTTGGAGAAGGTTCATCATAAGATAAACCAGTTACAGGGTCCATTAATCTTTTACTTAAAGGGTGTAGCATTCCATTTTCGATGGTTTGAACAAATACAACCTCATTTCCTAAACGTAAAGCGGTTTGTAGACTATAAATTAATCTTTCTTCCCTTTCTTTAACAATTTGAATTCGATCTACAACAACTTCAATGTCATGAATTTTAAATCGATCCACCTGCATTCCGGGTGTGAGGTCAACGATATTGCCATCAAGTCTAATTTTGTTAAATCCCTGTTTTCTTATTTGATCAAAAAGTTCCCTATAATGTCCTTTTCGTGATCTAATGACAGGAGCCAAAATTGTTATATGCTGTTGATTAAATTGTTCAAATATTAATTGTACCATTTGTTCTTCAGTATATCGCACCATTTTTTCTCCAGTAGCATGAGAATAGGCATCACCAGCCCTGGCATACAATAAACGAAATAAATCATAAATTTCAGTTATAGTGCCAACGGTTGATCTTGGATTCCAACCGGTCGTTTTTTGTTCAATTGAAATAACGGGGCTTAATCCGTCTATTTTCTCCACATCAGGTCTTTCTATAGAACCAATAAATTGTCGGGCATAATGTGAAAAAGTTTCCATATATCGTCGTTGCCCTTCAGCATATATGGTATCAAAAGCTAAAGATGATTTTCCACTACCCGAAATTCCTGTTAAAACGATTAATTTATTTCTAGGAATTCGGATAGAAATATTATCAAGATTATGTTCATTTGCACCAATGATATCGATGTAATCCAGATCTAGAACTTGATTTATTTTATCCATAATATTAAAAAGCAAAGATATTAAAATACCAACAAGGTGAACGCTTAATGTCTAAAACGTGGAATAACATTTAGGTTTTGGTCGTCCAACTCATTTTAAATGAAATATAAAGAAGCTAAATCTAATTAACTTTACATTTAAATGGCAAAAAAATGTTTTAGTGAATTTTAAAAATAAAAACCTATATGTCTATAATAAAGGTGAATGATTTGAATTTTAAATTGATTATTAATTCGGAACAAATTCAAGCCAAAGTTAGAGAAATAGCATTACATCTCGAAAGAAAGCTGTTTCAAAATAGTGATATTATTACATTAGTCATCATGGATGGTGCATTCATATTTGCTGCGGATCTATTCCGTTGCATTAACATTGAAATGCAACCAAAGTTTATCAAAATTAAATCTTACCTGGGGGAAACTCAATCTACAGAAATTCTTATTGATCATATAAATATTGAAATATTTAAAAACAAAACGATCATTATCATTGAGGATATTATTGATTCAGGAAATAGTATGTTTGAGTTAATTACCAAATTGAAAGCTGCATCTGTAAAAGAAATATACTTAGTAGCAATGATTATAAAGTCAAGTCAAATAAGATCTGAAATAAATGTTGATTTATTTGGATATAACATAGGTCCAGAATTTATAATTGGCTATGGAATGGATTATCAAGGTTGTGGAAGAGGGTTGCAAGGGATTTATCAAAAAATGATATGACAGGTAAATTAGGTTTTTAGATTGATTTCTTTTCATTTTGAAATCCCACTTCTTTTTTTAATTATTGACTGGTATATAATGAAACATTTTTTAATGAACATAAAATCAGTTGATTTTAAGTATATTGACTTCTAAAACACTTACATTCAGTCCATTATATAAATCAAAATACAACAAATTATGAAATCATTATCTTATAAATGTAATTTTTATACACAGAATGGAATTAATTATGTATCATTGCAATGGTTTTAGTAATCATTTTTTTTTGCTTTAACCAAGTCATAAGGGAGTTCTCGGATAGCACCACGTTTTTATTTAATTTATTAATTTAATTACGATGAAAAAACAACTCCGCTTTTTCTTAGGGCTATTTATTTTCCATTTTTTATTATTGTTGTTAATTACTGGAATCCAAGCTCAGTCTCAATACAAAGCTTTTTATTTATTAAAACCACCCGGTTCATGTACTGAACCACCAATAATCACTTGTCCATCTGATTTTAATTCTTGCCCAGGAGCTTCCACCGATCCTTCAAATACAGGAAATGCAACTGCAAAGCCAGGGGGAATAACGTGTAATCAACCCATTATTAAATATGTTGATATAATTGTTTCCCAAGGTCCGTGCAATGGAAGTATCCATTTGAATCGCGTATGGACGGCCTATGATCCACAGGATCCAAATTTAAACTCTTCTTGTTCTCAATCCATTAAATTGTTTGATGACCAAGCACCGATCATTTCAAATTGTCCTGTAGATATTACAGTAAATGTTAATAGTAATTGTAAAGCAAATGTGAGTTGGACCTCACCGAGTGTTACTGATAATTGCGGCAAACTATTTCTTACAGTTTCACATATAAGTGGAGATGTCTTTCCAATGGGTGTTACCAAAGTTACGTATACTGCAGAAGATTTATGTAATAATAAGTCTACTTGCTCTTTTAACATTAACGTTGTAGGAGTATGTTGTACTAAACCACCAATTATAAATTGCCCTGTAGATTTTATTGGATGTCCAAACGATACAATACTTCCGAAAAAAACCGGTACTGCTATAGTAATTCCTGGATCACCAGAATGTGGAACTCCCATTTTGACTTTTAGAGATTCAATATTATCCAATGGTCCTTGTGCAGGAGCTTTATCATTGATTCGTATTTGGACAGCAATAGATCCATTTGATTCAATGTTAGCATCCAGATGTATGCAATCCATTATTTTAAAGGATGATATTTCTCCAACAATTCTAAATTGTCCAACAAATATTACTGTGAGCCCTGGAATTGATTGCAAGGCACAAGTAAATTGGACATTACCATCTGTTTCAGATAATTGTAAGGTTGTATCGTTTGTAAGTAATTTTGCCTCTGGGAGTTCTTTTAGTGAAGGCACAACTACTATAACATATGCAGCGACGGATATATGCGGACATGTTTCAAATTGTTCATTTACAATTACAGTGACTGGTTGCTGTCAAAATGCACCTAATATTATTTGCCCAAGTTTATTTAAAGCATGTCCTGGAACTTCATCTGATCCGACGATAACTGGACAAGCCGTTGCTACAAAATCCAATGTTAATTGTTCCGAACCACTTTTAAGTTATACAGATTCCATTATTCCAGGAATATGTCTAGGTTCAATGAATATATTTAGAACATGGAAAGCTACAGATCAAAACAATTCAAATTTATTTTCAACTTGTATTCAAAAGATCGAATTAAAAGATGATATCGCACCTTCTTTTACTAGCTGTCCGGGAAATATTACGATAAATCCTGATCCGATTGATTGTAAGGCAATTGCTCAATGGACACCACCCAATGGAATTGATAATTGTTCTTCAAATATTGTCATTTCGTCAAGTCATACACCGGGTTCAAGTTTTAGTGTTGGTGTAACCACAGTTACTTATACAATTACTGACGCCTGTGGAAATTCAGCACAACACGTTTTTACTGTTACTGTTCCTAATTCGTGTTGTAAGCAACCACCATCTATCCAGTGCCCATCCAATTATAAAGGATGTCCAATAATAGATTGTTCTCCTGTAATATCTGGTAAAGCAACAGCTACGCCAGCTCATCCTACTTGTGGAACACCTATAATTACTTATAAAGATTCATTAATAAATCTATACTCGTCATGTCCAAACGGGAAAAAATTTCTAAGAATATGGAAGGCAGTAGATCCGAACGATAGTACACTTGCTACTTATTGCAGACAATTCATTGATCTCTATGATAATACACCACCTATATGGATATCATGTCCACCTAACATTACTGTAAATGCTAATGGGGCTTGTGAAGCAATTGTCAATTGGACGGAGCCGACAGCAACTGATAATTGTAGCAGTTCGATTCAAATTACTTCAAATTATAAACCCGGTCAAGTTTTTCCTTCTGGAACTCATACTGTAATTTACACTGCAAAAGATGCATGTGGAAATTATGTTAATCATAGTTTTATGGTTACCGTAATTGGATCTGGTTTAAAAATTAAATGTCCATCTGACATTATTGTTAATAAGGATCCAAATGCTCCAGGTGCATATGTAAATTGGAGTCATCCAACGGTGAACGTTTGTAGTCCTTGTGTAGATGTGATTCCAGGTTTTATTTATATGGGAACATATGGAGGAAGTAAATATTTCTGCTCTAATAAAGCATTAACCTGGCAGGAGGCAAAAATAAATTGTCAAAATGTTGGTGGTAAATTATGTGTAATGAACACACAAGCCGAAAACAGTTGGGTGGCTAGTAAATTAATGGGTCAAACAGCATTTATCGGACTTCATGATTCTAATTTTGAAGGTAATTTTGAATGGATTGATAATAGTCCTTTAAATTTTACTAATTGGTATCCAGGGCAACCCAATAATGCCAATGGTGATCAAGATTATGTTGAACTCCTTCCAGATGGAACTTGGAATGATCAATATTCAAACTGTGTTCGCGAATATATATGTGAGGTACCTTGTTATGAGATTAAACAGATTGCAGGGCCTGAATGTGGAAGTTTTTTCAAATGTGGAACAACGAAAGTTACCTATGTTGCCACTCAAGGAAATTATAGAGATACATGTAGTTTTAATGTTACTGTAAAATGTAATAACAATAATTATTGTGAATCTCGAGGACAAAGTTGTAGTTATATGTGGATTCAATGTGTAAATTTTTGCAATGTTAATAATTGCTCCGGCAATAATGGAGGATATGCATATTTCCCAAATGTTTGTGGTCAACTTAATTGGGGGCAAACATATTCCTTATGCCTAACACCTGGTTTTTCCGGATCTTCTAATCAGGTTTATTGGAAAGTTTGGATCGATTATAATGAAGATGGTGATTTTGTTGATGCTGATGAATTTATTGCTTTTGGTACTGGAAGTTCAACACTGTGTGGAACTTTTACGGTTCCAAGTAATTGTCCTTGCCCAAGTAGGAATACTCGAATGAGGGTATCAATGGCTTATGGTGGATATCCAAGTAACCCATGTTGTAGTTTTGCATATGGAGAAGTAGAAGATTATTGCATAAATATTGCACCTAGTAATGTTACAGGTCCAATTATTAGTAGAAGTTCTAATTCACCGGTTACAGAACTATTTAGTAAAACGGATTTAAATCAAAAAATAGAAATAAAAAATCAGAAAGTAGGAGGAGTTCAAATTGAACCAATTAATTCAAACATTGACATATTCCCAAATCCAGGGAATCAATTGATCCAAATTAATTCTTCAGGATTTTTAAGCCATCAATTTAAAGTATTTGATTCATCTGGAAAACAGATATACATGGGAAATCAATTGACCTCTAATAATCAAATTAATGTAAAGGATTGGCCAAATGGATTTTATTTGTTGTGTATTTATACTCCAAATGGGGAACGTACAATTAAAAAATTTGTAATTCAACATTAAATTGTAAAAAGTAAGTAGAGTAATTCTAATTACCTTGAAGACCGGCTTTCTGATAAAGGAAGCTGGTCTTTTTTTATCCTAATGTAAGACAATACGACATAATGTCACAATTTGACGATTAAATTATGACATTTTGTCATAATTTAATGAAATTTTATGTCATGATTTCCTAAAATTTGCATTGGTACGCAAATTGACTCAAGTATTTTATTAAAAAACATTTAAAAATTAAATCTTATGTGGACCAATTCAAATATTCTAAACCGTACTCAAACAAACAGAAATAGGATGAATCAATGTTATCCTAGACAAGTGACCCAAAATCAAAAGTTCAATTTCATTCCATTAAATGCTTATGAGTCAGAACAGTATTACACACTTGATTTTGCGCTTGCTGGATTCGTAAAATCTGAAATTTCTATTAAAATAGAAGATCAAGTTTTAAAAATTTTAGCAACACCGGCACAAACTTCAAATGAACTTGATAACGAAGGAAGAACTTCAAAACTGAATTCGTTACAACGAAATGTAATGATACCTTCAGACGCTATTACAGATTCAATTCAAGCAACATTAGAAAATGGCATTCTGAAAATTAAATTTTCTAAAAATCTAGAATTAAAAAAGGAAATCAATATTAAATAACTAAATAAAATTAAACTTATGAAACAGCATTCAGTATATTCTTTTTATCCAATCGCCCAACAAGTAGGTAGTGTAGTTGATGATTTATTAAGTAAAGGATTAAATGACTTTTTTGGAGGACAAATGATTCATAACACCATGCCTTCAGCGAACATTAGTGAAGATGACAAATCAATTACTTTACAATTAGCTGCACCAGGACTTAACAAGCAAGATTTTAAAATTTTATTCGAAAAAGGAATTTTGACAGTAAGTGCTTCGAAAGAAGAATCTAAGTCAGAAATAGTTGAAAACATAACTCGGAAAGAATTTAATTATTCGACATTTAAAAGATCATTTCAAATGCCTGATTATATCGATTCAGATCAATTTCAAGCATCTTATGAAAATGGCATTTTAAAAATTTCAGTTCCAAAGAAAATTGAGATTAAACAAGAAAAACAAATTGAAATTTTGTAGTTTGATTTATATCAGGGATTTGTTAAATAAGGGATCTTGATTTTTCAAGATCCCTTTTCATTTAATTCTTTAGATGATAATTTACTTAGTGAATTTAATATTTTTTTTATGAACCACGGACCTTCATAAATCAGTCCACTATATATTTGAACAAGATCTGCACCATGATTAAACTTAAATATTACATCTGAAACAGATACAACTCCGCCGACAGAAATTATAGTAAATTGTTTGTTTTTATTTAGTTCTATTAAAATTTTATTTGAAAGTTTTTGAACAGGTAAGCCACTTAATCCCCCTTGTTCCCCAAGGATATTAATTTCTTTGAGGTCTGATGGTCGCTGGATTGTTGTATTGGTAGCTACTATACCATTAATATTTGTTTTAATCACCACATCGATTATCTCTGATAAAGCCTGATTATTTAAATCTGGAGCAATTTTTAAATAAATAGGTTTTGGAAATGGATAAGATTTATTAAGTAATTGGATTTGACTTAATAATTCAAACAAAGGTTCTTTATCCTGAAGATTTCTTAAGTTTGGTGTATTAGGGGAAGAAACGTTAATTACAAAATAATCAACATAATGAAATAATTTTTCAAAACAAAATAAATAATCATTTATAGCTTCTGCATTGGGAGTATTTTTATTTTTTCCAATATTTCCTCCAATTATTACTTTTTTGTTGGTATTGAATTTTTTTAATCTCGAGATTAGAGCATCAACGCCTTCATTATTAAAACCCATTCTATTAATAATTCCCAGATCTTTTATTAATCTGAATAGTCTTGGTTTGTTATTTCCAACTTGTGGCTTTGGTGTTACAGTTCCGACTTCAATAAATCCAAAACCTAAAGATGAAAGCAGGTGCAACCATTTTCCATCTTTATCAAAACCAGCAGCCAGACCAATTGGATTTTTATAAACAATTCCATCCACAGTCTTTTCTAAATGATTATTTCTGTGTGCAAATGATTTTTTAAGAAAATAAGATAATAAGGGAATTTTGAGCGCAATAGAGAACAAATTCATAGATAAATAATGGGCGCGTTCAGGATTAAACAGAAAAAAAAACGATTTTAACAGCGACCAAAACATAACGAAAATATATTATATTATAAGAAAGGGTTGCACATTTTTTCTTGGCCAATAGTGGTAATTCCACCATGACCAGAATATACTTTAGTTGAATGGGGCAATATTAGTAATTTTTTTTGAATGGAAGAAATCAATGTCTTATGATCACCCCCAGGTAAATCAGTTCTACCAATGCTTCCTTCAAAAAGCACATCACCTGAGAATAACACCCCATGTTCTTTATTATAAAAACTTATACTCCCAGGACTGTGTCCTGGCGTAAATAATACTTCAAAATTGAAGTCAGCTAATGGATACTCTAGCTGTTCATCAATCCAGCCTGCTGGTTCAGGATAGTTAAATACATTCATACCATACATTTGGGAAATTTGACCTCCTGAAAGGTATACGGGTTTTTCATATAAATTCATCCAGGGTTGAAGTCCAAATTCTTTAAAAATAAATTCAAGACCAAAAATATGATCAATATGAGCATGAGTCAAAACTACTTTTTCAAGTTGTAGTCCATTTTCAAGTATAAATTCTTTAAA
>Ga0138256_10005234_pt1 | contig 13745 bp, 10 predicted proteins | sample KNB2016incub_MG_FD_105486 | JGI IMG/M metagenome (GOLD analysis project Ga0138256, IMG submission 105486) | Active sludge microbial communities from wastewater in Klosterneuburg, Austria - KNB2014incub_MG | ecosystem: Engineered > WWTP > Activated sludge > Unclassified | place: Austria...
ACCCGGCGCGGCGGGGCAAAGAAATGGCCCGCCACAAGGCGCGCGATCTGCGAGGCGGTGGCGGCCTGGGCGGAATTTTCCACATTCGTCAAGAGGATCTGGAACTGCATGCCGCGCGCCACCTGGGCGAAATCAAGCCAGGCTTGCATCGTGCCAATGCCGGACTCCATGGAGCGCGCCTCGACGCCAATGAATTTCACACCGAGATGGCGGAGCGCCGGCAGATCAAGGCCGGCCATGGACGCGTTGGTCAGGGCGAGGGTCGCGCCCATCCGGGCAATGGCCGCGAGGCCGGAAATGCCGGCCTCGTTAAGTCCGGCAAGGGAGTCATGGGTGAGTTCAAAGACCACTCCTTGCGCCACGTTGTCGGCATCCGACAGCATCTGGGTGACCATGGCAATGGTGTGCTCGCTCACCAGGGTTGCTGCCCCCATGGGAATGAACATGCGCATGGCGGGGTGCTTGGCACGCAGACGGCGCAGCAGCGGGATGGCCTGATTGATGACATGGAGATCAAGCGTGGGGCGCAGTTCACCACGGTCGGCATTCATCGTCAGTTTCGAATAGTCGATTTCGATGCCGTTGGCAGCGGTGATGCTGAAGCGCACCCGGTAATGGGCGGTGCGGTTGGTGGTCAGGTCAATGACCGGTTCGAGAAGGAAATTGAAATGCTCGCGCGCAGGCGCTCCCTGAAGCGTAATCGGGAAATCGGCGGCGTTCTGCTGCTGCAGGCGGGCATTGGCGGAATCGGCCGCATAGCGATCAGCCAGTTCCTGAAACTGGATGCGCATGGCGGCCATTTCATCCTGGATTTCCTTTTCGGAAAGGCCCATGCGGCGCTTCAGGTCGGCGATTTCATTTTCAAAGAGCTTGGCGGTCACAAAGGACTTGTTGTATTTTTCGTCCGCGGCGCGGCGCTCACGGGCAAGGCTGCGAATGGCATCCTGCAGGGTGAGGCCGCGGGCCCAGCCCAAGCCAATGGCGAACAACTGGCCGATGGAGAGAAGAAATATGGCGGCCACAACGGCCTGGGCCTGCTGGGTTTGCGCCACCAATACAAAAATCCCGCATGCAATTGCAAAGCAGGAAAACACTGCAAGTACCAGAACGCTTGGCCAACCACGCACGAGCTTATTACCGCATATTGTCCCCGTTAACCTGAATCAATAGGGCCAAAAACGAAATGAGTCTATGGCTCCATGATCGGGGAATTGGCGACGTGGTTAATCAGGCAACGGATTTCAGAACCTTCGGCATCTTGTCGCTGAAAATTTCATCAATCTGGTTTTCGGTGATCATCAGCGGCGGCGACAGGGCAATGGTATCGGCGGTGATGCGGATGAGGAATCCAAAATCATGGAAGGCATTTTCCATGGCCTTGTAGGCGCGAAGCCCGGGTGAGCCGTCAACCGCTTTCAGGTCAAAGGCGGCCACGAGGCCAAGGGTCCTGATGTCCTCGATCAGCGGATTGCCCTTCAGCGACATGGCGGCATCGGCCCAGACGCCTTCCAGCTTCCTGGCGTTCTCGAAGAGCTTCTCATCGCGGTAGAGGTCCATGGTGGCGACACCGGCGGCGGCAGCAATGGGGTGCCCCGAATAGGTGTAGCCATGGAAGAGTTCGATGGCGTGCTCGGGTCCGTTCATGAAAGCATCATAGATGCCCTGGCGCACCATGACGCCTCCCATGGGCACGGTGCCGGAGGTCACACCCTTGGCAAAGGTGATCATGTCGGGGATGACGCCGAAACGCTCGGCGGCAAAGGCATAGCCCAAACGGCCAAAGCCGGTGATGACTTCATCGAATATCAGCAGGATGCCATGCTTGTCGCAGATTTCGCGCAGGCGCTTGAGATAGCCCTTGGGCGGCGGCAGCACGCCGGTTGAGCCCGCCATGGGTTCAACGATTACGGCGGCAATGGTTGAGGCATCGTGCAGGGCCACGAGGCGTTCCAGCTCATCGGCATAATGCATGCCGTAGTCGGGCTCGCCCTTGGTGTAGGCCTGTTCCTTGCGGTTATAGGTGTGGGGAATGTGGTCAACGCCGGCCAGCATGGTGCCGAACATCTTGCGGTTGCCCACCATGCCGCCCACGGAAATGCCGCCGAAATTCACGCCGTGATAGCCGCGCTCGCGGCCAATCAGGCGGGTGCGGCTGGCCTGGCCCTTGACGCGCTGATAGGCCAGCGCAATTTTCAGGGCGGAGTCGGCTGCTTCCGAACCGGAGTTGCAGAAGAAGGCATAGTTCAAATCGCCGGGCGCCATGGTGGCAAGGCGCGAGGCGAGCTCGAACACCTTGGGATGGCCATACTGGAAGGTTGGCGCGAAATCGAGCTCGGCGGCGGATTTCTGGATCGCCGCCACGATGGGATCGCGGCAATGGCCGGCGTTTGAACACCACAGGCCGGCGCTGCCATCGAGAATGGCGCGGCCCGCCATGTCGTAATAATGCATGTCCTTGGCGCGGGCGATCATCCGCGGACGCTGCTTGAAGGCGCGGTTGGGGGTGAAGCCCATCCAGAACGGTTCCAGATTGTTGGGCGAGGCTTCCCAGGTTTTGGCGTCACTATGGATCTGCGGCTTGTTCATTGAAAAGACTCCAGCTGGCATTTTCGGCCAAGATAGCAGAACCGTGGCCGCAAGGGAAACAACCAGACTTAATCATTGCCCCACTCCAGATAAGACAAAAAAGCAACACAATGGGCAGACAGTTTGCAAGCAGAGGGGCGACACTCAAGGAACTTCCATGTCATCATTTTCGAATATCATCGCCGGCGGGCTGATCGGCCTCGGCGTGGCCTGCGGCGGCTTTCTTGCCGGTGAATCACTGGTCAAAAGCCGCCTGGGTTTCCGCACCGTCACGGTCAAGGGCCTTTCGGAGCGCGAAGTGAAAGCCAATCTCGGCTTCTGGCCGGTGCGGTTTGTGGCCACCGGCCCTACGCTTGAAGAGGCGCGCTCTTCCCTTGAAGTTTCAGAAAGGGCGGTGAAGGCCTTCCTCATGTCGCATGGCTTCACCGAGCAGGACATGCAGGTGCAGAATATCCAGGTTGAAGACCGGCTGACCGGTTACAACAACCAGGGGGTCGCCCCTGAAATCCGCTTCGTTCTCACCGAGGACATTCTGGTCAAATCATCGGAAGTGCAGAAGCTCGCCGATGCCTCGCGGATGATCGGCGACCTGCTGAAATCCGGCGTGGTGTTTTCCTCGGATGCCTATAATGCCGGGCCTTCCTTCATTTTCACCGACGTCAACGAACTCAAGGGTGACATGCTCACAGAGGCCACCAAGCGGGCGCGCGAGGCGGCTGACAAGTTTGCACAGGAGTCGGGCGCCAGGGTTGGCGATATCCAGAACGCCAACCAGGGCATCATCGAAATCAACCCGGCGGTGGCAATTCCCAATGACCGGCCGGAGCGGCAGATCGACAAGAAGGTGCGGGTGGTGACGACGATCACCTATTTCCTGTCGGATTGAGTTCCAAGGTCATCATCAACAAATTATTGTCACCCCGGCGAAAGCCGGGGCCCAAACTTCGAACACCTGTGACTCTTGAAAGTCTGGGTCCCGGCTTTCGCCGGGATGACAGATTGTTGGGATGGACCTCTTAACTCCGCTCCGGCTTCTGGCGGGAAGCGAGGAGCCTGATGCGGTCGGCTTCCCAAACGGGATCAACCGAGAGCGGCAGGCCGGCAAGATGGCGCAGCTGGCCGCGGGTCAGGCCGATATCTTTCAGCTGGTAATCGTCGAGGCCATGCAATTTGAGAAGTTGCTTACGGCAGCGCCAATTGCGGACGAGCTGGCGCAGGGTTGAAAAGCTGAATGCGTTCAACCGGGACCGGGCTTCGTGGGCTACATATTCGCGCATGGCAATCTCCTCGTAAATCCTCTCTAAATTGTATCTATTGTACCTATATTGTCATGATTTCTGTTGAAAAATCACTTGATGTATAGATACAATGAGATTATTGTATGTGTCAAAGAGGATATTGTATCCATGACAATTTGGACGCCGCAGCTCAGCCAGGACAAACCGATTTATCTCGCGATTGCCGATGCCATGGCCGGCGACATCATGTCCGGCAAGCTGAATGTCGGCGATAAACTGCCGCCGCACCGGGATCTGGCGTGGCGCCTCAAGGTGACGGTTGGAACGGTCACCCGGGCCTACAAGGAAGCGGAGATCCGCGGACTGCTTTCCGGCGAGGTGGGCCGGGGAAGCTATGTGCGCGAAGTGAGCGGGTCAACGGCCCTGCCATCGCGCGCCGAAGTGGCAACGCAAATTGCCGATCTCAGCCATGCCGCGCCGCCGCCGGTTTATTCCGCCGATGAATTTGATGCGGCGCTGGCCCATGTGATGCGCGAGCCTTCGCGGCTGGCGCTGCTTGACTACATGCCGCCGGAAGGCCACGTGCATTACCGCGCCATGGGCGCCAGGTGGCTGGCGCGCAGCGGCATCGATATTTCAGAGGCAAACGTCATTGTCACCTCGGGCGCCCATCTCGGCATCCTGGCCTGCCTCTCGGTGCTGGCGCAACCCGGCGAATCCGTCATGGCGGAGAATCTCAATTACGCTTCACTCGGGTCCCTCGTTCTTGGCCTAAACCTGAAGCCCGTGCCGCTTGCGATGAATGAGACGGGGCTTGACCTTGAAGACCTCGAACGCGCCGCCAAGACCGGGGAATCAAAAATTCTCTATCTTGTTCCCACCCTGCAGAATCCCACAACTTTCACCATGCCGCGCGAGAAGCGTGACGCCATCGTTGAGATCGCCCGGCGCTACAATCTCACCATCGTCGAGGACGATATTTTCCGCCTGCTTGACGACCGGGTGCAGCCACCGACGTTTTACAGCCTCGCACCGGAGCGCACCTATCATATTACCAGCCTGTCGAAAACGCTGGCGCCGGGCCTGCGCATCGGTTTCGTGGCAACGCCGCCGGGGCGGGCGCAATTCCTGCGCCTGCGGCAACGCGCGTCAGGAGCCCGGGTCACGGGGCTTACCGCAGAGGTCGCACGCTATTGGCTGGAGACGGACATCGCCGAACACCTGATGCGGCGCGTCATCGGAGAGATGGGGGCACGGCGCAGCATTTTCCGCGAAGTGTTTTCCAGGCACGCCTTCAAGTGCGAGCCGGGCGCGCCCTTTGGCTGGCTGACGCTTCCCGGCCACTGGAGCCCGCTGCGTTTTGCTTCGAAGGCCCTGTCGCAAAATGTGCGGATCATTCCGGGGCCGGCATTTTCCTTCGGACCGCAAGCCAGGGATCATGGAGTCCGGATTTGCTTTGGCGCGCCGGCTACCGGCCAGGACCTCCGGGAAGCGCTGCTCAAAATCCGCGACCTGATGGGCGGGGACCCGGAAGACGATTTCACGCCGGTGGCCTAATACAGTTCATCGCTCAACAGCTTGGCCACCTCTTCGCGGATATCCATGAGGATGGCGTCGGCCATGGCGGCCTGGCCTTCGGCATTGGGATGCATGGCGCCGGTGGTTTCGGAAAAGGTCTGGCTCGAAGCCTTCTCGTCAACCTTGCCCGCCTTGTCCAATACCTTCTGGTTCACCGCCATGTAGGCATCATTGAAGGTGCGCACCCAGCGCTGGCGCAGCGCATAGGGATAATTCTGGGTGACCGGGCTGTAGGGCCGCCATTCCCTGGCCTTGCCCGACCAGGAGGACTGGCAGGTTTGGGTGGGCCTGTCGGCTTTTCCCCAGCAGGGAATCATCAACACTTCGGCCGGGTCATTGGCAAATTTGCTGCGCTGGGCGCAAAAACCGTGGCCGCGGAAAACCTGGTCATTGTAAACCCTGCCGGCATAGGTCCAGCCATGGTCGCCGCTCAGATCGCGCATGCGCCGGTCCAGCTCCGCAAGCTGCTCATGAACGGCATTCAGCCGGCCGCTGGTTGTCGCAAGCCAGGATGAAAACGCATCGAGGGACTGGTTGGCGGGATAGCGGTCTTCCTCATCTTCTTCCTTGCCGCCCGCCGGGCAGACCGCGCCGGTTTCATCGACCAGCATGTCGGGATAGGCCGAGAGGATCACGCGGGTGGCATCGAAGACGGGCTCCTCGGAATAGAGCGGCACGGCGCGCTCAATGGCTTTGGCGAGGCGGGCATAGGCGCCGGGAAGCGTGTCCTTCACGTTCCTGGCAAAATCCTTTGCCGAAACGGTGGCGCCGAGGAATTTCGCCAGGGTGGCCGAGGTTCCGCTGCGCAGGGTTGCCCAGGCAACCACGTTCCTGAAGCCAACGTCATTGCCGCCGACAGAGAGCATGAGATAGTCAACGGGCCGGCGAAACTGCTTATCGGGACAGACCCAGAGGCCGTCATTCTCCTTCGGCTTCACCATGCAGAGTTCGCGCAACAGCCAGCGGATCTGCGCATCATTGGAATCACCGGACAGAAAGCGCGTCACTGGCGCTGCCTGCGCGTCAGAGGTCGCGGCACTGGTGGTGCTGACACTCTCGACATATTCCTGGGGGCCAAGAATGCCCGCTTCAATGCCGGCGCCGGAACAGGCGTAGCCCAAAAAGGTCACCGCCGACTGGGGATTCTCAATGGCGATCTGCAGGGCGGCGCGCAATTGATGGCCGTATAGCGAGCGGTGGCAGAGTTCATCAGTCCATAGGGCGGAGCCGCTGGCATCATTATTCTTGCGCCGGGGATAAAGATTATTGTGGCGCTGGGTTTCGCTGAACTCGGCCGGCATGTCGGGATTGCCTTCGCCGGAAGCAAAGCTGTCGCCCATGCCGACAATCAGCAGGTCACGCACTTTCGCTTTCAGGGCAATGGGCTGTTCGCCGGCCACGGCAACGGAAATATCAGCGCCGCCCGGATAGGGCAGCGAGGCGGTGACCGTGCCGTCGCAGGGCGCGATTTGGACGGGAGCGTCGCCAACGCGCCATTCACAATTATATTCGCTGATCAGGGGATTTTTCCTGAGGGGGCGAAGGCTGATTTCAATCTCATGGGCCTTGGGATTCACATAGCCATCGACATCGCCACAGAGATCATGCAGGCGGCTCTTCGGATTCCAGCACAGCCGGCCCTGGCCCTGGGCTGCCCAGCCGCGCCAGTCAAACTTCGAACGCTCGATGCGCGAAAAGGCTATGTAGCGGTCATTGAGCACATGCTCGCTGCCCAGCACCGAGGCGCTGTTGATGAGCAGGGATTTTAGCTCATCGGGGATCTGCTGCTCGTTCACGTGGATGAGATATTGCCGCCAGGCGTTTTCGTGGAGCCTGAAGAAGCTGGCGTCATTGAAAAGCCGGAAACGGTTAACGACCTTCCATTCGATTTGGAAATCCGTGGTGTTGAGGGTTTGGGCCTTAAGAGGCGGGGCCACCAGCAGGCAAAGCAACGCCATCAGAAAATGTAAGATCCGCGCTTTCACCAAATCACCCGTCCGTTAACTGCAGGGGCTTTTGACAAGGCAAGGCTACCGAATTGTGGCGGCGCCCGAGCATTGGCCCTTGACTGGCAAGCGCAACGGACCTATTTGGAGCGCAACTGTTAGCACTCAACCATATTGACTGCTAACAGAGGTCGGACCGGGTTCCCGCTTCGGCTTTAAATATAAATAAAATCAATATGTTATAGGAGTTACCGCATGAAATTCCGTCCTTTGCACGACCGGGTCGTGGTGAAGCGGGTCGATGAAGACACCAAGACCAAGGGTGGCATCATCATCCCCGAAACGGCGCAGGAGAAGCCGATGCAGGGCAAAATCATCGCCGTTGGCCCTGGCGCCCGCGATGAAAGCGGCAAGCTGGTTCCGCTCGATGTGAAGAAGGGCGACACCGTCCTCTTCGGCAAATGGTCAGGCACCGAAGTCAAGATCGACGGCGACGAGCTCCTGATCATGAAAGAGTCCGACATCATGGGCGTGCTCGACAAGTAATTCCGGCCCACAACCAATTTAAGCAATCAAAGGAATATTCACATGGCTGCAAAAGAAGTCCGCTTCGGCGGCGAAGCCCGCGAGCGAATGCTCCGCGGCGTTGACATTCTCGCTAACGCGGTGAAGGTCACCCTCGGCCCCAAGGGCCGCAACGTTGTCATCGACAAGTCGTTCGGTGCGCCACGCACCACCAAGGACGGCGTCACCGTCGCCAAGGAAATCGAACTGGAAGACAAGTTCGAAAACATGGGCGCCCAGATGGTGCGCGAAGTTGCCTCCAAGACCAATGACATCGCAGGCGACGGCACGACGACCGCAACGGTCCTGGCCCAGGCCATCGTGCGCGAAGGCGCCAAGAACGTAGCCGCCGGGATGAACCCGATGGACCTGCGCCGCGGCATCGACCTGGCGGTCATCGCCGTGGTCGAAGACCTCAAGAAGCGCTCCAAGAAGATCAAGTCATCGGAAGAAGTCGGCCAGGTCGGCACGATTTCGGCCAATGGCGAAAAGTCGATCGGCGACATGATCGCCAAGGCGATGCAGAAGGTCGGCAATGAAGGCGTGATCACGGTTGAAGAAGCCAAGACAGCCGACACCGAGCTTGAAGTTGTCGAAGGCATGCAGTTTGACCGTGGCTATCTCTCGCCATACTTCATCACCAATGCCGACAAGATGCTGTGCGAACTGGAAGATGTTTACATTCTTCTCCACGAGAAGAAGCTTTCCTCGCTCCAGGCCATGCTGCCGATCCTCGAAGCCGTGGTTCAGTCTTCGAAGCCTTTGCTGATCATCGCAGAGGATATTGAAGGCGAAGCCCTTGCAACGCTTGTCGTGAACAAGCTGCGCGGCGGCCTCAAGGTTGCGGCCGTCAAGGCTCCTGGCTTCGGCGACCGCCGCAAGGCCATGCTCGAAGACATCGCAACGCTCTCGGGCGGCCAGGTCATTTCCGAAGACCTCGGCATCAAGCTTGAGAATGTCGGCCTCGACATGCTGGGCCGCGCCAAGCGGGTCCGCATCGACAAGGAAAACACCACGATCATCGACGGTTCGGGCAAGAAGGCCGACATCGCCGGACGGGTTGCCCAGATCAAGGCACAGATCGAGGACACGACCTCGGACTACGACCGTGAAAAGCTGCAGGAACGCCTGGCGAAGCTCGCCGGCGGTGTTGCGGTTATCCGCGTCGGCGGTTCTACCGAAATCGAAGTGAAGGAACGCAAGGACCGCGTTGACGACGCTTTGAACGCCACGCGCGCTGCCGTTGAAGAAGGCATCGTTCCCGGCGGCGGTGTTGCCCTGCTGCGCGCCAAGAAGGCGCTTGATGCGGTAACCTCCAAGAACCCCGACGTGCAGGCAGGCATCAACATCGTGTCGAAGGCGCTGGAAGCGCCGATCCGCCAGATCGTTGAGAACGCCGGCGTTGAAGGCTCGATCGTGGTCGGAAAGCTGCTTGAGAAGTCAGGCAACTTCGGCTTTGACGCACAGAACGAAGAGTACTGCGACATGGTTGCCGCGGGCATCATCGACCCGACCAAGGTTGTTCGTGTAGCGCTTCAGGATGCGGCCTCGGTTGCCTCGATCCTGATCACCACGGAAGCCATGATCGCCGAGAAGCCCAAGGACAAGTCCGGCGGCGGCATGCCAGGCGGCATGGGCGGCGGCGGCATGGGCGGCATGGGCGGCGGGATGGACTTCTAAGTCCAGACACCCCCTTACGAAATGCGAAACCCCGGTGGAAACACCGGGGTTTTTCATTAACTAGGGCCGCTCTCACCCCGAAATTCTTTGGTAACCATTGGGTAATAGGTTGCGGCGGTGATCTGGCCCCTGCAAAACCTGCGCTTTGTGGCAGCCCTCATGGTCGTCTATGTCCATGCGGCGCAGCTGGCTGTCGAACAGACCGGTTCCTACGGCATCTTCCCACGCGAACTACCGCTGGCGGGGCAGGCGGGGGTTGACATCTTTTTCGTCATTTCAGGCGTCATCATCGCCAGGACCGCGGTGGGGCTTACCTGGCAGGAATTTGCCTGGAAGCGCTTCCGCCGCATCATGCCCTTCTACTTTCTCGTCTGCATCTTCTCTGTGCTGATTGTTGCCCGTTCCGGCGCTGCCATCACAGGCCGCGACCTGCTTGCCTCGTTTCTTCTCTGGCCCGCGACGGATGTAATGACGCTGCCCCTCCTGCCCGTGGCCTGGACGCTCTGCTACGAGGCGCTGTTTTATGTGGCCGCCACATTGGTCCTTGCCGACCGGCGCTGGCTCTACCCGGTGCTCGGCCTTTTCGTGGCCGCCATGGCGCTGCGGCAGCACGGCGCGATATTCCAGTTCCTGGGCAATCCCCTGATCATTGAATTCCTGTTTGGCGTTGCCATTGCCTACGCGCCCGCCTTTCAACCCGCCAGGTGGGGCATTCCGCTCGGCGCGGCACTGCTCATCGGGGCTGGATTCTTCGACCTCGCGCCCTTGGGCAATTCGCTCGCGTATTTACGCGGCGACGAGGCCTTGCAGCGCGTGGCCGTCTTTGGCCTGCCCGCGGCCCTCATCGTCTGGGGCGCCATGCAGTTCAAGGGCCGCAAAAGTTTCTGGACCGGCCAGGGCGATGCCTCTTACTCGCTTTATCTCACCCACGCGCTTTTCATGCCGGTGTTCTTCTTGATCTGGAAAGTGTTCCCCCTGCCTACCGATCTCATGATCGCGACGAGCATGGCGGCCAGCGCCTTTTTCGGCTGGCGCATCCATCTGGCCATTGAAAAGCCGGTGCTCAATGCCCTCAAGGGTGAACGCTTTTCCCGTGCCCGGCCGCATCCCGTTGCGTCAGCGGAATAGTGTGTTAGCCTCCCGCATCGGGAGGAGCATGCCATGTACACGAAGCAGGCCCTGCATGAACTGGGAATCAAGAGCAACGCCATCAGCGAAGCGCAGAAGCGCCAGCTCGACGAGCAGGGCTTCTTCGTCGTCGAGAACGCCCTGTCAAAAGACGAGGTTGAAATCCTGCGCGACGAATTCGAGCGCATCCATGCGGCCGAGGCCGAGAAGGGCGGGCACGAGGTTCATGTGGAGCCGGGGGCACGGCGCATTTCCAACATTTTCAACAAGACCACGGCTTTTGACGTCTGCCTGAACCTGCCACCGGTTCTCGCCGCGGCCCATTACCTGCTGGGCGAGATCAAGGTTCATGGCGCCAACCTGCGCGATCCCAACCAGGGCTACGGCCACCAGGCGCTGCATGTGGATGTGCCGAAGCGATTTGTGGACGACTGGTGGGTGCTCAATGCCATGCTCATGCTCGATGACATGACGCTGGAGAATGGCCCCACCCGCGTGGTGCCCACTTCACAGTGGTGGGCGCCGATCAATGTGCCCTACGTCAACCAGGGCGACTGGGAGCCGGAACCCATTTCCGCCGAAGACCAGAAGCGGATTCCGGCGGACCTCGACGCGCCCTATCCCGGAGAAGTTTATGTGACGGCGCCGGCGGGTTCGGCCATCATCTGCAATTCATCGATGTGGCACAGCGGCACGCTGAAGAAATCGTCCGCCCACCGGCGCATGCTGCATCTCACCTATACGCGGCGCGACCTGCCGCAGCAGCTGGTGCAGATCGATCACCTGACGCAAGCGCTCTATGACCGGATGAGCCCGGTCCACCGCTATCTGATGGAGATCGAACCGCCGGGCGAAGGCGGGGTGCTGCGGCAGAAAAAGCGTGAGCACAAGGGCTGGTGGAACTGAAGGTCCCACCCTCTTCCTGATTTCACCGCTTCTCCCAAAAAGGTGAAAGCTTGTGTAAAGACAGTTTAAGGAAGGGCTGGTAGAGAGCCGCCATGACCCCTCTTACCGACAGGCAGGGAAGATTTTCGCCGCTCAAGGCCGCAACGCTAGCCCTGGCGCTGCTGCCTGCGGCCGTCATTGCCTACTGGTTCTTTACCCGCCAGCTCGGCCCCCTGCCCGTCAAGACGGCCCTGCATCTGGTTGGCGACTGGACCATCCGCCTGCTGGTGATCACGCTGGCGCTCACCCCCCTGCAGCGGGTGCTCAACTACCCGAAAATTGCGCTCATCCGGCGCATGCTGGGAGTCACCACCTTTGCTTATGGGCTCACCCATTTCCTGCTTTACATCGTGCAGTCTAAATTCGACCTGGTCTTCGTCGTCACGGAAATCGTCCTGCGCTTCTATCTCACCATTGGCTTTGTGGCGCTGATCGGCTTGAGCCTGCTGGCGGCCACCTCCTTTGATTCCGCCATCCGCAAGCTGGGCAAGACATGGAAGATGATCCACCGCCTCGTCTACGGGATCGCGGTGCTGGGGCTTCTGCATTACTTCATTCAATCGAAAATCGACGTGAGCCCCGCCACGCTGATGGCCGGCTTCTTCATCCTGCTGATGATCTACCGCAGTTTCATCAGCCGGCGGATGGCTCTCACCCCGCTCGTCCTGGCCATCAGCGCCGGACTTGCCGGGCTGCTTACGGCGTTAACCGAGTTTGCCTGGTATGGACTGGCCACGGGAGTCGATCCCTGGCGCATCGCCCAGGCCAACCTGATGGTTTCCTTCGGCCTCCGGCCCGCCATTATTGTCGCGCTTGTGGGTCTCGTTCCCTGCGGATTCCTGATCTTGCGCAATGCGCACTCAAATGGCTGGTTTAAGCTGCGCAAGCTTACGGCATAGGCTACGCCGGAAATTGGCTTTCCCGGCGTCCTATCCCTATATATGCGCAGAGATTAAAGCTGAGGTCCATGAACATCCAGAATTTGCCGGACAAACAGGAAATCGAGACGGTATTGGGCCTGGGGCCACAGGCCCAGGCGAAGCGCTGGGCGAAGCGGGGAATTTGGCTGGCAGTTCTGGCCCTTGCCATCGCCGGCAGCTATCTGTGGTACCAGAGTTCGCAAACCACCGCCAATGCCGTGACCTATGAGACAAGCCCGGCAAGGCGCGACGACCTGACGGTCACCGTCACCGCCACGGGCACCATTCAGCCGACGACCCAAATCGATGTTTCGAGCGAGATGTCAGGCGTCGTGCGGTCGGTCAATGTGGACAACAACAGCCTGATCAAAAAAGGCGATGTGCTGGCGGAACTCGACTCAGAGCGATTCAGGGGGCAATTGAAAAGCCTGCAGGCCAGCGTTGAGAGCGCCAAGGCGAAGCTCGCCGATACCCAGGCCACCCTCAAGGCCAGCGAACTTGCCTACACGCGCCAGATATCCCTGCAGAGAAGAGGCCTGGCGATCACCCAGGATCTGGAAGCTGCGCAAGCCGCCCAGCAGCGGGCGATCGCCGCGGTTGTTTCGGCCCAGGCCGACATTCAAGTTGCCATTGCCAATCTGGAACTGAAGCAAATTGACATCGACAAGTCGCAAATCCTGTCGCCGGTCGATGGCATTGTCCTGAAGCGGGCGGTTGAACCCGGCCAGACTGTGGCCTCTTCGCTGCAGGCCCCGGTGCTTTTTACGCTGGCCGAGGATCTGAAACGCATGCAGCTCGAAGCCGACATCGACGAGGCGGACATTGGAACCGTTAAATTGGGGCAGAAGGCGAATTTCACAGTTGATGCTTTTACTGGCCGCAATTTTCCGGCCCTCATCGAAGCGGTTGAATTTTATCCGGAAACCACCGATGGGGTGGTAACCTACAAGGCCATACTCAGCGTCAACAATTCCGATCTGGCGCTCCGGCCAGGAATGACGGCCACGGCGCAAGTCACCGTTCAGGAAATTCCCAACGCCCTGCTTGTTCCCAACGCGGCGCTGCGCTATTCGCCGCCGGTTGCAGCACCGCAGCAGAGCTTCAGCCTTTCCAGGCTTTTCCTGCCGCGCATGCCGCGCAACCAAAAGTCGGCACGGACC
>Ga0138256_10005237_pt1 | contig 13745 bp, 8 predicted proteins | sample KNB2016incub_MG_FD_105486 | JGI IMG/M metagenome (GOLD analysis project Ga0138256, IMG submission 105486) | Active sludge microbial communities from wastewater in Klosterneuburg, Austria - KNB2014incub_MG | ecosystem: Engineered > WWTP > Activated sludge > Unclassified | place: Austria...
AACCGCGCCGCGGCCCGCGGATGGAGAGGAAGAACCACGGCGCGCGGAAGTTTGCCGAGGCCGGTGAGGATCGAGGCGAGCCGGTCACGATTGTCCGTGTTCTCCTGCCGATGCACGGTGGCGAGATAGAAATCGCGCGGAAGGTCCATCCCCGCAAGAGCGCGCCGGGCGGGTGCTCTCATGCGCTGAAGCACATCCGTCATGACGTCCCCCACGACCACCACGCCTTTGCGGATGCCCTCTTCGGCCAGGTTCGCGGCCGCGAGTTTCGTGGGGCAGAACAGCAGTGTCGAGACGTGGTCGGTGAGGCGGCGGTTCACTTCTTCCGGCATTCGCATGTCGCGGCTGCGCAGTCCCGCTTCGACATGCGCCACCTTTATGTGCAATTTGGCGGCGGCGAGCGCGCCGGCGAGGGTCGAGTTGGTGTCGCCGAGGACCACCACCATGTCCGGACCCACTCGCCCCAGGGCCGCCTCGATCCCGGCCAGCATCGCCCCGGTCATGGCGCCATGGGATCCGCCGGAAAGTCCGAGGTGGATCTGCGGCTTCGGGATTCCGAGTTCGCGGAAAAACGAGCCGGACATGGCGTCGTCAAAGTGCTGACCGGTGTGGATGAGGGTATGGGAGAAACGTTTCCGCAGCGCCACGATGAGGGGCGCCGCCTTGATGAACTGTGGCCGTGCGCCAACCACGGTGAGAATCCGTTGCACCCGGCAAGCCTAACCTCGAAGCCTCGGGTCGGTTTCCCAAGGCTTTCCATCGGTAGACTCAGGTTTGTGCGAATAGCGATAACCGGGGTTGCGGGCTTCGTGGGCTCGAACCTGACCGAACGACTTCTCGAGCGCGGCGACACCGTTCGCGGAATCGACGACCTCTCCCATGGCTCCGTCCTAAACCTCGGAAAGTCGATCGACCACCCGTCGTTCCGGCTCGACCAGGGGACGATTCTGGACCCGGCCGCCCTGCGCGCGACGTTTGAGGGGGCCGAAGTGGTCGTTCATCTCGCGGCCGGCAAGATCCCGCGTCACGGAGATGCTCTCGACACACTTCTCATCAACGGAGAGGGCGGCCTCAATGTCCTCCGAGCGGTCCAGAGCTGCGGCGTCAGACGCATCGTCCTCGCCTCGACGTCCGACTGCTACGGCCGCAACCCTTCGGTCCCCTTCAATGAAGAGTCCGCTTCGGTGATCGGGTCGCCGAACGTCCGTCGCTGGAGCTACGCGGTCTCGAAGATGTTCGAGGAACAGGCGCTCTTCGCCTTCCGGGAGCGCTACGGCATCGAAGGTGTAGCCCTCCGGCTCTTTGGCGGGTACGGTCCGAAGCAGAACATCACGTGGTGGGGCGGGCCGCAATCGGTGTTCATCGGTGCGGCGCTTCGCGGAGAACCCCTCGAGGTCCACGGCACCGGAAAGCAGACCCGGAGCTTCACCTACATCGACGACATGGTGGAAGGCTTCGTGCGCGCCATCGATACGCCGAAAGCGGATGGCGAGGTTTTGAACATAGGAATCGATCGTGAGATCACGATCGAGGACCTGGCGAAGATGATCTCGGGAATGATCAGGCCGGGCGAAGCGCCCAACGTTCGCCTCATCCCTTACGAAACCTTCGGACGGTACGAGGACGTGGAGCGGCGGATCCCCGATGGGGCGAAGTCTCAAGCCATTCTCGGATTCCGGGCCCGCGTGAACCTCGAGGAAGGTCTTCCCCGTGCGATCGAATGGCAACGAGAGACGATGCGGCGACTCGGTCTGTTGTGATTCACGCGGTGGTTCCGGTTCTCAATGAAGAACCGAACGTAAAGGCTCTCGCCGGTCGCCTGAAGGATGCGCTCCAGCCGTTTGCGCCTTTTCGGATCCTCTTCGTCGACGACGGATCCACCGACCGAACCGTGGAGGTGCTGAAGGCCGAGGGTCCGGAGTTTGGAACCGTCTCGCACCCGAGGAACCTCGGCCCCGGCGCCGCGTTCAGAACCGGCTTCACTGAGATTCTGAAGACGCTGAAGCCCACGGATCTCGTGCTGACGCTCGAAGGCGACGGAACGAGCGACCTGAACATCCTGCCTCGGATGATGAGCCGGATCCGTCACGAGGATGACGACATCGTCCTCGCCTCGTGCTACCTCTTCGGCGGCGGCATCAAGGGCACGTCGCTGCATCGTATCGGCCTCTCTCACATCGCGAACGGTCTGGTGAAGCAGACCCTGGGGCTTTCCGGCCTGGCCACGCTCTCGAGCTTCTTCCGGGTTTACCAGGGCCGAACTCTCCTGAGGCTCCGCGAGGCGTTTGGCGAGAAACTGTTCGAGTCCGACGGCTTCGAGAGCCAGATCGAAATCCTTCACCTCGCCTCGAAGCTTGGGATGCGCGTCTCGGAAGTGCCCATGGTCCTCGACGGATCGAAACGTCTCGGCAAGAGCAAGATGAAGGTCCTGCGGACGTCGCTCGCCTACCTTCGCCTGGTGGCGCGGTACCGTTCGTGAACCGCTGGATCGTGCCGGGAGCGCTCGGGTTCTTCCTCGGCGTCTTGAGTCTGTCGGCCAACGTCGGCCGGGAAGTTGCGGTCGAGACGGGAGGGGCAAGGGGGCCGCTGCTGATGTCCGGTCTCGGCCCGAGCGAAGCGGTCTGGGCCCTTCCCAAAGAAGAGATCAGCGACGCCCGTCCCGACTTCTACTTTCGTCGGATCGAGTCTTCGGAATCGCGGGTCTCCATACCCCTGCGCTCCCTGGGCGTCATGAGCGTGGCGCTTCGCATGGACACCACGGTTCGGACCCGGGTCGATCTGCTGCGCGAGAACAAGTCCCTGGGCGAATCGTTCGTGGCCCCCGGTCCGTGGGCGGAGACAAGGATCGCCTCGAGCATCGATCCGGCTCCTGTGGACTTCGCTCTGCGGTTTGAAGACGCGCCCCTCGTTGGCCGTTCCGACCCCGAGAACTTTCGACGCTACGTCGATCGGCTCATGATCCGAAGTGAGAGCGGCTTCGACCTGCCCTGGCGAAGCCGGATCGCGGGCGGTGTCGCCGTCGCGTTCCTGGTTCTGCTGATTCGCGCTGCGGTCAGTGGCGCGGCGGCCGGACTGACGGGTCTCACTCTAGCGGCCCTGCTCTTCTGGTTGAGCCTCCGCGAACCCATAGCCCTCGCCCTGGCCCTGCCACGACTGCTGGGATTCGCGATGGCCGCCGCGGCCCTCATTGCCCTGCTGGGCCGACTCCTCCGCGTCTCTTTGAGGGGGGGTGCGGCCCTGGCTCTACTCGGCTCGGCGATGACTCTGGCCTACGGCTTCTTGTCGTTCCTCCCCAATCATTCGCCCGCTGACCTCGACATTCACATCTGGCGAACCGTGGACCTGGAGAAGGTCCCGATGTCCTATGACGCGTGGCTCCGTTACGGCTCTCACTACCCGACGTCCTCACAAATCCGCGGCGAGGCGACCGCGGCACTCGGCGAGGGTCCGGCGATCCCGTATTCACCTCTGCCTTACGTCATCTTCTACGCCGCCCACGCCGCGGGCCTCGATCTGCACTGGTCCATGAACGCGATCCAGGCCGTAGGTCTCGCACTGCTCCTCCCATTGGTCTTCGCTCTGGTTCGGACGGTCTCGAGCGAACACGGCGGTTTGCTTGCCGCCGCCTTGATGGCCCTCGACCTCGCCACCGTGCATCATCTCGGGCGGGCGCATGCCCCGGCGGTGCTCGGTGGGGCCCTTGGTCTTGGATCCCTGCTCGCTTTCGGTTTGAGTCTGGAGCACATCCGCGAGCCGGGACGGTGGAGGACGCCTGCGATTCTGCTCGGCCTCGGGGCGCTCGGCTACTCGAGCACGCCGCTGTTCTACGCGCTGTTCGGTCTGTGTTTCCTCGGGCTCACTCTCCTCAAGCCCGGCTCTCGGGACTTCGCAAGACCAGCGGCACTCGCCCTGGGCGCGGGAGGAGCGCTCGCCCTCGCGCTCTTCTACGGGCACTACGTCCCGGGGCTCATGAGCGGAGGAGGAAGCTCGCTCCTGTCGGATCCGTTTCCGGGTCGGACCTTCTTCATCTTCCACAACGAGTCGCGACAGAGCCTGCGCCTATGGAGGTTGGGCCTCTTCATCCCGTTCCTTGCCGCTCTACCCGCACTTTTCATGATCGCCGTGCGCGGCCCCGCCACCCTCCGGCTCTTCCTCCTTTCATGGGCGGGCGCATGGGCCGGGATCATGGTGCTGAAGGAGCCGTGGGCGTTCCCCGTCCTGCTGCGCTGGGCCAAGGAGGACTTCTACGCGGCCCCGGCACTTGCCCTCGCGGTGGCGATCACGATCGCGCGCCTTGAATCCCGTCCGGCTCGCCTCGGTCTCACCGCCTTGAGTCTCGCCGTCGCGGCGTTCCTCCGGATCCGGGACTATGGCTTCCACGCGGATTCGCTCAGGTTTCTGCGGTGAAGGAAAGGAGCCGCGTCCTCGCGGCCGCGATTCTGCTGCTGGTGCTCGGAGCGGGGGTCGCGAAGGTCTCTTTGTCGCGCGCTCTGCCCGAACTCGGCTGGCCCGACGAATGGATCTATCTGACCCAGGCGCGAAACATCGCGGAGCGGGGGACGCTCAACACCAACTTCTACATCGCCTCGAGCATCGAAAAGATCGGATATCCCCATCGCGATGTCCACCTCCCCGGCTACGCCCTGGCGCTTGCCGCCGCGGGCTCATGGAACGGCTACACATTCGAGACCGCGACCGCGCTCAACGTCGCCTGTTATCTCGTGACCATCCTGAGCGTCTTCTTCCTCGCGAAGGGTTTCGTCTCGACATCGAGGAGCGCCCTGGCGGCGGCACTCGTGGCCATCCTCCCTCCCTACCCCGGGTATCTCGCGGTGGCTTATCCCGAGCATCTGACCGCGACCGCGGTCATCGTGCTGATTACGCTCGCGGTCTGGATCCGCGGTCCGTTCGCCACGTTCTTGCTGGGCTTTGGCGTCGGGGCGTCGCTGCTTTTCCGTGAAACCGTTCTCTTCGCCCTGCCGATCTTCGTCGAACGTCTCGGCATCAGAAGGGCGCTGCGTTACTTCCTGCCAGGCCTGCTGCTCGCGGGGGTGACGCTCCTGCCGCCCTTCTCCGCCAAACGAGCGATCCATCCCAATGCCCTCTACCCAAGCGTCATCACCGAGGCACTCGCGAGCCCCGAGCCCGTCTCGCGACTTTGGGACACGATCTCCGGGAATGTGCGGGTCAACCTCGGACTGCTCTTCTCATCGAACCCCTTCGAACGCGCCGAGGACGCGGTCCTTCTCTTCCTGATTCTCCTTGCCCTGGCCGCTTTGGTCGCAGGCTTCTTCATCGAACGCCGGGACCGTCCATTCGCCCTTGCGATCCTGCTCGCCACCGCGTTGCTCTTCGCCGCGATGGTGGTGGTCTACGTGGTGAGAGAACGCGGAGGGGTCTGGGGAGGCGTGCGAGCGCTGATGCCCATGGCGCCCCTCTTCGTGGTGGTTCTATGCGGCCTCAAAGTGGGAAGGATTCCCGCGGGGCTTCTGGCGACCGGTCTCGTGGCCGCGAGTTTGTTCCTCAACTCGTGGCAGATCACTTTCTTCAACCGGTACAAAGGCTCGAACCTGGAGGACCAGGACCGCGCGGCCACTTTCATCGAGACGCGGACAAAGCGATTCGCTCCGCGGCGGGTGGTGGGCGGACGCTACTTTCAGTACGCGTACCGCAACTTCCCCGTCGAAGTGGTGTGGAGCGGCGCCGACACCATGGCGAACCTGAACCAGCTCTATCTCAAGGCCCCCTTCGATTTCGTGGTGATCCACCGGCGCAGCGCCATGCGCTTCGACCTGCGAAACGATGCGCGATACGAGTGGCTCAACGCCCCGGAGGGCCAGGCCGCCGAATACCAGATCTATCGTCGCGTGGCGCCCTGAGGCGCGCCGGTCAGCGAAGAGGCGGAACCGTGTAGACGACCGTGCTTCCGCCATCGAAGGCGATGGGGAGCTTGCGGCGGCGGCCCTGGCCGACGATGAAGTCCGCGCGGAACTGGTGGGCGAGGCTCACGATCTCTTCGTCCGTGTACTTCCCGAACTCCTGCGCCATCACGGTCTCCATCCGTCGGCCCCATTCCTTCGCGAAACCATCGTCGAAGTACTGCTGGGTGCCGTCCTTCCATTCGCCCACGATCGAGCGCTCGGAGAAAACCCGAAAGCCGGCTTCCTTGGGCGGGGTCAGGAAAAGGGCGGTCCGAGGCGTGTTCTCGCGGGCCCAGGTCTGGGCGGCGTAAAAGGAGCCCTGCTCGAAACGCTGGCGCTGTCGTGTGAAGTTGTCGGCGAGAAGCGGCCCGACGGTGAGGCCAAAGGCCAGAAGGGACAACGCCCGGGCCCGTCGCCGGTCGGACTGTGAAAAGGAGAGGGCGAGAAGCAAGGCCACACCGAGGATCGAGAAGACGGCGGAGTTCTGGAGCCTTCTCAAGAACTCCACGAGATACTCGGTCCAGAGCACCGTCCGGTCCGGCCACTCGAGCATCACGAGGGCCGCCGCAGCGGTCAGGCGAAGCCACACCGGCAGCGGAGGCTGATTCAACGCGAACACCGCGATCAGCACCAGCGGCCCCAACTGCTCGAGACCGGTCGCGAAAACCGACAGGAAATAGAACGTCGCGAGCAAGCGCATGAGCGGCGAGCCGCGCCAGAGGCGGACGATGTCCGCGGCCATGAACGCGAGCAGGATCACGGAAAGGAACCGCCAGATCCGGTGGGGCTGAAACTGGAGAAACGCCTTTGAAGGCACGAACTCCGTGAAAACCGTACCCACCACGAACAGAACGGCGGTGGCGACGATGAATATGCCGAGGTTCAGGAAGCGGCCGGCCGGGGAGCGCCAGGCCGCGGCGGTTCCGAGGAGAAGCCACACAACCGCGTCTGGCAGCGCATCACCGAAGGTTCCGGGGAAGGAATGGTGTGACGAACGCAGGATCAGGAGATCGAGCCACTCCCTGGTCATGGGTTTCCCCTGGGCGATGGCGTTCAGGAGGAATGGGATCACGGGAGCCCAGCCCGCGGCGAGACGAATGAGCGTTGTCTTCCGCGGAAGCGACCTCGCCTCCCAAAGGAGCATCAGAGTGAACGGGACCAGCAGATAGAGCGAGTAGAGCGCGTGGTTGTAGACGCCGAGCGACAGGATCAGCAGGGGCAGAAGGCGCCGGCCCTCGAGGAAAAGGGCGAGAGCCATCAGATCGAGGCCGGAGGCCAGATGGGAGTGCGAGAACGCCACGCGGTAGAGCGCCTCCCCCGCGAGGCCGGTCCGCACCGGCATCGCCAGAAGCACGGCGAGGGCGCCGATCGCGCGATCCCCTCCACTCGCCCACACCGCGATCCTGAAGACCGCGGCGTAGGTCAGGGCGATCGCAACGACATAAAGCGCGAAATACGCGAAGGGCACCCAGTCGGTTGAGGGCAGAAAGGCGGCAAGAAGCCGGTAGAAGATCGTGGGGAATTGATCGCCGGTGGCCACGAGGGTGTCGCCCGGGTAGAGCGAACGGTCGATGAAGCGTTTCAGGATCGGCACCGTGATGCCGTGGTTGCTGTCGCCGAACCGGTAACCGATCACGGTCAGACTGGCTAGCGAGGCCAGGGTGGCCGCGGTGGCCCCCTCAAGCCAGGTCAGGGGCCGGTGCGTCGAGCCAGTCGTTTCGGTCAAAGGGAGCAAGAGAGGGCAAGTTTACGGAACGCCTGAGAGAATCGCGACCTTGATGAGAGAGGCTTTGAGCCGGTTCCGTCGCCTCCCCTTCCTGGAAGCGCTCGCCTACGTGGTGCTGAGCGCGCTCTTCCTGTACCCCCAAAGCCTGTTCCCGGGATCCCGCATCGCCTACGTCGGCGACTCGCTCGAAAGCGTGGCGATCGTCGGGTCCCTCGGGCGTCAGATCGTAGAGGACCCCACCCGCCTCTTCGACGCGGGTTTCCTGCACCCTCAGCCGAACGCGCTGACCCTGACGGATCATCGCCTGCTCCCCTCGCTCGTCGTTGCGCCCGTGTTCTGGATCACTTCGAACCCGGTCCTGGCCTACAACGCGGCGTTGCTGCTGGCGTACCTCCTGGCCGCCTTCGGAGGCCGGTATCTCGCCCTCATGCTGGGTCTTGGGCCTCTGCCCGCCGCTTTTGCCGGCGCCCTCTTCGCGTTCCACACGTACGCGATCAACGAGGCCCCGCGGCTCAACATCGTGAGCCACGGCTTCGTGGCCTTCGCCCTCGGCGCGCTCGCGTCATGGCTTCGAACCGGCGAGAACGCGGCGCGGTGGCGCTTCGCGGCGTTCCTGCTTCTGCAGGGTTTCTGCGCCAACTACCACCTGCTCTATGGAGTCCTGCTCTCCGTGCTCGTTCTGGCGGTATGCGCTGTCGCTCGCCCGCGACTGGTTCTCTCGCGCCTTCCCGGTCTCGTGATTCCGGGCCTCGTCGCCATCGTGCTCTTTCTCCCCATACTCATTCCCTACGCGACGACGATGGGAAGTCTCGAACTCGTCCGTTCAAGACCCCGGGGCATCGACCTCCTCCACTACTTCTCCACCTCACCCACCAACTGGATCTGGGGCTCCATCGGCCCTCCCGCGAGACTGCAGCAACAAGGCCCCCATTTCGTGGGCTTCCTTGCCCTGGCCATCGCGCTCATCGGCCTTGTCCTCGCAATTCGGCGGGTGGGCGCCGCAACGAGGCACCGCGCCTGGGCGCTGGCCACGGCCGCGATCGTCGTGATCCTCGTCGCCCTGTCCCTTGGAGACCGGTGGGCGATCGCCTCCAGGGATTTTGGCCCGGGGCCTTACGGCCTTCTCTACGACTATGTACCCGCGTTCAAGTTCGTGCGGATTCCAGAACGCCTCGGCCTCTTCGTCATGCTCGGCGTGGGGCTCCTCGGCGCGGTGACGATCGAGAGGATCTCTTCGGCCGGGCGTCCGGCCCTCGCCTTTGGCGTCGCGATGGCGGCGATCTTCGAACACTTCTCGCCTCTGCCGCTCATCACCGAAGTGCCGCGGCCCAGCGAAATCCCGGCGGTCTACCGATGGCTCGCCATGCAGCCCAGGGAGGCCATAGTTGAGATCCCCGTCCGGGGCGAGGCGCTGATCCGTCAGGAAACCACGGAGATGTTCTTCGCGACGTACCACCGCATGCGAAGCCCCCTGGGCTACACCGCTTACCCCACGCTCCTATCGAGGGTCACGCGGCGGGCGTTGCTGGAGTTCCCTTCGGAGGCCTGTCTCACCGTCCTCGCGAGGCTCGGTGTCCCGAGGGTGGTCGTGCACGAGGGGCGGGATATCGCTCCCGACCTTCGCAATCAGATCTTCAACTTCGGCCCACTGGACCGGGAACGCCGCTTCGCGGAGGCGGTGGCGGATGCCGGCCTCGACGTGGTGACAAACTCGAGGGCCGCCGAACGGGCCGGGCGTCTCACTCTCGAAATGCGGTTTGGACCCTGGAAGGCGGGTTCCTTCTCCGAGGGCCCCGCCCGGGTCTACCGGCTGGAAGGCACTCCGACAGTCGCAGCCGCGCCACGCCCACGCGGCCTGCCCATCGCCGCCAATCGCCTGCACATCCGAACCAAGGAAGGCGACGCGGCTCCGGCGTTCGACGGGCGGGCCGACACAAGCTACGTCCTGGAGCGCCCGCTGCGAGGCGACGAGTTCATCGAGGCGCGTTTCGATTCGGCGACGGCGGTCTCCGGCGTGGAGATCGTCTTGCGCCACGAAAGCGCCTGGCCGACCCGCTTCCGCATCGCGGTTCTGCGCGAAGACGGCCAATGGGTGGAGGCAGCGCGCTGGGACGGCCCTCACCTTGTTCAGCTCGTCCTTGGACTGCTCGCGGATCCGCGGCAGGGAACAATCGGTTTCGTCCTGAGCGGCGATCCCGTGCTCGGGGTGAGTCTGCTGCCCCAGATCGGCGCGACGAGCACTGCGGGCTGGAGCCTTCCGGAGTTTCGAATCCTCGAGAAGCCCTGACCGCTAGCTAGCGGCGCGAGCCGGCACGCAGCCGCTTCAGAATGTCGGCGAAGTCCCGTGGCGGATCGCTCTCGCAATCGACCGGCTGCGCCGTCACAGGATGTGGAAACGCGAGTTTGGAGGCATGCAGCAGAGGCCGGCTCCCCGCGGGTCGTTCCTTGCTGCCATAAACGCCGTCGCCCACGATCGGATGGCCGAGGGCGCGCAGGTGAAGACGGATCTGGTGCTGCCGGCCCGTATCGAGTTCGACTTCGAGAAGCGCGTTCCTTGAGAACCGCTCCTTCACCCGGTAGTGCGTGATCGCGTGGCGCGAGGGTTCGTCCTCGTCGCGGGCGATGTGACGCTTCCCCGCTTCGTATTCATCGGCGATCGGCAGATCGATGGTTCCCTTCGCCGCTTTCGGCAGACCTTCGACAAGCGCCAGATACCGTCTCAAGAATGCATGGTCCCGAAACGCGGCTCGCCCCGCGGCGTGGCATTCGCGTGAGAGAGCCACGGCCAGGAGCCCTGATGTTCCGCGATCGAGGCGGTGCAAGGCGCCGACGTAGGCCCGAAGCCCACGTACCCTGGCCAAGTCCGCCCGCAGACGGTTCAAGACGCAGTCATCGTTGACTCCGCCGTCGGTGGGAACACTCAGAAGTCCCGGCGGCTTGTCGACGACGACGAGGTGCTCGTCCTGATGCACGACCGGGAGGGAGAAACGGATCGACGCTTCGCGGCGGCGATTCGGCTCGTAGATCACGTTCTGAGTCAGCGATACACGATGGCCGGCGTCGCGCACTCGCACACCATCCACGTCCACCTGCCCGGCGTCGATCGTCTCCTTGGCCTTGCGCCTCGAAAAGCCGAAGTCACGGACAACACGCACGTCGAGCCGTTCATCGCCGGACATTCCGCTCGAGAGGATAGCCCTGGCCGCAGAAAGAGATGCGGGCAAAAACGAAAGGCCCCGCGTTGCAGCGGGGCCTTTGGTCGAGGAAGAGTGCGGCGTCTTAGTGGATCTCGGTCTCTTCGACGGCCTTGCGAGCCTTGTGCGCCTGAACCGCGCTCTTCTGCAGCGATTCGATCAGCTCGTGGGTGATCGTGGCCTTGACGTGGACCTTGTCGTCCTCGGTCGCGACGGAAATCGAGTCCGCGATCTGCGCCAGCTCGGCCTTCTGACCCGCCTGGAGGGAGAGCATCGCGGAGAAACCGCGGAGCACATCGGCGATCTTGGTGGCGGACTTCGCGTCGGCCGCTTCGGCGGTCGCGGTCATTCCGACCTCGGGATCGAGGTGACCGTAGGCCACAACCTGCTTGACCGCGGGAAGGTTCGCGGCCGGGCCGCCGACCTCAGACGTGACGCGGGAGAGAACCGAAGCCCCACCGACCGCCCAGAAGGTGGAGCCGGGCTCGATGCTCTCGAGCTGCGCCACGAGTTGACGGCTGTCCCGAATGCCGTGGCCGGTCGCGCGGTTCGTGAGGAACGTTTCGACCGCGTCCGCCGAACCAGCGACGAGGATGCCCGCATCGAGGAGGGCCACCGTGCCGTGAGACTTTTCGCCGGCGCCGCGATAAAGGGTGACGCCGTCGCGCCGTTCCTTCGAGACCTTCCCCGCTTCGGGGATCGAGGACTCGAGCCTGGCCGCATCGAAGCGGCCGGTCACGAAGATGAGGGCGTTCTCGTTGTGACGCTTAGGAGCACCCTCGACCGCCTTAGCCGCGTCCGCGCGGATCGCCACCACGACGGCGTCGATATCCCGCTCGGGATTGAGGCCGGTCTTGCGCTCGATCTCGGCAAGAGCCTCGACACGTCCGGGTTCGCCTTCCTGTCCGAACTTCGCGTAGAACTGCGAACCGGTCAGGGCGCGCACGTCGAAGCCCATGAGGATCGAACTGTCGGCCGGAAGGGCCAGCGCTTCGGGAGGCACGGGACCGACCGCGGCGCGAGCGGTGCCGGTGAGGCGGGTCGAGAACGCGAGACCGACGCCGAGGAAAGAGATGGCGGCGGCGGTGGCGATGAGGCGGCGGGATCGGTTCATACTCGGGAACTCCTATGGTGAAGGCTTTGACTCTGGCACAGGCGAGCCGGAAGGGCCTAGTTCTGCGCTCTCAAGAGGAGATAACGTACTCCCGCCGGGAAAAGATCCATATCGCCAGAGCCAGGGCTACAACTCCCACGATTCCAAGCACTAAGACGGACTCGCCCACGCCGAAGAATTTCGAGAAGAGTTCCGCCAGACCCTCTTCCGCGGGCCGATGGCGGATCAGAGAACGCGCGTACGCCGAGATCGTGTAGTTCGGGGCGTCCCCGGGAAAATTCGCGACGAAACCCTCCCAGACGAAAAGGAACAGCAGGCCGGGAATGAGCGGCTTCTTGAGGCTCACCCCGAGGAGAGCGAATACGCTTCCATAGGTGAAGAGCGTGAGGGCGCAGGCGCCGAGGTCCTGGAGCAGAGAGGCTGCGCCAAAACCAGCCCCCTGGGGCGTGCCCACGGTGAGGACCAGATAGGTGAGAACCACGCAGGGCAGGGTGAGGGTCAAGACGGTGACCAGATAGGCCATGAACTCCCCAAGGAAGATGGAGAGTCTGGAAATCGGCCGGGTGAGGAAGTACGTGAGTGTCTTGGAATCGACCGCGTCTGAGATCAATGCCGAACCGAAGAGCAACGCGACGAGCGGCAGGAGGTTCCGGATGAAGAAGAGAGCGACCACGATCCCGTAGAGCTCGAACCCGGTGAGCGGCAATCCCTTCGGCGGATAGATTCGAAGGAGGATCCCGAAGAAAACGGGCAGGGCCAGGAGCAGGAACACCCAGAAGCTGCGCGGCCGCGGAAGCATCCGCTCGATGGCGATGTAGAACATGTCCCGCGCCCCGCCCCACAGCGGCCGGATCGGAAGGGCTTCAGTTGCGCCGGTCATTTGCTCACCAGATACGAGAAGACGGATTCGAGGTTTTCGTCGGTCACCCACATCTCCTCGACACCGTGCTTCGCCGAAAGCTCCTGCACTTTCGTGAAGAACGCGTCGGGCTTCTTGATCTCGGCCAGGAGATGGCCCGTGGCATCCTCGAGGTTCAGGGAAACGAGGTCGGGGAGCGAAACGAGTTCGCGGGCGAGGCCGCGGGAATCGGCGGCCTTGATCCGCACCGAGCGCGGATGCCGGTCGAGCAGATCGCGGATCTCCCCGAGGTCTCCCTCGGCGAGGACGCGCCCGTTGTGAATGAGGAGCACGCGGCGCGTGACCTGCTCGAGTTCATGCAGGATGTGGGTGGAAACGAGGACGGTCCGGCCCTCGTCCCCCAGCCGCTTCATGAGGTCGGAGATCCGCTTGCGGTTCTGCGGATCCATGCCGGTCAGGGGCTCGTCAAGGAAGAGGACCTCGGGGCGGTGGGCGATCGACTGTGCGAGCTTGATCCTCTGCCGCATGCCCTTGCTGTAGCCGCCGATCTTGCGGTGCATGGCGTCCTTGAGGTCCACGATCTCGATCGCTTCCATCGCAAGCTTGTGAGCCTGGGCCTTGTCGAAACCGTTGAGCGACAGGAGCGCGCTCACGAACTGAAGGCCGGTGAAGTCCTCGAAGAAAGCGTCGGTGTCTGAACACAGGCCGACCGAATGGAACACGTCGGGCGAACCGAAAGCCGGACGCCCGAGCAGCTCCACCTTCCCCTGGCTGGGTCGAAGTTGACCGCTCGCGAGTTTGAGAAGAGAACTTTTCCCGGCACCGTTCGGCCCGAGAAGGCCGTAGACGCCGGGCCCCAGCTCGAAGCTGACGTCGTTGAGCGCCATCACCGGCCCATACCAGCGAGACGCCTTCTCGAAGACCACCCGCG
>Ga0138256_10005238_pt1 | contig 13742 bp, 8 predicted proteins | sample KNB2016incub_MG_FD_105486 | JGI IMG/M metagenome (GOLD analysis project Ga0138256, IMG submission 105486) | Active sludge microbial communities from wastewater in Klosterneuburg, Austria - KNB2014incub_MG | ecosystem: Engineered > WWTP > Activated sludge > Unclassified | place: Austria...
AAATTCTTTGCCTATCGTGAATGAAACTTTTTGTGCATTCGCGTAGAATGCATTTTTGTTTACAGATTCAAATTCAATCTGAAAATAGTTGAGTTTCTCAAGTCTGGATACAAAATTTCGTTCGTAATCGATTTCAAAGGGATAGATCAGCCCATAAGGCATTTTTCTGAGGAGATAAAGATGACGCAAGGTGATCGTTTGTGTCAGCTTCTCTTTTTGATCTTTGTTTCGGAATAAAAACAAAATTCGTGAATCAAATTTTGTAAAATGCAAAGCAGATGTGTACTGTATGTTGTAGAATTCGTTTGTGTATTCATCGTCAGCATATGCATACCTGCTAATCGCCGATTGCAATGTGATTTTCTGAATGAATGAATTGTACGGATAAACATGAAACCTAAAATTTCCGCTTCCAGCTATTTCATTCAGTCCGAAGGAATACATCGGAGCGAGCGTGTATTCAAATTTTTTTTCCGGGCTCATCACATTGTAAAAAGCAATTCCGGCCATGAATTTATTGTAAGCATTCCATCCAACGATTGGCGAAAAAAATAATTGTGAGCGATTCGGATTTTCCAGAGATGCAGGGAAGTGCAATTTCAAAGGCTCGATCCGGCGTAAGATCCCCGAAGTCCGGATAGTGTTGTTTTTTCGATACAATTCAAGTTCCTTCTCCTGAGGATCAATACGAAAAGCATCACAATTTGCACACCGGACTTCAATGCTTTTCCTTCCGGTAAATCCTTCTACCAAGCTAGGCTCTCCCGGTATTCCATCTTTCATGGAGTACAGACTGAGCGGAGCCGGAACGCAAGCTTTGTTTTTTAATGTCAGCAAATAAATTCCTTCACTTTGTTTTTTCAAACCGGTGATGGAATAATCTGATTTTTTTGTATTCGACAGAAAATCATCAAAGATCCATCCGAGGTTTTTTCCTGTCGTTGCTTCAAAACTCTTCTTGATATCTTCCGGTTGAGGATGTTTGAATTTCCATTGTGAATAGTAATTCTGCATCGCACGATCGAACACACTGTCACCAAGGTAGGAGAGGAGGTGATCAAAAGCGAGTGCTGACTTTCTATAGACATCCTCACGATATGCAGCTCCGGAATATTTTGCAGCATTCAAATCCGGACTCTGATCGCTATTTTTTCTGGCACCGTTGAGATAAGAGAGATAATTTGATTTGCGTAAAGTTAAAGTGGATAGTCCAATGTGTTTTCCAAATCTTCCTGCTCTGTAAAATTTCTCTGCCTGCAATTCCGGACGATTTGCATATTTTGTAGAAAAATACCGGGTTTCAAAAAACTTTGTCATCCCTTCATCCATCCAGGGATGCAGGCGTTCATTGGATCCAAGTATTCCATAAAACCAATTGTGACCAATTTCATGCGCGATAATCACTTCCATGCGGAAAGCACTGCGTTCCGTTCCAATAGCTGTGATCATTGGATATTCCATACCACTTCCCGAAGCATAGCCTACATCAACGGCTGTGACCTGGGAATAAGGATACTCTCCGATCCATGTTGACCCATACACAATACTGGTTCTTAAATATTCTGGAACTTTCTTCCACAATTCCGCATGTTGATTTGTAAATAAAGACCAGGTGGTAACACGTTTTCCTGTTCTAGGGATTTCTGCATCTCCTTTTAAAACATGAAAACGTTTGTCGGCAAACCAGGCGAAGTCGTGAACCTTATCCTGGAAGTAATGCAAAGTTTTGAGTTCAACCGAACTGGCAGGGAAACTCATGTCTTCAGGAAATTCATTCAAACCTGAGGTTTCCTTCGCCTTGCTGTTCAGCCATTCTTCTTCCGATGGATTATTTACCAATCCGCCTGTTGAGCCGACAACATAGTTCTGCGGCAAAGTAATCCTTACATCAAAGCTTCCAAACTCAGCATAATATTCACCTTTGTCGAGATAGGAAAAATAATTCCAGCCGTTTTTATCAAACACTGCCGGCTTCGGGTACCATTGCGTGATGAAATATGCCTGACCGGTATGCCCGAGTCTTGATATACTTGCATCCGGAATCTGAACACGGAATGGAGTACTGATCGTGATCGAATCTCCCGGTTGTAAAGGTGTATTCAATATAATTTTGCAAATGTCAATCGTATCCTGCAAAAGCGACCACTTTACTGTTTGCCGGTCGACCATGAAATCGAGTGAATCGATGAAGCCGCACGATTTTTCACCCAATTGACGATAGGTATAGTCCCCATTCTTGTACAATTCATTTGCAAGTGCTGTGTTATCATTCGCATATGCATTCGGCCAAAGATGAAAATAAAGTTCAGTTAATTTTTGGGTACTGTTGTTATGGTAAACGATTTCTTCATAGGCGGAAAGCTGATGTTTTTTATCGTTCAGCTTTACATCAATGGAATACTTTACGTTTTGTTGGAAATATTCTTGTGCAATGGAAGGGATTGGAAGGAATGCGAATAAAATTAAAACAAAGAGTATCCCGACTCTGATGTATGGAATGAAAAATAGTCTCCTCATGAAATGAATAGGCTTTGCAAGCACTGCACAAATATGTTCAAAAAGACAAACAAGAAATACAACAGATCAGGAATTTTTCCCCAAAAGTTCCATCAGTTTCAGATCGAGTTCTTCGCTTCGTAGTCCTTTGGCAACAATTTTTCCGTTTTTATCCAGCAGCACGCTGTAAGGAATGGCTTCAATGCTGTACTCCTTTACAACTCTGCTCTCCCATTTCTTCAATTCACTTACCTGTGGCCATGTAATTCCGTCTTTCTGAATTGCCGCTTTCCAGTTGTCCATATTGTCATCCAGGGATACACCGTAGATTTCAAAACCCATGTTTTTATACTTGTTATAAAGGCGTACGATATTTGGATTCTCTTTGCGACAAGGACCACACCAACTTGCCCAAAAATCCACCAGCACAACTTTTCCACGCAAGGAAGACAGCGCAATTTTTTCTCCGGTAGGGGAAGAGAGATTGATATCCGGTGCATCACTTCCCGGAGGAAGTTTCTGCAAATCTCCCATCAGGGCTTTGTAATCCTGGACATATTTGTTCTCAGGATATTGTTTGGATAAAGCAGATTCCAGTTTTAACATGAGTTCCATGGAAGTCTGCTGGTTCAGAAATTTCGTGGCCGATAAAGAAACGATTGAGTTCAAATTTTTACCAATGAACTTCTTCGAAAAAGAAGCCATGTTTTCTGTATAATACTTTTGCAATGCCGAACCTGCCGAATCCTTCCGGTAGGGATTTTCTTCGCGAAAACTTGCATAAACAACGTTCAGTGAATCACCCAGTTTCTTTTCATACTGACGGAGTTCTTTCAAGAGTTCTGAATCTTCGGAACCTTTCACCGTATATGTATGTTCGATGTCTTTTGCATCTCCTGTGAGTTCAATCGTTTCTCCACCTTTCAAAACAAGGAAAATCACATTGGCAGGATCAGTTCGCACAATGTAGTAGTCGAGATCACCGGCAAGATTACGCAAGGTGAAATTTCCATTATCATCGGTCTTCGCAGAGTCTAGAATTTCTTCACCATTCTCTACAATTTTCTGCAGGTAAACAGTGATGCCTTTTGCACTCGAAAATTTTCCCTGAATCTTTGCTGTGGAAGTTTCTTTGTTTGAACAGGAATTAAAAACCAGAACCGACAATGCAATTCCGATATACTTTTTTATAAAATTCATGAATTAATTTAGCTGAATACGAATGATTAATTTATTGGAGGTGTTTTGTATATAATGTTTCCTTATTTCCCGTTGTTATTGACAAAGAATTTTCCGGTGAATTTATTTTCTCCATTCCTGATTTCAACAAAATACATTCCTGAACTCAGATCACTCACATCCAGACTGAGTTCAGAATGTGATGCTGTCGCATTGGAATATTCACGAATAATTCTTCCGCTCAAATCACTGAATTTAACAGTGAATGAATTGCCCAGATCTTGTTGAACCTTGATTTTAATGTTTGTTGATGCAGGGTTAGGATAAATCACTAAATTTTGTGATGCAGCAGGCGAATTATTTATTCCAAGAATTGGTGAAATATCAAGTACAAACAAACCGTATTGCATATCACTCGCAAGAATTACTCCACTCGGTAAATTTGTGTATGCAGCCCAGGCTCCCGCATAGGCAGGACTCGGATAGGTTCCTGGTGTATTTTGAGGATGGGTGTCAAAAAATCCCTGCAAAGCCGGACTCGTTGGTGTTGTGATATCATAGATATAAATCCCGTCCTGATAATTTGCCATCACCAACAGATTGTCTTGTACATATGGATTGTGAGGAGTATTTCCCGCGTTGGAGGAAAATGTTGTTGCTACTGCCGGGTTTGCAACATCGGTAACATCCACAACTTTGATGGCCATACCATCCGGAACTTCATCGCACATGTATAAAGTTGAGTGATCTGTTGAAAGATAACTGCTGTGGTTATATCCCTGATCCGGATAGGAAGTCAGATTGCCAATTTCCTGGAAGGTGATTGTAGTTTCATCAAATTTATAAATATGCAAGCCATCGTATCCGCATGAAGCATACACTGTATCGTTGACAACAAACATATCGTGCACCTGATTGATGACCGGATAATCCTGATCAAGCCGACGCAAAAGTACAGGTAGAGTAGGGTTAGCCAGTGAATAAACATTCATGGAAGAATAATCTCCCGGTTTTGAAACGGATGCGACATACATTTTATCGCCTTCAACATACAATGTATGAGCATGTGTAAACACGCTCGTTCCATCATAGACAATAGCAACGGAATCGGGTAGAAAGGAAAGGTCTGCAATTTGCAAACTGTTATTCCCACCATCGTCGCTGATGATGTAGAGATAATTTCCATAGGTTTTGAATTCATGCCAGATGCAATCGACATGCCGACCGGGAACATAATCTCTTTGTACAAGATTGCTCGGGTCACTCACTTCAATGATATAGGTTCCTGATGTGGACCCGATGATTCCATATTCCCTACCATCGTTTGGATTCACCCAGCCGTAGCAACTCTGGTAACGGATACCATACGTTGGTTCCGGGGTAACGCTAGGGTCATTAAATTTCCCAAGCAGGTTGATGTTGTGATGATCATATTGTGCCTGAGTACACAATGCAAGCAATAGGAATGAACAAAGGATCGCAGCTTTTTTCATGGGTTGGTGTTGTAGTACAGGATTACAAGGTAAGGACTTTTTTTACTGTTGACACACAATGCTTTGTTGTCGGCACACAATACCTTGTTGTCGGCACACAATGCCTTGTTGTCGGCACACAATGCCTTGTTGTCGGCACACAATGCCTTGTGTGCCTGATTGACATTATCGGGTACTCGACTGAATCATTCGGTTCGCAGGATTCTTCTTTATATAATCGAGGATACGATTGTTAAATCCGGTTTCATCCTGGTGAAAAGCGACTTCTATCGGCAGGTAAAACAAGGGCAGGTTCCGGATCAGTGGTTCGAGATCCGGATTTTGCAAACGCATTGCATCTTTTTCAGTCGTGACAATGATTTTACTTGAATTGGCGATATTGTCAAAGGTGTCCTGAATCTTTTTTATGTCTTTCGTTGAAAACTCATGGTGATCAGGAAAAATCAAGGTTTCAAGTTTATCCGTATGCCTTCTCAGGTATTCCAGTAAACCGGATGGGTTTGCGATGCCTGTCACCATTAGAATCGTAAAACGTTTTTCCATGTAATAGCTTGCACCCATGAGCATGCCACTTTGCTTTCCACTCACGCGATTGAATTCTCCGTATTTGTAAAATGAAAAAAACACTTGTTGATGTTCGGCAGGTTCAAGTTTTTCAAGAATATTTTTTCGTTCAATAGGGACGAGTATATTGGGTGACTTGGTAATGATAATTGTATCCGCTCTTTTCTTCCCACTAAAAGGCTCGCGCAAATTTCCTGCAGGGAGCATAAAATCTGTTTTAAAAATAGCGTCATATTCGACGAGCAGGATGGAATGTCCGGGTTTTACATGACGGTGCTGAAACGCATCGTCAAGAAGAATAATTTCTGAACGTGGATTCATCCTTAGCAATTCATCAATGGCTTGTGTGCGATCTTCCCCCACAGAAACACGGATCCCCGGAAACTTTGTGAAGTATTGCATGGGCTCATCTCCGTATGTCCACGTATTGGCAGGAGCTTTCAATACCATGAATCCTTTGGTATGACGACCATAGCCACGGCTGAGTGTTGCTATTTTGTATTCTTTTTGTAATAATCGAATGAGGTATTCTACATGTGGAGTTTTGCCTGTTCCACCGGTACTCAGGTTACCTATTCCAATGACCGGAACAGGAAATGAGGCCGACTTCAGGATTCCTTTGTCAAATAAAAAATTGCGTACCTGCATGATTACTCCATAGAGAAGTGAAAATGGCCATAAAAGTCTGCGTAAAGTTTGCACCGTGGCAAATTACGAAAATTAGCATGATTGCCCTGAAGCATTTTTTTGTAGTATTGAAATTCTGAATCATTCACAAATAGGCTATGAAGATCAAGGAATTGACTGATTATCTCGAACAAATTGCACCGCTTTCTTTGCAGGAATCCTATGACAATGCGGGTTTGTTGGTTGGAGATGCCTCTACAGAAATTAGTGGTGTACTTATTTGTCTGGATAGCACTGAAGCAGTGATCGAGGAGGCTGTCCGTACAGGGTGTAATCTTGTAATTGCACATCACCCGATTATTTTCAGCGGATTGAAAAAGCTGAATGGCAAAAACTATATCGAAAGAACCGTCATCGCAGCTGTCAGAAACAATATTGCTATCTACGCTGCACATACCAATCTGGACAATGTGAAGTTGGGAGTAAATAATAAAATCGCAGAGAAACTCGGACTGCAGAATCTTAGAATCTTATCCCCCAAAAAGGAATTACTGAGAAAACTGGTGACCTTTTGTCCTCTGGCGCAGGCTGAGCAAGTCCGCAATGCATTGTTTGAAGCCGGTGCCGGAAACATCGGAAATTATGATGCCTGTAGTTTCAATGTTGAAGGCAAGGGTACTTTCAGAGGAAATGAAAAGTCGACGCCTTTTGTTGGAAAACCCGGAGAGCTGCATACCGAGAATGAGCTTCGCCTGGAAGTTATTTATGAGAAATGGAAAGAAGGGCATATTCTTGATGCACTGAAAAAGGCTCATCCTTATGAAGAGGTCGCTTACGATCTGTATACTCTTGAGAATTCTTACCAGGAAACCGGCTCCGGAATGATTGGAACACTTCCAGCGCCGCTTTCCGGAATGAAATTTCTCGAAATGCTTAAAAAATCAATGAAAACCCAAGTTGTTCGGTATACTACATTGATTAACAGCGACATAGAAACAGTAGCAGTGTGTGGTGGCTCCGGAAGTTTCTTATTGCCGGAGGCCATTCGCTCGGGTGCCCAGGCATTTATAACCGGGGATTTTAAGTACCACCAGTTTTTTGATGCAGAAAACCGCATTGTTATCGCAGATATTGGACATTTTGAAAGCGAACAGTTCACGATTGAGCTGTTTAGAGAGCTGATTCTGAAAAAATTTCCTACCTTTGCCGTCCGCTTAACTGAGGTAAACACAAATCCTGTCCATTATATCTGATTCCTCTCGATTATTGTTTGGAATTACCTGTAAAATACAAAGAAATACTCAATGTATGGCCGCGAAAAAAGAGACCTCCGCAACCACTCCGAAAGCAAAAATTACCGGAGAGGTTTTGAAAACAAAAACTGCTGTCGCAACAGCGGGAAGTAAAAACAAGAAGGTCAGCAATTCCGACCTTGCTGAAATTGAAGAGGAACAAACAACTATCCATCAAAATAAATCAGACGTGAGCTTATCCAAATTAGCCAAAGCAAAGATTAAGACGAAAGAACAGGTTACGTTCAAACCGCGTAAGATCGAAAAGATCATTGACGTTAACCGTCTCGAAAAAAAGTTGAATGAAATCATGGAACTCGATCATTCGGAGTTCACTGTTGAAGAGAAATTGAAGGCTCTGTATGTATTGCAGGAGATTGATTCTAACATCGACAAAATCAGAACCATTCGTGGTGAGCTTCCGATGGAAGTGAGTGATTTGGAAGACGAAATTGTAGGTCTCAATACACGCGTTGCCAATATCAACGAAGAGATGGCGCATCTCAATGACCAGGTTTCGAAAAAGAAACAGGGTGTGAAAGATGCAAAAGATGCAATCAAGAAATACGAATCACAACAATCGAAAGTAAAAAACAATCGTGAGTTTGATTCTTTGAATAAAGAAATTGAGTTTCAGAATCTCGAAATCCAGCTTGCTGAAAAACGCACGAAGGAATTCGCGACCGAAGTGATCACGAAGAATGCTATTCTCGAAGAGACGCAAGCAATCCTCGATGAAAAGAATACGGTTCTGAAAATGAAAAAGTCAGAACTCGAGAGCATCGTTGAAGAAACACAGAAAGAAGAGGATCACCTCCGCAAAATTTCCGTGAAAGCACAAACCATCGTTGATGAGCGTCTTTTTGCAGCTTATTCACGTGTCCGCACCAACGCCCGTAACGGCCTCGGAGTGGTGGCAATCCAACGCGATGCATGTGGTGGTTGCTTCAATAAAATCCCGCCGCAACGTCAGCTTGACATCCGTCAGCACAAGAAAGTAATCGTTTGCGAACATTGCGGACGTATCCTTGTGGATCCGAAGATTGCTGATGAAGAAGCAGTAGATTGATCCAAGACACACTAATTTTTTAAAAGGGATTTCTTAATGGAATCCCTTTTTTATTTTTGTCCTGTGAAAAGACACATCTTTTTCTTTTTAATGCTATCGCTTTTCGCTTTTCCGGCGCAGGCGTATTATGACTTCGATGAGAAGTTGCACCTGGCGTATACTCAAATATTAAAACTGAAACTCGATGAAGGGAAAGAACTTCTCCGGCAGGAGCATCTTGAAAAACCCGGGAATCATCTGACACTTCTCTACGAAAATTATATCGATTTTCTGAAGGGTTTTATCTCGGAAGAAGAGAGTGATTTTATCACCCTGAAAAAAAACTGTGCGCAAAGACTGAAAATTATTTCCAAAGATAAAGACGATACATCCTCACCTTTTCATTTGTATGTGAATGCGGAAATGATTCTACAGGAAGCCATGCTCAAAATTAAATTCAAAGAGCACGTATCCGCAGCGACGGATATCCGGAAAGCCTACCGAATGGTTGAAAAAAACGAATTGATTTTTCCGACCTTCATTCTGAATAAAAAACTAATCGGTTTCCTGCATGTCATGGTTGGTGCCGTTCCGAAAGAATATCACTGGCTTGTCGAAATGGCCGGCATGGAGGGAACCGTTCCACAAGGCACTTCCGAATTGATGGATCTCTTCGAACATCTGGAAGGAACTCCGTATACCTGCTACCGTGATGAGTTGCTTTTTTACCTTGGTAATATTCACAATTCATTCGCGAAAAATGAAAGTCACGGGGAACTATTGCTGGAACGCATGCTGCCTTCCACTGTTGATAATCCGCTGATCCGATATTGCTATGCGAATGTGGCGATGAAAATGGGACGGAACGATGATGCTCTCAAGGTGCTCACAGTACCCATGAATCCGGATGGTGTGTATGCATTTCATTTTCTTTCCTACAAAACAGGTCTCGCTCGTTTGCGCAAACTTGATTATTCCGGTGAGGAGGATTTTCGAAAGTTCATTGCTCAGTTTAAAGGCAAAAATTATTTAAAAGCAGCCTGGCAAAAAGTGGCCTGGATTTCTTTCCTGAAGGGAGATCAGAAAATGTATCATGAATACATGCTTAAAGCCCGTGAATCCGGACTTCAATTCGTCGACGAAGACAAGGAGGCGATGACAGAAGCCTCCGGTACAGATGCTCCCAATGCATTGTTGCTGCGTTCACGCCTGCTTTTCGATGGTGGTTATTACAAAGAATCCATGCATGAAATTGCAGGCATGCCACTCGATAGTTTTCCTCGCTACCGTGATCAACTGGAAGTGACGTATCGCTTTGGAAGAATTTTGCAAAAAATGAAACAGGTCGACAAGGCAATGGAATATTACGAGCAGACATTAAAGAACGGTTCCACGTCACGCTATTATTTTGCAGCCAACTCAGCACTGCTACTCGGCATGATTTACGAAGAACGCAAGGATTTCCCGAAAGCCAAATCCTATTTCGAAAAATGCCTCTCCCTCGATAATCACGAATACCAGAATAGTCTGGATCAGAAGGCGCAGGCGGGGTTGGATCGCATTCGCAGTGCGGAATGAGTTTTTAGAAAATAGAAAATAGAAAATAGAGAATAGAAATTGAATTCAAATTTCTAATAGGATCGTTCGATAAACTTTATAAAACCATTCAATAATTTTTTGCAATCCAGACATTTGTTTAGAAATTGATTCAACACATCTTCGGAAAGATATCCAAGGTCAAGCGATAAATACAATGCTGTTTCTAACTCATTCAAAGATCCTCTGGATATATGCATAAAATGAATGATATCCTTTTTCTGTGCTCTTCCGCATCCTTCAGCAATATTGAGTGGGATTGATATTGCTGCCCTTCTCATTTGAGAAGTTAATCCAAAAATCTCTTCTTTAGGAAACGTTTTCGTGATCTCGTAAACTAATTTTACTAAACCTCGTGATTGAATCCAACCATCCAGATTTTTGTATGCTAGCATCTTTTTGAATTAGAGATGCAAGAAAAGATATTCCCTTTTGTTTTCCAACTTAGTAAATGAAGGATTCTTTTTGTGTTTTATCTTATTCTAAGTCCATCCCCCTATCATTCTTAATCTTCAAATCCCCCTCTAATTTCTACTCTCCAATTTCTACTCTCTAATTTCTACCAACTAAAACTTCACTCCAAACGTCACCGTCACATTACTCGATCGGACTTTGTTTTTCACACCGGGGACGTCTTGATTGGAAAGGGTATAGGGTTGAAAATATTCATTGCTTTCGGTGTACATGTAGCCGATGTCGACAAACAAATCATTATCACGGATGCCGATGCCGCCACCATAGCTTGTCTTTTTGAAATCTGCTCCACCGGTGATGTAACGTGTATTGAGAGGAGAGCTGGTGAAAGCTGTGCCGCCACGCAGACTGTAATTTCCGATTCTGTATTCGGCACCTACACGCACAGTACTCATGGTTGTGTATTTGTTTCGGATAGCATCGTTGGCATCAGCGAAAGAGGCTTCTGCAGCATCCAGGCGGGCTTCGCTGATGTCTGTAAATTCATAATCTCCGCTAAGCAGTCCGTGTTTACCAATGATAAAAGCCAGACTTCCGATTGCTTTGAAAGGCGTAGTGAGTGTGTATTCGTAAGTTCCGTCAGGAGAATCTTTGGTGTCGGCATAGCCGCCATCGAATTTCGCTTTCATCCTGCTCGAGTAATCGTCTGACATACTGTACCAGGTAGGAGTGTGCACGGTTGCACCAAGTCTTACCCAGTCGGCAGCTTTGTAAATGAGTCCAAACTTGAAATTGAAACCAAAGCCATGTGTCGTGAGGTTCTGATCAAATTGGAACTGGTTTAAAGTGTCGATGATGTTCTCTCTGTCGATTTCTTCGAACGTAGTATTTTCTACGTAACGGATATTTGCAAATCCAAGTGTCCCTCCAATGAATAAACGATTGCTGTAATTCCCGCCGAAGGTGATGTCGGTTTCTCCCATTGATCCACGTGTTTCCGAGCTTCTGCGCTGAATGATGTTCCCGTTCGGAGCGGCTGCGGAATAATTATTCAGCGAATCCGGATTGATGAGGTATGTATAGTATGCAAGGTATTCGTAGAACGGATCGAGATTATCATAACCAACTCCCTGAGCATTTTCCGCAAAATAATCGGTGAGTGAATTTGTTGGATTTGTATTCTCGTAGAAGCTGCGGTTGTGAAAATTATTGATGCGGTTGTAGCCGAAGCCAAAGTTCCAGCTTTTCCATCCCGGTGTTTCATCATTTTCCGAAAACTTGTGAGTGAAAACCATTCCTGCATTACCGAAATTGAAATTGAATTTCCTTTCGGAATTTGTTTTTCCGAGGAAGGTTGATTCGGTAGAACCAACAAATATTGAGGGAGTAAAAGTGATTTCTGATTTCCTGTAAATAGCAATCCCGGCAGGGTTCACTGCCAGACTGGAGAAATCACCACCCAGCGCACCAAAAGCTCCGCCCATACTGGTGAAGCGGGAAGTACCACTAAGGTTGGATTGAGAATAGCGAAATGCATCCAGGTCGGTTTGTGAGAATCCTGAAGCAGCAATAAAAAGCATGAGGGCTACACTGATTATCTTTTTCATAAATTTTTTGTTGTTGAATAAAAAAGCCCGCACACCAATAAGTTCTCTCTGGTCGGTATGCGGGCTATAAACATGGATTAAATTATACTACACTATTTTTATTCGAAATTGTATTGCACCTTATCGTTTATTTTCTCCTTCCGCCACCGCTGCGTTGATCGCCTGAATTGTTCGGACGTGAAGGCTGGCTTGGAGCAGTGTTATTTTTCTGTGGTGCCGGAGCTTCCTGACGGAATTGCTTTGGCTCGTTTCGTGGTTGAACCATTGGAGTACGGGATTCCTGGCGTGGTGCTGGCAAAGACATATTCGTTCTCTCCTGCTTCGGTGGATTTATCTCCTGTCTGGATGGTTGAGACGGACGCTGTATTTCAATTTTCGATGGTTGCTCATTCTTTGGTGTCCAGTTGCTGTTTCCATTTTGTTGCGAATTATTTTCATCCCCACGATTTGGAGTGCCCTGGTTGAAAGAATTATTCTTCGGTCTGCTTTGCTGATCGTTTCGTTTTGGTTGTTGTTGATTTGGCTGCGATGGCTGCTGCGAAGGATTGGAATAATTCGGTTGAACCGGAATCACCTGATCATTTCTTTTTGAAGGTGTAGTTTGATTTTTAGGTTGGTTATTCGAAGGAATGGTTGAGTTGTTATTGGGTTTAGGTGAAGTACCTGGGCGAACTGTTCCGCCGGAGGAATTTCCGTTTTCATTTTTATCGGAGATCACACCTTTGGAAGGACGGGAGATAGTATTCTCGTTTTTTGTTTCGTTTGCCTTGGATGGAGTCGAAGGACGTGTTTCACCATTTTGGTTTTTGCCATCACTAATTTCAGGTCTTCCGATCACAGCAGGATTTTTTTCCTGTTGATTGATGTTTGATTTACCGGAAGCGGGTCGGCTGATCCCTTGTGAATCACCCGTGCTAATCCCTTTTGAAGGCATGGATGGAATTCTTCCTTCTTGTTGTGCGATCTGGTATTTATCACCGAGTGTTCTTGGAGCTTCGCTATTCTGACGACCGGAAGGACGCGGACTGTTACCGCTCGCTGAACCTCGTGGTCCGTAATAACTGTTGTTATCGTAGCTGTTGTAATAGTAAGGATTGGAATATCCGTAATACCCATCATTGTAACCGTGATTGTAACCGGCCCAGTAACCATTGTTGTATCCGTGGTTGTAACCGTAGCCATAGGAATAAGGTGAATAATAACCACCATACCATGGGTCATTGTACCAGGGACTATAACCCCAACCCATGCTTATCCCACCATAACAAAAAGGAGCCGAGTAATAATAAGACGGAGCCCACCAGTTGTAACCCATATAAATACTCACACCCCAGGAAGTAGGATTGTAGTCGTACCAATAGGAATTGGTGTAATAAGGATCATAATAATTGTATCCGATTGCAGGACTGTAGTAACGACGCAGACG
>Ga0138256_10005239_pt1 | contig 13742 bp, 9 predicted proteins | sample KNB2016incub_MG_FD_105486 | JGI IMG/M metagenome (GOLD analysis project Ga0138256, IMG submission 105486) | Active sludge microbial communities from wastewater in Klosterneuburg, Austria - KNB2014incub_MG | ecosystem: Engineered > WWTP > Activated sludge > Unclassified | place: Austria...
ATCAAAAACTGCACATCACCCATTGCGCCACGACAAAACTTACCAGTCTAGCCGGTAATGACCACCATCAGGGCGTAGTAGCCGTCATCGATGCAATGCAACGCGTTACTGATGTGGATGATCTATTGGATGCATTGACTGAACCAGCACGGTTACTGATACTGGACGGCATTCAAGATCCGCACAACCTGGGCGCTTGCTTACGCATCGCGGATGCTTTTTCAATCCATGCGGTGATTGCACCGAAAGATAGGGCTGTCGGACTAAATTCGACCGTCCACAAGGTATCGAGCGGCGCTGCTGACACAGTGCCATTCATTGCGGTTACCAACCTATCACGCACGCTAAAAGAATTGAAGCAACGCGGTATCTGGATTATCGGTACAGCCGGCGATGCAGAACATGATTTAGACCATTTCAAAATTACTGAACCGGTGGCTTGGGTATTTGGTTCAGAAGGAAAAGGCTTACGGCGCTTAACGCGTGAAAATTGCGACTTCATGGTGCGCATACCAATGTCTGGTCAAGTCGGAAGTTTGAATATTTCAGTCAGTGTCGGCATCTGCTTGTTTGAAACACATCGTCAAAGAATTGCTACGTAGCCAGTCCAGAATAGCTTTACAATCACCTGCTCATTTTTAGTAAAACGCCATACATAATGACTTTACCTGATTCGTTAAATTTCAAAGCACATTTTATCGAGCTATTTCGTACCGCTTTACAAAGCCTGGACGTTCCCACAGAACCTCCCAACATTGAACTGACTCGAACGAAACAAAGCTCGCACGGTGATTATTCGTGCAATCTTGCAATGCATTTGGCTAAACCATTGCGCAAAAAACCACAAGAAATCGCCCAATTATTGATCGAACGGCTACCCGCATCAGCGATCATCGAGAAAGTAGAAATTGCGGGCGCTGGATTTATCAATTTATTTATCAAGAACGCAGCGAAACAGCAGTATTTACACCATATTTTGCAAAGTAAAACGCATTATGGTGCTAGCCATTTGGGTCAAGGAAGAAAAATTCAAGTAGAGTTTGTTTCCGCCAATCCAACAGGGCCTTTGCATGTAGGCCACGGAAGAGGAGCTGCGATTGGCGCCAGTCTCGCCAATTTACTCGCCACCGCTGGCTTTGACGTATTTCGCGAATTCTATGTCAACGATGCGGGCCGTCAAATGGACATCTTGACTGTATCGACTTGGCTGCGTTATCTGGCAATCCACCAAGCATCGATCCCCTTTCCGCAAAACGCCTATCAGGGCGACTATGTCAAAACGATGGCGCAACAACTGCAAGAACAGTTTGCGCAACGCTTCGTACGGCAGCGCGAACGCATTTTTGAAAACTTTCCGCTGAGTGCATTGGAAATCACTATCACGACCGATGCTGAATTAGATCAATTAATCGCAAATGCAAAAAGAATTCTCAATCAAGATTACACTTTGATTCATCAATTCGTTCTAGCAGAACAACTTAATGATTGTCGCAGTGATTTGCTGGAATTTGGTATCGAATTCGATCAATGGTTTTCAGAGCAGTCACTCTATGATTCAGGACTGGTTAGTCGCACGGTTAAGTTACTTGAAGAAAAAAATTACCTGTACCTAAAAGACGGTGCCAAGTGGTTTCGATCCACCGATTTTGGTGACGAAAAAGACCGTGTAGTGCAACGGGAGAATGGCCAGTTTACCTATTTTGCATCGGACATTGCTTATCATTTAAGTAAATTTGAGCGTGGCTTCGATCTGGTCATCAATATCTGGGGGGCTGATCATCACGGCTACATTGCTCGAGTCAAAGGCGCCTTGCAAGCACTGGGTGTAGATCCCGGAAAGCTGGAAATTGCTTTGGTGCAGTTTGCCGTATTGTATCGAGATGGAAAGAAAATGCCGATGTCTACACGCTCCGGGGAATTTGTTACCCTACGAGAATTACGCCATGAAGTTGGCAATGATGCCGCGCGTTTTTTTTATGCAATGCGCAAAAGCGATCAACATTTGGATTTTGATTTAGATCTCGCCAAATCACAGGGCAATGAAAATCCTGTGTATTATGTACAATATGCTCATGCACGTATTTGTAGCGTGTTAGCACAATGGAATGGAGATCTTGCAATGCTTTCGGATACCGACACACACACATTATCCGGTCCAGCAGAGCTCAGCTTATTGCAAAAGCTCATTGATTTTCCAGGTACCATAGAGACTGCTGCTAAGGAGTTTTCTCCGCACTTGATTACTTTTTACCTGAGGGAATTAGCCAGTGAATTTCACGGTTACTATAATTCAACACGATTCTTGGTTGATGACAAGCCATTGATGTATGCTCGACTCGCGCTCATTGCGTCTGTACGGCAGGTATTACACAATGGACTCAAATTACTGGGAGTGAGTTCGCCTGATAAAATGTAGCAGGATTGCATAGGGTCTTTCATGAGTCGAGATTATAAATCACAGAAATCTTCAAAATCTTCATCTGAAAAAGGGGGGTCAGCTTTTTTCGGTGGTTTTGTTGGATATGCACTCGGTATTATGAGTGCCATCGGTATATGGTTATATCTTAGCTATGCTCCTAGTCCTTATTTATCAGATGATAAAAATCCCACCGCTGCAGTGAAGAAAGACACACAGCCCTCCCCTGAAAAATCGACAGCAGCGGAAAAAGTAATGCCAGAAACACCGATCACCGTTGTCGAGGAAAAACCGCGCTTTGATTTTTATAAGATACTGCCTGGCATTGATGAACCCGAAGTTGATCACCCTTCCACACAACGTGCAATGCAATCGCCCTCACCAAACACTAAACCGCAGGAAAATAATACTACCAAATCTGCCGAAAAACCCGCATTGCAGGCTATTGCTCCCCCCAGCGTTCATTCTAAAGAATTGATGCAATCACCGCAAACAGTACCTTCCGCAATTAAAAATAATGCGACTGCTGCCACAAAAGAAAAATTCATCCTGCAGGCCGGATCATTCAGAACGATCAGTGATGCCGAAAATCTGAAAGCAAGGCTTGCGCTTCTCGGCATACTCGCATCAATACAGCCGATTGATTTATCAGGGAAAGGAACGTGGTATAGGGTACGAGTAGGCCCTTTCGCCAAGAAAGAAGACGCCGATCAAACGAATGCTTCGTTAAGGGAAAATGGCATTACAGCGCAATTTATCAAGACACAATAGGAACTTGTGATATCGTGCCAATTTAACAACCTGTTAAGTGGTAGTTCGTTTTTGAATGAGAATACATCATTCGTTATTTGCGAGTGGGTCAAACATTTTTTTTAAGGAGTTAGAATGAATCATCGCATTTTTTTTATGCCTCTTTTTTTCTTATTCTGTTTTAGTTTGGTAAGTTTTACCAATGCATATGCTGAATTGGTGGAAGGCAAAAATTACACCATCCTAAAGAACTCACAACCCACACGGGACGACAGCAAGATCGAAGTATTAGAATTTTTCTGGTATGGCTGTCCACACTGTGATAGCTTGCACCCTCATGTCAAAACTTGGGCGCAAAACATCCCTTCAGATGTCGACTTCCGTTATGTTCCAGCGATTTTTAGGCCCAATTGGACAACGGGCGCCAAAGTATTCTATACGATAGAGGCAATGGGATTGCTCGATCCATTGCACGACAAAATCTACCATGCGATTCATCGCGGAAAGATTGACCTAAGTGATGAAGCCGTTGTATTCGGCTGGATTGAAAAGGAAGGCATTGATCGGAAAAAATTCGAAGACACCTATCGCTCCTTTGCCGTACAAAACCAAGTCGCCAAATCGACACAAATGTCACGCCAATATCAACTGACCGGAGTGCCCGCTATAGTTGTAAATGGCAAATATCTAACCAGTGGCGGCATGAGCCCCACTCCTGAAGACACGATCAAAACGTTAAATGCCTTGATTGACAAAGCACGCAAGGAGAAATAATCGTTATAAAGAACTCGGTCGCTTGCGACCGAGTTCTAAAGAGCAGAGTTGCCCAAACATTCCTCTCGCTCCTTTCATCACTTTGAGTTGATTTATAACTTCCTCGTTATCATTGTCGATAGTTTCAACAAAATAGCTTTGTACTCATAACTGACTTCCCAAAATAACTGGGTACTGAAAGCTTCTTCTCCTAAGCCAATAAAAAACTACGCCTTACTGTAGAAATGCAATAGTTGGACTGCTTCGGTATTCCCTGAACGATAAGTGTGAATCTGATAACTTCTCCGTCCACTCAATCAGACGCAGCGCATTTAAATCTATGTGGTAAATACCACAGATAATTTATTGGGGATACTGCGACAATGTTTGTGCAAATATAAGAAATAGCTTTATCAAAAAATCACAGTTCATTTTCGCGTAATTTTTCTGCTATTCGCTTTGATGCAATACCCACCGATTCACACATAACAAACAGACAGGAGAATATCCAATGACCTTTCCAACCCCCAATCATGACGAATCATTAATTACTTCTGAAACTCCATTCATTGGCAACTTTCATAAAACTCTGCCACATAATGAATATGGAGAAGTCGATGCTTCTGCTTACCGAAAATTCAAGAATACCTGCTTGCAAATCGAAGCTGGTGCACCAAACAATTTCGAAGACGTTCCCGGAGGAACTTACCCAACCAATGATCCACTTGTCATTTTAACAAGTGCAAAATTCACAAGCCCACTGTCTGGCGCAGCAACTGAAGTACATGGCCCCGATCCTAAGGATCTGGAAATGTTACCAGCGCCAGACATCTTATCTGACAGCACTGCTGCCGAAATGACTGAATTATATTGGATGGCGCTACTCCGTGATCTACCGCTGGCTTCTTTAGCAACAGATCCGACTGTCCAGATTGCTGCAGCAGAGATAGAAAGCGCATTTAACACAGCTTTAAACACTGATATGGCACAAGGTCGGCTGCGAATAGGCTTAGATTTGCCACAAGCTAATGGCGCACTTAATCTTACACAACAAACCGTGTTTCGCTGCGGATTACATGATGAGGAATACGGCCCGCTGGTTAGCCAGTTTTTTATCCGCAATGTCCCTTATGGTGTACAAACCATCGACTCAAGACAAATTCCCTACATTAGAGGAAAAGACTTTCTAACAAACCACAGTGATTGGTTACGAGCACAGAACACTGGTAAAGATAAATTTGGACGAGATTATGGTAAGTGCAATTATTACGGAGACCAATTAGCGGGCCGCGAAACTTATTATCCTGAAGTCACTCGTTATATTTCAACCATGCGTGATCTTGCTCGTTTTGTTAACCGCGATGCACTGCACCAGGCTTACTTTAATGCAGCTTTGTTTCTGGACTCCATTGGTACGCCATTGAATAATGGCAATCCCTATAAAGGTAATTTATATGCACGCGAAGGTAATTTTGCGACTCTCGGTGGCCCCGATCTATTGACACTGGTTTCAGAAGTCGCAAGCCGTGCATTAAAAGTCGTTTGGCGTCAAAAATGGCTTGTTCACCGCCGCGCTCGACCGGAAGTCTATGGCGGACTTGTGCAAATGCAATTCAATGGATTCAACTGCCGTCAACGTAACTATGGCTTACCTGCTTGGGTCGCTGGAACCGAAGCGGCAGCTAGAATCAAGATGCATAATAATACGCAAAACGGTGGTGGCGATGAAACCCTATTTCTACCAATTGCATTCTCGGCTGGCTCACCTAACCATCCTGCTTATGGTGCAGGTCATGCCACTGTAGCGGGTGCATGCGTCACCGTACTCAAAGCTTGGTTCGACGAAGACGCCAAATTGAATGATCTACTGAGTTCCGCACAAGAAAACAAAAACCGTAAAGATCCGTTGGAACTGCAACATTTATTGCAACCAGGAACGCATATTAGTGGAGAAATTTTCAATGCACCTGAGCCCTATGCAGGTCAAGATGCTAACAAAATGACTGTGGGCGGAGAACTAAACAAGATTGCGAGTAATGTCGCCATGGGTCGTAGTATGGGTGGAGTGCACTGGCGCAGCGACAATACCAGAAGTATGCGACTTGGCGAACAGATCGCAATTGAAATTCTACGTAAACGTACACTAGAGTATGCGGAAAGACCCACTGCTTTCACCTTCCGGTCTTTTGATCGCCAAATGATCCATATTACGCAGGGACAAGTTATGAAATTAAGCTAAACATCAGAAATATGTCCTTCCCTTTATACTTCAAACATTGAATAGCAATCGAATGATGCATTAACCAATGTAAACAGGTCACTCTGTTTACATTGGGATGCTAAAAAGCACCCAGCTTTAATTGATCATTACATTTTCTGACTGTTTCATCGCCAAGGAAACGACTACAATTTTGACGACCTTGTGAAACTGCATACACATATTCTTGATGGCATGCGAATTTTATCACGCCGAACACACTACAAAACTATTGCTATCAACGTAATCTGTATTATCATTCAATCAAATACTCCTTACTTATGCCAACAACAAGGTTTCTTTATAGCGACTCTTCGCAAAGGATAAAAATCTGACTACTTCACATCCAGATAAAGTGGATACTAGGTATTCTTTAAAAGAGCAACTTCTAAAAACCATTGATGATGATTTAGATCTTCCATCTTTAGGAGGCGCAATCACCCAGATTGTGCAATTATCCACGTCCGAAGATGAGTCGATACGGCAATTGTCACATTTTATTTTGTCCGATGTATCGTTAACACAAAAGATTCTCCGTCTATCCAATTCCATCGCTTTTCGTTCAAGTTCTAATCAAGTTGTCACGAGTATCACCAAAGCAATTTTTTTGCTCGGATTTGAAACCGTCAAGACCTGCGCGCTGGCGATTCTTCTGGTTGACAAAGTATTGGCGGGTAAACATGCCGAATTTGTTCGTGCCGAACTAATCGAAGCGCTTACAGCAAGCATGCTATGTCAAGAACTTGCCAAACATAGTCAATTTGATCATGTTGAAGAGGTTGCCATCGCGGCCTTATTTAAAAACATGGGACGTTTGCTACTGGCAGCTTATGAACCAGAAAAATACCAAGAAGTTATGGCACTAGCAAAGGAAGAAAATTGTACCCCGGAGCTAGCTGCACGAAAATTGTATTCTTGTAGCTTAAGTGATTTTACAGAAACCATCCTCGAAAAATGGAATATACCTGCCAGCATCATTCATGCCACGAAAAATAGACCCTCAGGCACGCTTAGTCCAGCCAAAAATAAACAAGAATGGATTCAGCAAGCAGCGGAGTTTGGGGAAGCTTCCGCACAATTTGCGATCAATACCAACTCTGGAGAACACTTATCTTCTAAAAACAATACTCTGGCGAGATTTGGCAAAGCGTTCAATCTCGATATGCCAAAACTTGATCTTCTGATACAACAAGCAACAACCGAAACAACCGCGCTCAAGGCAAATATTAATTTATTTCCTGATCCTGTTGAAGACAAGGAATCCAGTTACAAGCAACTGGTTGAATCCGAGCAAAAAGCAAAAGATAATATTCTGGCAGAATTCGCACTAACCGATACGCGCATCGATGAAATACAAATTACCCAACGTCACGCCAGTGGCAAACCCTATAATTCAGCAGCATTGTTACTATCTGCCATTCAAGACGTAACAGAAATCATTACCACCGGTAACTATAAGCTCAGTGATTTGATGTTATTGATTTTAGAATACTATTATAATAGTCTCGGATTTCGGTTTATTACATTATGCTTAAGAGATACGCAAAAAAATCAGTACCGTGCACGTACTTCTTTCGGTAAGAACAGCGCTGAATTTCAAAAAGCTTTTCATTTTTCCATTACACCGTCGGTCGATTTATTTTATCTTGCAATGGAAAAAGACTCTGATCTGCTGATCTCCAACGCGAAGGCGCCTAAAGTATTTGAAATGTTGCCCCAATGGCATCGTGCTGTATTACCGGATGCACGTAGTTTTATTGTCTTGCCACTCGTGCTGAATAAAAGACCGATTGGTTTTATTTATGGCGATCGCGAATTTGATGCTTCCGAAGAAACAACGCATGAAGAAATCCGTTTGATTAAGATTTTAAAAAGCCAAGTTTTAGCGATACTGAACACTAAATAAAGTTAACGATTAATACCCGATCAGAAAACCCATGGATACTTCAGGAGATTTGTTTATTATCAGTGCACCCTCAGGTGCCGGAAAAACAAGCTTAGTCAAGTCATTGCTTCAATCAGATCTTGGTTTAAATTTATCCATTTCTCATACAACCCGGTCACCTCGTTCGTCGGAAGTTGATGGCGAAGATTATCATTTCGTCAGCCGGGAAACTTTCCAGCGCATGCTCAACAATGGAGAATTTTTAGAGAGCGCGGAGGTTTATGGTAATTTTTATGGCACCTCCGAAAAATGGATTCACGAAAAAATTTCGGCTGGACAAGACATTGTTCTAGAAATTGATTGTCAGGGTGCAAAGCAAGTGCAGCGGATTTTTACGCGATCGATTGGTATCTTTATTCTCCCCCCCTCCCTCGAAGCCCTGGCGATACGCTTGAATTCAAGGGGTCAAGACGATCCAGAAGTTATTCAAAAAAGATTGACCGCGGCTCGAGAGGAAGTCAGCCATATTCACGACTTTGATTATATTGTCATCAATAATCAGTTAGAATACGCACTCCATGAATTAGTCTGCATTATTAAAGCGGAACGTTTAAGAAAACACCGACAGTTAATCAAATATCACGCCTTAATTAGTCAGTTATCTTAATTTAACTATTTTGAACAAAATTTTTCTCATTTATTTTTCTGGATGCTATGGCACGAATTACTGTTGATGATTGTTTAAAAAGAATCCCTAACCGATTTGATATGACTCTGGTTGCAACCGCGCGCGCTCGGCAATTAGCCATAGGCTCAGCACCGATGGTGGAACCTTTGCGTGACAAACCAACGGTTATTGCTTTGCGTGAATTGGCCCAAGGCAAAATCGATATGGATATTCTTAATCCTAAAAGCCTGTAAATTCTGGGGCTGCGCAATAAATTGGTTTAGATAAGAAACCGTTAGCGTTTGAAGTCTTTATAAATACATCGCGCTTTAACGAACGTATTGTTAAGAATCTTTCTAAATTGTATGAGGATAACCAGAACAATGCGGTAAAACTGAATAAACCGGAACGGCGCATTCCGGAACGTACATTCAAAAATTATACAATGCACTATCATTTAAAATAACACCAGAGCGTTCTTGCACTAAAACCATCTTCTTCTGCACAAAGGGATTCTGTTCATCAGTAATCCATAAACAGATGCTATTTCCCTGTTTTTTTAAAGCAAGCTTGTTTCTCAAAGATTGTTAAAGTAGTCACTTATTGATTCTCAATCGTTGATCCACTTTAATTTATCTTGTACGCCTTGATTAATCAGCCATGACATTTAAAACACGCTTGCTTGATTCGTTGCGTAAAATTTCTGCCTCAGACTCTGATCTTACCGAACAGGAAGCAGCTGACATACAGAATGATCATGCGCAACCCGATGAAAATTCGCAAGATACGCTTACTTACGACCAGCACATACACATTACCAAAGATACCCAACGTGAATTTGAAGATACACGGCATGAAAGATTAAACTTAGAAGATCAAACCATTAAAGAAGCTCGCCAGCGTATCGAAGCAGAAAATAAAGCGCGTGTAGCAGCAGAAGCTCGTGCCCGTGTCGAAGCTATCGCTCGGGCTACAGCAGAAAACCGCATACAAGCCGAAGCTGAAGCCACTGAGCAAGCGCGAATGAGAGCAAAAGCCGAAGCGCTGGCAGAAAAAGAAGCCAATATTCGCTACGAACTTGAAAGCAAAGCCAAGCATTTAGCCGAAGAAAAACTTAAAGCCGATAAAGCGTTAAATGCCATATTGGAATCAAAAATCAAGTTGGAGGCTGTGAATATCGAAAAAATGCAACAACGTGTCGCAGCAGAAGCCATTGCCCTTGATCAAGCCCACACAACCGCTACGAAAGAAAAGGAAGCCACCGAAGCCGCCATCCGGAAAGCCCGGCTTGCTGAAGAAGCGCAACAAATTGCACTTGAAATTATCGAAGCTGAAACGCATACGACGCAGCTTATCCAAGCAAAAATACAAGAAGATCAAAAAATACTCACATTAGCAAAAGCACGAGAAGCAGTCGAGAATCAAACTTTTGCAGAAAAACAAATCATTGCAAACCTAGAAGCACAAGCGCTTGAGCAGGCCCAACAACGACTTGATGCTGAAAGAACGAGCCAAAACCAAAAACAATATCGTCTTCGTGCTGAAATAGCAGCCACCCATGCAGCCCTAGACAGAGCGGAAGCTGAAGCAATGGCTATAGAGAAAGCCAACGAAAGAACAGCCGCTGATCAATACGCGGTCATCGCTGCACGCAATCGTGCAGAAGCAGAATCTGTTAGCAAGGAAATAGCCGAATCCATCATTACACAAGAAAATGCTGCGGCTGATTTAATCAAATCCCGTCTGATTACTGAATCTGAAACACTCAAGCAAGCCATCCAGCGGGCACAAGTTGAAGCTGCCGCATTGACCGCTGCTGAAGCTACTTTACAAGTCGAAAAAGAAGCAATACAAATGGCTCAAGCAAAAAAAGAAGCTGAAAAAGAAGCTGAAAAAGAATATCAGAAGCGCATAAAAGCAGACGAAAAAGCGATCAAAGAAGCAGAAGCACGCGCGCAAGCTGAACAAGTTGCGCGTAACGCCGCGAAAAAAAGAGTTGAAGCAGAAACCAGATTAAAAACCACAGCCGAAGCAAAGGCACAGCTAGACGAACTGATTGCGCAAGATACCCAGGCTAAAGCAGAGCTCGATCAACGGTTACTGGCAGACTCAGAAATCCGCGCCCAAGCACTCAATGACGCGAAACAAGCTGTTCTTGAGCGGTTAGAAGTCGAGCAAAGAATTACCGGGCTCGCAATAACCAGAGCACAAGCTAAAATTATCGCCAGTAACAAAGCCAAAGCTAAATTGGAAGCTGAAAAAATTGCCACCAAAATTACGTTGGAGAAAGCCAGGGCCGAATCAGCAACGCTCATTGCGATACAAGAACGCATTACGCTGGAATCGCAAGCTTTAGAAATCGCAACTGAACGGGAAACAGTCGAAATTATGGCGAAAGAAGCGTTATTTGCTCGCTCTCAAGCCGACAAGGAGGCAACTGCCGCCGCATCCGCTAGAATACGCGCCGAAATCGCCGCCGCTACAGAGCATGTTCGTAGCAAAAATGCTTGAGTATGGGTTGTAGATAATTTTGTGTAAATGGTCATTTAGCAAGAAACTGTTTATATAGTCGCCGCAAGGTGGTTTACAGCGACAAGACCTCCAGATCGGCCTCTATCGCATCCGGTGTTTGATAAAAGAACATCACTGCATCCTGTGAAAACATCCCCAACAATAGCCAAAACGATCGACCAATTGCCAAGAAATCCAACCTTGCTCGGGCCGACAACATCACCTACATTCGCACGCAAAGCGGTTGACTTTATTTAATCATCGTACTAATTTATATTCAGTAAGGTGATTGACCCGGCGTTATCATCCAATATGTTGGCCAAACTGGTGTGCGAGGCCTTCCAGACGGCTACCATGCATTATGATGAGGCAATCAATTCAAGCCTTATTCAATCGCTTTGGCTTTACATGCAGCATGAGTAGAAAAGGCAATTTTATATCGTAGCTTTTTATAATATAATTCGATTCGTTTGCATTTCACATTGGGAAATGTGTCGCCCAATGCTTATGAAAAAATCACGATAGCAACAAAACAGCCTATCTATTGTCCGAAAATACTTGACCACTACACTTCTCTGATGTGCTGAGTTCCATATTTATTAAACACAATTTCTCTCATCACCTTTCCCAGAATGGTGACACACATTGAGAGAATAAGGGCTGATGACATAAAGAAGTGTAGTTAATTTCATGTTAAGGTAACAACATTTTGACCCAAGTTTTTACTTATTTAGGGATTTTAAATTTGCCCAAATTGAATTGTATTTCTATAACGCTATTAACTATTTTTATTCTTCTACCTGCTATGGAGCCAAGAGAAGCTTTGGCACAGCAAACCAGTGCTTCGTGGTATGATGGAGCGATTCAGTACTCTGTAATTACTAACTGTGTCAGTATTATTCAAGGCTATCCATATTCAGAGTATGGTGTAGGCACTTACGTTGGTTACCTCGCTAATCCAAATGCTTATCAGCCTAGACCAAACCTTCCATATTATATTCATGTCATCGTCTATGGAATAGGTAATCCCTGTAGCGGTACTCGAGTTTATATCGATATTGAATTACCTTCAAACACAGTACTGGCAATTGACAATATCCATCCTATATATTGTTTTCACGATGCCAATTCTTTTTCTGGCAGCGATTGCCCGCAATCATTACCTGCTTCATCCCTAAATAACGGAGCTTACGCCATCCTATCATCTGACGCGGCGAATAACTACACTTGGCCCGTCGCACAAGGCCACAATTTTGAATTTCAAATACCAGTCAAGTCAAGCACTGCTTTAACCAATAGCCCATTTCGAGCTAATACATGGATGATTGATGGGAATAGTAATTCATGGTTGCATCCACAGCAAGGATTATATGTCTTCCAACCAGTCTTGATTAGTCAAACAATTTCCTTTGGACAGGCGCCCATCATCAGTGTGGGCGGTACTGGCACAATCACAGCAACTGGTGGCTCATCGGGTAATCCCATATTATTCACATCAGAGACACCGAGCATATGCTCCATTACGGGCAGCACTGTAAGAGCTCTTGTCGAAGGAGTCTGCACTATCGCAGCTAACCAAGCAGGCGATTCTAATTATAATGCCGCTCCTCAAGTCACGCAAAGCTTTGGTGTTACATCTGGAGTGGAGTGTTTGCTTAATTGGGCGGAAAATTCTTATCCCCACTTATATTCTCCACTTGGAGCTCTTTCACAATTTTCCTCGCCCTATACTTATCGTTTTTATCATGGTACTGATACTTACGTTGGAGTTTCACATTCTGATAACCATGTGTATTACCTAGGGCCGGATAGAATATTGTTAGATGTCGGTGAATTATCGATGTGGTTAACCACTTCTGGATGCCAATAATATGAAAAAACCCTCTGCATAACTATGTTTTTGAGCTTTTCTGTTTATTGTCAGTATATGTAAGTCAAATCACTATTGTCCCGTTAACTTTCAAAGTAGAGGTATCTGAATATGAGAGTCGTGATTCAGGTTATGCGGATCGTCTCGCAATAAAATGAGGTATGCTGATTTTCATGGAGTTCCAAGTTTCATGAAATGGAGGATGAAGATGGAATTACCCCGCACACAATATAGTCAGAGACTTTTGCAAAAGTCTCTTTAGTGTATTTTTAGGTTATTGTTTCTAATAATAAAAAATTCAGGAAATAGGGTTTTGCAAAGGCCTCAGTCAGCAGTCAGGAATTTAGGGAGCAATCAGTCAAGTTTCTCAAAGAAAGTGGATTGTCCCTGGTAGAAGCAGCAAAGCGACTATCGTTACCCAAGGGGGACACTAAAAACTGGGTTTATGCTGACAAACCCTCTCTTCGGTTTTTTCTTCAAAAAAATAATTGTCGGATACTTTTTCAGCGGCGACTAAGTAGCACCCTACTCTTAAGCGTACAATAGTGAACTACACTAAATCTGGATTAGTAACTAGAAAAATTGTAATTGGAAAAACTAAATCAGCCATGCAAAACATCGTGGTGAATTCAC
>Ga0138256_10005240_pt1 | contig 13740 bp, 13 predicted proteins | sample KNB2016incub_MG_FD_105486 | JGI IMG/M metagenome (GOLD analysis project Ga0138256, IMG submission 105486) | Active sludge microbial communities from wastewater in Klosterneuburg, Austria - KNB2014incub_MG | ecosystem: Engineered > WWTP > Activated sludge > Unclassified | place: Austria...
GAACGAAGCCACCGGGCGGTGGTAGCCCATGACCCGAGTCCAGACCTCGCAGCGCTGACGCTCGTCGTCGCGCAGCGTGACCGTGGCGCTATCGGCCGTGGCGCGTTCCTGCTGCAGTTCGATGCTCGTGGTGTTCATTCGGGTCTCCTTCTCGATGGCGGGTGGTTGAGGGTGGTCAGGCGGCGGCCGGGCGCTTCTTTTTCGCCAGCCGTTCCTCGTCGCCCTTGGGGCAGAACTCGTGCTGTCCGCCCAGGTAGCCGTGCGTGGGGCAGATCGAAAACGTGGGCGTGACGGTGATGTAGGGCAGCCGGAAGCGCGACAGCGCACGCTTGACGAGTTCGCGGCAGGCCGCGGCGCTGGACAGCGGCTCGTTCATGTACAAGTGCAGCACCGTGCCGCCGGTGTATTTGCGCTGCAGTTCGTCCTGCCGCTGCAGGGCCTCGAAAGGGTCGTCGGTGAAACCCACCGGCAGCTGCGAACTGTTGGTGTAGTAGGGCTGCTCGGCCGTGCCCGCCTGCAGGATGGCGGGGAAGCGCTTCTTGTCTTCCTTGGCGAAGCGGTAGGTGGTGCCCTCGGCCGGCGTGGCCTCCAGGTTGTAGAGGTGACCGGTTTCCTCCTGGAACGCCACCATGCGGTCGCGCACGTGGTCCAGCAGCCGCACCACCAGCGCATGGCCGCGCGGGTCGGTGATGTCGTAGGCGTCGGCGCTGAAGTTGCGCGCCATCTCGTTGAGGCCGTTCACGCCCAGCGTGCTGAAGTGGTTGCGCAGCGTGCCCAGATAGCGCCGGGTGTACGGAAACAGGCCCTGGTCGATGAGGCGCTGGATGACCTTGCGCTTGATCTCCAGGCTCTGCTTGCCCAGTTCCAGCAGTTCGTCCAGCCGCGCCAGCAGCGCCGGCTCGTCGCCCGCGTGCAGGTGCCCCAGGCGCGCGCAATTGACGGTGACCACGCCCACCGACCCGGTCTGCTCGGCCGAACCGAAGAGGCCGTTGCCGCGCTTGAGCAGTTCGCGCAGGTCCAGCTGCAGCCGGCAGCACATGCTGCGCACCATGTGCGGCTCCAGATCCGAATTGACGAAATTCTGGAAGTACGGCAGCCCGTAGCGCGCCGTCATTTCGAACAGCGCCTCGGCATTCGGGCTCGTCCAGTCGAAGTCCTTGGTGATGTTGTAGGTGGGGATCGGAAAGGTGAAGGCGCGGCCGCGCGAATCGCCGGCCATCATCACATCGATATAGGCGCGGTTGATGAGGTCCATCTCGGCCTGCAGGTCGCCGTAGCTGAAGGGCATGTCCTGCCCGGCGATCACCGGCACCTGTTCGCGCAGGTCTTCCGGGCAGACCCAGTCGAAGGTGAGGTTCGTGAACGGCGTCTGCGTGCCCCAGCGCGAGGGCACGTTGAGGTTGTAGACCAGCTCCTGGATGCACTGGCGCACCTGCTCGTAGCTCATGCGGTCCTGGCGCACGAAGGGCGCCAGGTAGGTGTCGAAGGAGCTGAAGGCCTGCGCACCGGCCCACTCGTTCTGCAGCGTGCCGAGGAAATTGACGATCTGGCCGACGGCGCTGCTCAGGTGCTTGGGCGGCCCGGCCTCGACCTTGCCGGGCACGCCGTTCAGGCCCTCGTGCAGCAGCGTGCGCAGGCTCCAGCCGGCGCAGTAGCCGCTGAGCATGTCGAGGTCGTGGATGTGGATGTCGGCCTGCCGGTGGGCTTGCCCGGCTTCGGGCGGGTAGACGTGGTCGAGCCAGTAGTTGGCGATGACCTTGCCCGAGACGTTGAGGATCAGCCCACCCAGCGAATAGCCCTGGTTGGCGTTGGCATTGACGCGCCAGTCGCGCTGCTGCAGATATTCGGAGACCGAGGCCTCGACGTCGACCAGCGTGCGCTTGGCGTCGCGCAGCTTGCGGTGCTGTTCGCGGTAGACCGTATAGGCGCGCAGCGTGCGACGGTGGCCGGCGGCGAACAAGGCGGCTTCCACCAGGTCCTGCACCTGCTCCACGTGCGGCGTGAGCGGTGGCGCGCCGGGGTCGGCGACCTGCGCGGCCAGGGCGGGCAGCACGGCCTCGTGCGTGAGACGCCGGGCTTCTTCGTCGCCGAACTCGCCGCTGGCGTGGCCGGCGCGGCTGAGCGCCGAGGCGATGCGAGCGGCATCGAAGGCGCGCACGCTGCCGTCGCGCTTGATCAGGTGGGTGGTTGCCGCGGTCGCTTCGATGGTCATGGGTCTAGGGCTCCGGACACTAGATGTAGTGGTCGGCCGCGAGGCTAAACGCTAGCGGTAGCGTCCGCAATCCCGACTTGTCGAAGACTTGAAGCAGATCAAGAAGGCTGGGTTCGCCCCTGGCTTCGAGATGAGCTCACAGGACGCCAGGCGGGGGCTGCGCTGAAGCATTGACCGTGGCGCACCCCGCTGGCATGCTGCACCCATGGACGCGCAGCCGACAACGGACCTGGAGGCCGCCATGACCAACGAATCGAACTCGACCGCGGCACCGAGCGCCGACACGCAGACCGCGCGCATCTTCGCCTGGCGGCGCGGCTTCAACGCGATGCATCTGATCGACCTCGGCGAGCGCCTCGGGCTGTGGCAGGCGCTGGCCGATGCACCCGACTCGACGCCGGCCGATCTCGCCGCGCGGCTGGACCTGCATGCGCCCTACGTCGAGGTGTGGTGCACCACGGCCTACGGCTTCGAGCTGCTCGACTCCGACGACGGCGAGCGACTGCGCCTGGCGCCGCACATCGAGGAGACTCTCGCGCGCCCCAACCACCCGCGTTATCTCGGCGGCTACGTGCGCCTCGGAACGCAATTCGCGACCGAGGACTACCGTCGCGCGCCGCAGGCCTTCAAGACCGGCGAGACGGCTCCCTTTCAGGGCCGCAGCGAGGCCTTCGCGCAGGCCGTGGCACAGGCCGTCGCCGGAGTGAACCTGCTCGTCGCACGCAAGATCCTGCCCGGGCTGGGTGATGTCGCAGCCCGGCTCAATGCGGGCGGAACGCTGCTCGAGGTCGGCTGCGGCGCCGGCAGGCTGCAGCTGCAATTGGCGAAGGCCTTTGCCAACGCACGCTGTACCGGCATCGACATCGACCCGACGGGGCTCGCTGCCGCGCGCGCCGCGGTGCGCGAGGCCGGCTTCGAAGGCCGCGTGCAGATCGTCGAGGGCGATGTCGCGAGCGCTGTCGCGCCGGCGTCGTTCGATGTCGTCGTGATGGTCGAGGTGCTGCACGAGATCGCGCCGGCCATTCGCCCCGGCGTGGTCGCCGCCTGTGCGCGCGCCTTGCGCCCGGGCGGCTGGCTCGTGATCGTCGACGAGACCTATCCAGCCACGCTCGCCGATGCGCGGCTGCCGCAGTTCCAGTTTCCGCTGCAGACGGGGCTCGAGGAGCTGACGTGGGGCAACATCGTGCCCACGCGTGCCGAGCAGGAGCAGCTGCTTCGCGGCGCGGGGTTCGGCGGCACGATCGAGCGTTCGATATTCGGCGAGGGCTTTACGCTGCTCGCGACGCAGCGCTGACGCCAATGACGCTCCGTTTCGGCGCGCCGAGGCGAGTCAGGACGAAATGCGCGTCGTCGTCTCAGGCAGGATCGTCAAGCGCCTGCCGCCGCGCAGACGCAGATGATTCGGGCCGACACAGTGGACCGGCCAGGGACGCGACTCGACGAGCGCCGTCGCACGCACTGTGCCAAGGATCGAGTTCAGCGCGCGGCCCTGTGTGAGGCGGCCACGCGACCGGCAGCGCTGCTGTCAGCCGAGGTCCTCATGCAGGCACAGGATGTTGCCTTCGGGATCGCGGAACCAGGCAGCGCGCTCCGAGCCGAGCACGCAGACGTGCTCCACCGTCTTGAAGCCCGGAAGGTCGTAGTCATCGAAGACGACGCCGCGTGGCTTCAGCGCGGCAATCGCCGCCGCGATGTCGTCGACCTTGAAGCTGACCGCGGTGTGCTCGGCCTTCGTGCCCTCGGGCTTCGGAAACAGCGCCAGCTCGGTGCCGCCGCTGCGGTAGACGAACTTGCCGTCGGGTTTGGCGCCCAGCGGCAGGAGGCCGAGTCCTTCCTCGTAGAAACGGCGCGCCCGCGCCATGTCCTTGACGGGCAGCATGCAGGTCACCTGCGCAGACTGCAGCACGGTCGCGGCGGATGCGCCGGCCTGTCGACTTGTCATATCCATATCAGACTCCTGGTTGGGCCCGATGCGCAGCGGGAGGAGTCCCGTGCGTCGCCGGCAATGGTGCTCCTGCCGGCGCGCGATGGCAATGGGCCGAGACGGGTCGACGCCGCGATGGCTCGACCAGCGATCAGCGCTCACCCGCCCATCAGCTCGTTCGGGCGTCGCTTGCTGGCATCCGGCTGCCGATTCTGCGAAGCCAGGGCAGCAGTTCGAACGCATTCGCCATGAACCTTCCATCGCGCGCCTCGCTGGCAACCCGCGCCTCGATCATGGCATGGCTTTCAGGAAGGACGCGCGGCCAGAGGAGGCTTGGCCACGGTGGCGAAGGGGAGAGGGGCGAGAGATTCTCGATCCTGCATCCCGCAAGGCGCACAGTCGCCTTCGACATCGCCGTTGCTGTTTGCGAGCCGCTCCAGGAGTGACAGGCGAAGGCCGATGATCGCAATCGCCTGCACGCCTGGTCAATTCGGAGGGCCAGGATCGGTCAAGGCGATGCGTGCGACGCGAAGTCGCTAGCCTGCTGCCACCAAGCGACATCCACCCGATCGAGCCAGTCGTTGTGACCGGCGCCGTCGATCCGTAGCAGATGCTTCGGGCCGCGCAATGCGGCGTGCAGCGCGGCGCCGAAGCGTGCCGGCACGATGCTGTCCTGTCCGGCCACGGCGACCACCACCGGGCGGTCGAACCCGGCCAGCCGGGTCGCCGTGTCGTATTGGTCACGCAACAGCCACTTCACTGGCAGCCAGGGGTAATGGTGCGAGGCCACTTGGGCAAGCCGGTCCCGCGGCGTGATCAGCAGCAGCCCGGCCGTGCGCCCCTGCTGTCGCTGTCCGGCCGCGGCGGCCACCGCGGCCCCGAGCGACTCGCCGACCAGCAGCAGCGGCTCTCCATACTGATGGTGCGCAAGCGCAACCGTTTCGGTGGCATCGTCGACGAGGCTTCGTTCCCCGGGCTTGCCGGCGCGCGGACCGTAGCCGGGGTATTCGGCGAGGATCACCCGCCAGCCCAGCGGGGTCAGTGCATCGGCGTAGAACGAGCGATGGCCCGCGTGCCCGGCATTGCCGTGGAAGACGATCGCGGTCCCACGCACGGCGCCCGCCGGTTCGGCAGCCAGGCCGCGGAAGTCCTGCGCCGACGGCCACGGCCGCAGTCCGGGGCCGGTCACCTCTTCGACCGTCGCCCGCTGCGGGAAATAGAGCAGCCGGTCCTGGAAAACATAGACCAGCGCCAGGAACCCCAGGCCGGTCGCGGCGATCCACAGCGCGGTGATCACGGGCTTCATCGGCCCGTCTGCCGGCCCAGCGACTGGTCCGTCCGCAGCGTGTCGGATCGGTCGAAGCGTTCCGTCGGCGGCGCCACCAGCAGGCCCATCGCCTCGTCCGGCGTTGCCTCGAGCCAGGCCGTCCACTGATCAGGCTCCAGCGACACGACCGATCGCTTGTCCTGCGCATCGGCAGGCAGCTTCGGGTCCGGCTCGTGCAGTCGACCCAGCGATGGATGACCGTCGCAGTTCACGGTCAGCATCGTGAAATTCGGGACGATCTCACCCGTCGCCGGGTCGGTCCACTCCGACCACAGGCCGGCGATCGCCCAGGGCTCGCCATCGGCGCGGGTCATCCGCCGCCAGACATTGCGGCCGGTCTCCCAGTTCGGCTCCTGGTACCAGGCCGCCGGGATCAGGCAGCGCTGGCCCGCGGCCCAGGCGGCGCGGTAGGTCGGGCGGCTCGCCGCGGTCTCGCTGCGGGCGTTGTTCGTCTCGGGCACCCTCGCCCGGAAGTAGCGCTCGACAGGATCGCGTGGTGCCATGGGGTAAAGCTTGCACATGAGGGGGCATGGCAGCCGCGAGGTCGGGAAACGAAGCCGCATCTCAAGCAGCGGGCGCTCGGGGGCAGCTTTGTGTGCGGGGGTGGGTACTCACGATGGACGCCCGTGCTGACTGTGCCGGCCACGAGCGGTGGTTGGGCCCCGTGACCTGATCGGCAGCTGGAGACTTTCTGCAGCCGTTCGGACTGGGCGGATGAATGTCAGCGGCCGCCCATGGCTCCCGGCCATCGGTCGCCGGGGCGAGCGACCTGCCGTTCACCGGGGGCCATCCGATCGTGCATGGCACCCTTCGGCGCCTCGTCACCCGTGCGTCAGCGCCCAGTCGAATGCGTCCTCGAGACGATCGTCGCCCCAGAACAACTCGTTGCCGACGACAAAGGACGGCGCACCGAAGATGCCGCGCTCAACGGCACGCGGGGTCTGGGCCTTGAGCGCTTCCTTGTTCCCTGGCGAATTCGCGAGCTGCAAGACCTGCGCAGCATCGAGACCAAGGGTGCCGAGGGCCTCCCGCAGGTTGTCGTCGGTACCTATGAGACACCCTTGTGTCCAGTGCAGACGAAACGCTTCCTCGGTAAAGCGCTGGCACCAGCCGTCCTGCTTGCCTGCGAGGGCCACGCGCGCGGTCGGAAGCGAGTTCACGGGGTAGGTGGATGGACGCCGATACGGAACGCCCAACCTGTCCGCGCGCCGTTCCAGGTCGCGCCACATGTGTGCTGTCTTCGCCGACGCTTCCGGAAACGGAAATCCCAATCCTTGATGTTCGCGCACCGGAGGCAGGAAGAAGGGCTGCCAGTCGAGTGCCACGCCAAGCTGCGCAGCAAGGCGCCCGATGCGCGCCACCGTGAGATACGAGTAGGTGCTCGCGTACTCGATCCAGACTTCCATCGACGGCATGACGACTCCTGGTGCATGGGCCTTACACGATGCCACGGATCGGGCGACATGTCACACCGGAGACAAGGCGCATCACCTCGATGCATGCCAGGGCAGAGCGCCGAACGTCGGCAATGCAAGGCGACTGACCGTCGAGCCGATCTCGCCTTGCGGCGGCTCCTGGCCGCCAGCGTGAGCACGACGCGGCGCCAGGAAACTGACCTTCGGCGCGATGGCGTTGCCGGCCGAAGTCGGCTTGCGGTGACCCCTGGGGAACCCGGTCGCAGGAACTGCCCTTGGTGAGAGGCGGCTTCGCAGCTCCGGATCGTCAACCCGATTTCGGCGATGCCGCTCGCAGTATCGCCAGCCCCAACGGGATCAGCGCGATGCCGGCGACATGCAGTAGAAAGAGCTGCGCAGTCCAGGCCGCTTCACCGGCCATCGCCACCGTGCCGGCCGCCAGGCTGAACACGCCCAGGTAGATCGGCACGTGGCCGTAGGCCCACCGTCGCAGGTTGCGGCCTCCGGCCGCGCCCTCGATCTCGCGCTCGTCGTGCGCGCGGGTCACCTCGAAGTAGCCCAGCCAGGCGCCGAAGGTCAGCGCCACGCCGCCCAGCGCCGCGGCCACCGCGTGGCCGTGCAGCTCGCTGCCGTGATCCAGCGCATGCACCATCGAGGCCACGCCCTCGCCGAGCAGGATGATGGTGAACAGGCCGAAGCGCTCGGGCAGGTGCTCGGGGTGCGGCTGCACAACGGTGGTGTAGCGCGCCACCCACCATGGTGAGACCAGCGCCAGCGCCAGCAGCCAGAAGGCCACGCGTGGCGTGGGCGGCAGCGCGGCAGACGCCGCCCAAAGCGCGGCCTGCAGCAGGTACAGCTCGGATCAGGCGCGGATCGGCCCGTGCGCGCCGCGCCGGCGCCGCTCGCGCAGGTAGGCCACCGCCCGCAGCAGCTTGAAGGCCGCCCGTCCCAGCGCGAAGGCCGGGCCGCGCGCGCCGTGGGCATCGGACACGCCGTAGCCGATGACCGTCACCGCCAGGATCTGCGCCAACCCCAGCAGCCGCTGGTCGGTCCGCTGCTGGTCGAAGCGCGTGGCGTGGAAGGTGCGGCCTGGTTATCGGCCTGCTGCCGCGGCGCGTGGCCGAGCCCGGCGGCCAGCCGGCGCTGCTGCAGCGCGTGCTGCCGGACTGGGCGGCACCCGAGGTGCCGGTTCACGCGGTGTTCGCCAGCGCGCGCTACCTGACGCCCAAGGTGCGCGCCTTCATCGACCTGGCAGCTGAGAAATTTCGCCCGCCCGGCTGAAGTCGGCTTTTGGGCCTCTCACTCCAGGGGTCGCCAAGAAGGGTGCGGATCGAAGCAGCTAGGTTGTTGCCGCGAGCGCCGGCGGCGCGGTTGGCAGGCCGATCTGACCGACGAGATGCCCTGGCAGATGCAGGCCGACACTGCCCGATGTGCGTTTGCGCCTGGCTCGCGCCCGCTCCTCCGTCATCTGGCAGCCGGTGGTAGCGATGATCGTCACGCACCTGGGGATGCAGGCGCCGGTGCCGAGGCGAGCGGATGTCCGCGGTCCGCATCCCAAGTGCGCCGCCAGCGCTCGCGCCATCAGGCGGTCACGGCGCCCGCGCCTGTGTGCGCCCGCTCTGGCGCACCTTGCCAGAGCATGTCGTAGCCGAACTCGCGCGTGTCGGTGCACATCGCCGCCAGTGCCGAGAACCGGGCCTTGAACACGCTGTCGGCGTGCGAGCGCTCGTGCTGCTCGAACGAGCGCCAGTAGGTCACGATCACGAGGTCGTGGTCGGCGCCCTGCGGCGCGTGGATCGAGCCCTCTTCTGACACGAAGCCCGAGAAACGAAACACCTGTCCGGCGACGAAACCGCCCTTGTCGCCGCCGTAGGTCTCCTTGACGACATTGCACATCTCCGCCAGCGCCAATTCGACGTCGTCGTAGGTCACACCCGGTTTGAGCTTGACCGTATTGAACAGCAGCTTGACGCCGTAGGGGATCGTGACGGGTCCGAACATCAGGGAGGTCTCCGAAGAGGGATGGAAATATGGATGACGTGCATGGTGCCGTCAAGTGCCACGGTCGTGTTCGAAGCTCGCGCCATGGCCTCGACCGACACGGGGTCTTCGCGACTGCGCGGGCGCCGACGACGCCCTCCTGCCGGTCCGGCGTGACGTGGGGCGGCACCTGGCGCGGGATGATTTGATTGCTGCGCCTTTCGTCACCGAATGCGGGCCCCATGACCCCGGGGGGCAACAATACGGCTGCATGGACCATACCTTTCTCTCTGCCCTGATCCTGCTCCTGCTGGTGCTGGACCCGCTGGGCAGCTTGCCCATCTTCATCTCGGTCATGCGTGCCGTGCCCAAGGAACGTCGCGCCCTCGTGGCCGTGCGCGAGATCGGCCTCGCCTTCATCGTGCTGCTGACCTTCATGTTCCTGGGCGACGCGTTCCTGCGCCTCATGCATTTGTCCGAGCGATCGCTGGAGGTGGCCGGCGGCGTGATTCTCCTGATCATCGCGATCCGCATGATCTTCGGCGGCAGCAGCGAATCGGCCTACGGCCTGGAGCCGGGTCGCGAGCCCTTCGTGTTCCCGCTGGCCGTGCCCTTGCTGGCCGGTCCCTCGGCCATGGCCACCGTCCTGCTGCTGGCTTCGCGCCAGCCCGAGCGCATCGGTGAGTGGATAGGCGCCCTGATCACCGCCATGCTGGTGTCCTTCGTGGTGCTGATCCTGGCCGACCGCATCCGCAGGCTGCTGGGCGATTCGGTGGTCTCGGCCATCGAGAAGCTGATGGGTCTGGTGCTGACCGCTATCGCCGTGGAAATGGTGTTGGCCGGCCTCAAGCGCTACTTCGTGGGCGGCCCCTGATCGCCAACCATCCTCGGCCATGGAGATGGGCGCCAGCAGACGCCATGCGCCGCATGCTGCCTTCGAAGTGCCGGCCTGTGCGCCATGTCGGCGACGTGTGGCAAACCGAGCGCACAACAGCCGTCGGGTTACTGCCACGTCTGGCCGACTTCGGCACCCCTGGATCGTCCAGTTGCCACGACGGCAAGGTTTGCCGGCCGGCTTGCAGGCCGCAGCGCCAAGGCGCAGCCCTTCGGTTGCCGCGCCCTGGGTCGATCGATCATTGCGCATGGAGTCGACAGACCGCGTCCTCCAGGGACAACCTGTCCAGCCGCGAGGTTCAGGCTCTGCCACGCCTCCTTGCCCGCAGGCCGGGTCGTCAACCCTGCATCTGCAAGAGGATGGTGCGCTCGAGGCCCGCGTAGCGATGGACGCCCTTGGCGACGGCGAACAATGTGTAAATCGCCGCTCCGTGCTGATTCAGTAACACCTCCACGGGGTACTCAGGGCGCTCCGCATAAGCCGCGTCCAGCCAGTCGCCGATGTTCGGAATGACCTCGCCGGTGTCCAGGTCCGTGGCTTGGCGAATGCGCGAAAAGCGGAATGGCCGGTTCGCGCCGCGCAACCGGCAGAACGCCCAGAGTGCGCCACCCATTCCGTCGGTCGTGCGCACATAGCGCACCGTATTGATGTCGCGCCCGGTGACTTTACCGAAGCGATCCTCAAAGGTGATATGTAAGCGCTTGCCCGGCAGACTCCTCGCGTCGCCTTCCATGTAGGTGCTGAGGGCTTCCTGGTCCCATGCGTCTTTGTCGAGTGCCTGATGCTCCGACTCTGGAGGGCCTTCCGATGTAATCGTCACCTTCAACTCGATCGGTTCCGACACGCGACTGTTCGGCGAATCACTCGGTTGGGACTTCTTGCTGCGACTCACGAACCACCACAGTCCGGCTGCTGCCGCGATCAATGCCCAGAAGGGCAAGTAGTCCACGGCGCCCCCCGCACGTGTTCAGATACGAGAGGAGGATAAGGCGAAGGCCGCGGGTTTCCGCGCTACTGGGTCGCCGGTCTATCCGCAGCGGCGGCGCCAGGCGTAGCGCGCCACCGGGGCCAGACGTCGGCCCGCCAGACCTGCAGGAGCGCAGCCCTCAGCGCGGGGTTGGCCGCCGGCCCGGTCCAGGCCGTCCAGTCGCTGGCCGGCATGCCGCGATCGAACGCCTCAGCCACGATCAGCGCGAACGGTGCCGGTGGCTCGACGGTGAACACTTGGCCGCCCTGCATCACGAGGTCGAGCACGTCGGAGGCGGGGGGTGGCTGCGGCGCGATGGCGGCAGCGACGGGGTCGGGCATGAGGTGCATGGTGGCGCGCGGTCGCCGGCGCCTCATTTCCCAGGCATCTCCCAGAACGGCCTAGACCCAGGAAAAGTTAGGGGCCGCTCACTGGCGGCCCCTACTGTTTCTTGGTGGAGACGAGGAGGATCGAACTCCTGACCTTCGCATTGCGAACGCGACGCTCTCCCAGCTGAGCTACGCCCCCACGGACGGCCGCGAGTTTAGCACTGGCGCGGCAGGCCCACTCAAGGGGCTCACGCGTTGCGGTACTGGCCCCGCGTCGGGTCCGCACCCGGCACCGCGCCGGCATCGGCGCCTACACTGCGCGCCGCTTCATCCTTCGCAGGAGTTCCCCCGCATGCGCCCCCGACTCGACCCCGCCTGGCTCGACACGCAATACAACAACCGCGCCCGCGTGCCCGACCACGCCACCGTCCTGGCCAGCTGGGCGGAGGCCTCGGCACTGGCGCGAGCGCGCAGCCCGGCGCAGCTGGACGTGCCCTACGGCAGTGGCGCCGGCGAGACGCTGGACGTTTTCCCGGCCACCGTGCCCGGCTCGGCAGCCGCGCCGGTGCTGGTCTTCATCCACGGCGGCTACTGGCGCTCGCTGGGCAAGGCCGAGCATTCCTTCGTCGCGCCTTCCTTCAACGCCGCCGGCGCGATGGTGGTGGTGCCCAACTACGCGCTGTGCCCTGCCGTGAGCATCGAGCACATCGTGCTGCAGATGGCCGCGGCGGTGGCGTGGACCTGGCGTCGTGCAGCCGACTTCGGCGGCGACCCCACTCGCATCGCGCTGGCCGGGCACTCGGCCGGCGGCCACCTGGCCACCATGCTGCTGAGCTGCCGCTGGAAGGAACTGGCCGACGACCCGCCGCTGCAGCCGCTGGCCGGCGCCTTGTCCATCTCGGGCCTGTACGACCTGGAGCCGCTGCGCCATGCACCGTTCCTGCAGGCCGACCTGCGGCTCACGCCGTCCTCGGTGGCCCGGCTCAGCCCGGCCTTCTTTCCGCGCCCCAAGGGTGCCAAGCTCTTCACCACCGTGGGCAGCGAGGAGAGCGACGAATTCCTGCGCCAGAACCGCCTCATCCGCGATGTCTGGGGCCCCACCGCGGTGCCGGTGTGCGAAACCGTGCCCGCCGCCAACCACTTCAGCGTGCTGCGCAATCTCGCCGACCCGGCTGGCCGCCTGCACGAACTGGCGCTGCGGCTGCTCGGCCTGCGCTGACCGCGTCTTTGGCATTGACTATGGCCGGCATTGACGCGACGCATTGGACGGCGGCCATGGATCTGATAGCGTTTCACTTCGGCAGCGCCGCGTCTCGGCGCCCCGACAGACCGACAGACCGCTTGACTACCAGGAGCATCAAATGGGCTTGAAAGGTACGAAGACCGAGCAGAACCTGAAGGACGCCTTCGCGGGCGAATCGCAGGCCAACCGCCGCTATCTGTATTTCGCGAACAAGGCCGACGTGGAAGGGCAGAACGACGTCGCGATGTTGTTCCGTTCCACCGCCGAGGGCGAGACGGGCCACGCGCACGGCCACCTCGAATTCCTCGAGAACGGCTCGGGCGACCCGGCCACCGGCCTGCCCATCGGCAGCAGCCGCCAGAACCTGATGGCCGCCGTAGCCGGCGAAACGCACGAGTACACCGACATGTACCCGGGCATGGCCAAGACCGCGCGCGACGAAGGTTTCGACGAGATCGCCGACTGGTTCGAGACGCTGGCCAAGGCCGAGCGCTCGCACGCCAACCGCTACCAGAAGGCGCTGGACGCACTCGTCGACTGAAGGCCCCCGCACGCGCCGGCCGCGGGTTCGCCTGCGCCCGGCAAGGCTGGAACAGGGGGCCTCGTGCCCCTTGTTCCGTTTGAACCACCCACCGGCAGCCCACCATGCGCGAAGGCAACCTCGAAGCCCCCACCCGGCACGCGATCGACTGGAAGAACCCCGACTTCTACGACGAAGGGAAGGCCTTCGCCGAGATGGAGCGCGTGTTCGACATCTGCCATGGCTGCCGCCGCTGCGTCAGCCTGTGCCAGAGTTTCCCCAACCTGTTCGACCTGGTCGACGCCACCGCCGACGGTGAAGTGCACGGCGTCAAGAAGTCCGACTACTGGGCGTGGTCGACCAGTGCTACCTGTGCGACCTGTGCTACATGACCAAGTGCCCGTACACGCCGCCGCACGCCTGGAACCTGGACTTCCCGCACCTGATGCTGCGCGCCAAGGCCATCAAGTTCAAGAAGGGCGAAGTGGGCGCGAAGGAGAAGCTGCTCGCCAGCACCGACGTGCACGGCCAGTTCGCCGGCATCCCCATCGTGGTGGACGTCGTCAACCAGGTCAACGCCACCGGCTTCGCGCGCAAGCTCATGGACAGCCAGCTCGGCGTGCACCCCGAGGCCTGGATGCCCGGCATGGCGCCGCAGCGTTTCCGCTGGGGCCGCGCCATGAACAACACCGCGTTCACGGCCGTCAACGGCGAACGCACGCCCGGCAAGGTAGCCATCTTCGCCACCTGCTACATGAACTACAACGAGCCCGGCATCGGCGCCGACCTGGTGAAGCTGCTCGACCACAACGAGATCCCGTACGAGATCGTCGAGAAGGAGCAGTGCTGTGGCATGCCCAAGCTCGAACTCGGCGATCTGGAGTCGGTGGAACAGGCCTGGAAGGCCAATGTGCCCGTGCTGGCGAGA
>Ga0138256_10005241_pt1 | contig 13738 bp, 12 predicted proteins | sample KNB2016incub_MG_FD_105486 | JGI IMG/M metagenome (GOLD analysis project Ga0138256, IMG submission 105486) | Active sludge microbial communities from wastewater in Klosterneuburg, Austria - KNB2014incub_MG | ecosystem: Engineered > WWTP > Activated sludge > Unclassified | place: Austria...
ACTGGGGGCGTACTGGTTCCTTGTGGCCAATGACTTTTGGACTTGCTTGCTGTGCTGTTGAGATGATGGAGACAGGGGCATCACGTTATGATCTTGATCGATTTGGCATAGTGTTTCGACCAAGCCCACGACAATCAGATGTTATGATTGTGGCAGGTACTTTATGTAACAAAATGGCACCAGCTTTACGTAAGGTTTATGATCAAATGGCTGAACCGCGTTGGGTAATATCAATGGGATCGTGTGCGAATGGTGGAGGGTATTACCATTACTCATATTCTGTAGTGCGTGGCTGTGATCGTATTGTGCCAGTTGATATATATGTACCAGGCTGTCCTCCCACAGCAGAAGCTTTGTTATATGGCATTATTCAGTTGCAAAATAAAATAAATCGTACTAACACTATTGCACGATAATTCCTATGCTTATTAATTATCTGGAACATCTTTCAGAATCGTTGCGGGCCGTGCTAGGGGATAAACTGATCGGTATACAAATTCAGTACGGAGAATTAACGATCAATGTTCATGCTGAAGACATATTTGCTGTCAGTGAAATGTTACATGATAGTCCTACTCTGACTTTTGATACGTTGATTGATTTGTGTGGAATTGATTATTCGACGTATGGTGACGAACTATCTGAGAAAAATAACTTTAAAAATAGACGTTTCGCAGTGATATATCATTTACTTTCGGTTAATCGTAATCATAGATTGCGCATTCGGGTTTTAGCTGAAAACAATGATTTTCCGGTAGTGGATTCAGTCGCCGATATATGGCCTGTCGCTAACTGGTTTGAACGTGAAGCATTCGATCTTTATGGTATTGTTTTTACTGGACACCCGGATTTGCGCAGAATATTGACAGACTATGGCTTTATAGGGAATCCGTTCCGTAAAGATTTTCCTATAACAGGTCATGTTGAAATGCGCTATGACGCAGAGCAAAAACGCGTTATTTATCAGCCTGTCACTATTGAACCGAGAGAAATAACACCGCTTGTGATACGCGAGGAGAATTACGGAAACTGTGAATCCTGATGTTCGCATTCTTTCGCTGCATGGATTGTGTTCTTAGATAAGAGTTTCGTAAAATAACATATGGCTGAAATACGTAATTACACCATGAATTTTGGACCACAGCACCCGGCAGCTCACGGTGTTTTGAGATTGGTGCTGGAATTGGATGGGGAAGTTGTGCTGCGTGCGGATCCCCATATTGGATTGCTGCATCGCGCAACCGAAAAATTAGCAGAAAATAAAACGTATATTCAATCGGTTCCATATATGGATCGATTGGATTATGTCTCGATGATGGTTAACGAGCATGCTTACGTGATGGCTATCGAAAAGCTCCTGCAAGTTGAAGTGCCTATAAGAGCACAGTACATACGAGTAATGTTTGATGAAATTACTCGTATACTTAATCACTTGTTGTGGATTGGTGCGCATGCGCTGGATGTCGGCGCCATGACAATGTTCCTGTATGCTTTTCGTGAAAGAGAAGATTTGATGGATTGTTATGAAGCGGTATCAGGTGCCAGGTTGCACGCTGCCTATTACAGGCCTGGTGGCGTATACCGTGATTTACCCGATACTATGCCCCAGTATCAACCATCGAAAATTCATAATCAAAAGCAGACTCTTTTACGGAACGCTAATCGAGAAGGTTCCTTATTGGATTTTATTGATGATTTTACGAATCGTTTTCCAAAGTATGTTGACGAATATGAAACATTGTTAACTGACAATAGAATTTGGAAGCAACGATTGGTAGATATTGGTATCGTTTCTCCTGAGCGTGCTAAAGCGCTAGGTTTTACTGGCCCAATGTTACGTGGTTCTGGAGTGGAATGGGATTTAAGAAAGAAACAGCCTTATGAAGTCTATGACCGTATTGATTTTGATATACCAGTAGGCGTTAATGGTGATTGTTATGATCGATATTTGGTGCGTATGGAGGAATTTCGACAATCTAATCGCATCATTAAGCAATGTGTAGATTGGTTGCGTAAAAATCCTGGTCCGGTGATTACTGCTAATCATAAAATTGCACCACCTTCACGTGTCGATATGAAGCAGAATATGGAAGAGATGATTCATCATTTCAAATTATTTACTGAGGGTTTTCATATACCGCCAGGGGAAACTTACGCAGCGGTTGAACATCCCAAAGGTGAGTTTGGAATCTACCTTGTATCCAATGGCGCTAATAAGCCTTATCGGTTGAAAATACGTGCACCTGGATTTGCACATCTGGCTGCTTTGGATGAAATGTCGAGAGGGCACATGATCTCGGATGTTGTAGCGATTATTGGCACACAAGATATAGTATTTGGTGAGATAGATAGATAAACGATGTTAAGCGCTGAATCCCTTAAAAGAATAGATCGAGAGATCGCTAAATATCCGGTTGAACAGAAACAATCTGCTGTCATGTCAGCGCTTGCAATTGCACAAGATGAAAAGGGCTGGCTGGCCGATGAGACAATGAATTTTGTGGCTGAATATTTAGGGATGCCTCCCATTGCAGTCTTTGAAGTGGCAACTTTTTATAATATGTATAACCTCGAGCCTGTGGGTAAATACAAGATTACGGTATGCACTAATTTACCTTGCGCGCTATCGGGTAGTAACGATAGTGCAGCCTATTTAAAGAAAAAATTAGGTATTGAATTTAACCAGACAACCCCTGATGGTAAATTTACACTAAAGGAAGGTGAGTGCTTTGGGGCTTGTGGTGATGCACCGGTGCTATTAGTCAATAACAAGCGCATGTGTAGTTTTATGTCTAATGAAACAATCGATAAATTGCTGGAGGAACTGAGCGAATGAATCAGTACCCGCAGACATTAATGCATGGAGTTGACCCTTCTGATCCGGATAATTGGCGGCTTAGAAGTTATGAGAAACGTGAAGGCTATGCAGCTCTTAGAAAAATACTGGCTAAGAAAATTACGCCTGAAGAAGTAATTGAGGAAGTCAAAAAATCTGCACTTCGTGGTCGTGGGGGGGCCGGCTTTCCCACCGGATTGAAGTGGAGTTTCATGCCCAAAGGATATGAAGGAAACAAATATATCGTTTGCAACTCAGATGAAGGGGAGCCTGGTACATTTAAAGATCGAGATATTATGCGATTTAACCCGCATTTGTTGATCGAAGGCATGATAATAGCTGCATATGCAATGGGTGTTAAAGCTGGCTACAACTATATTCATGGCGAGATATGGGAAACTTACGAGCGCATGGAAGAAGCTGTAGAAGAAGCGCGAGTAGCCGGTTATCTAGGGAATAATATTCTGGGATCAACATTTAGCTTCCAACTATACAATCATCATGGGTATGGGGCTTATATTTGCGGTGAAGAAACGGCATTGTTGGAATCCATAGAAGGCAAGAAAGGACAGCCGCGCTTTAAACCGCCTTTTCCAGCAAATTATGGTCTTTATGGCAAACCGACCACTATTAATAATACAGAAACTTTTTCTTCGGTTCCCTGGATTATTTGTAATGGTGGAGAGAAATATCTGCAGCTTGGTAAACCTAATAACGGTGGTACAAAGCTATTTTCAGTTTCAGGGCATGTTAATAAACCAGGAAATTATGAAATACCGCTAGGAACACCTTTTGCAGAGTTACTGGAATTGGCTGGAGGGATGCGCGGAGGACGAAAATTAAAAGGCTGTATCCCGGGCGGATCGTCAATGCCAGTATTACCAGGTGATATTATGATGCAAACGGATATGGACTATGATTCTATAGCGAAAGCTGGATCTATGCTCGGCTCGGGAGCCGTCATCATCATGGATGACACAACCTGCATGGTAAGGGCACTGGAAAGATTGTCATATTTTTATTACGAAGAGTCATGCGGTCAATGTACGCCATGTCGTGAGGGTACAGGATGGCTTTATCGTATTGTTAATCGCATTGAACATGGCAAAGGCCGACTTGAAGATCTAGATTTGCTTGATAATATTGCTGATAACATACAGGGACGAACAATTTGCGCCTTGGGTGATGCTGCGGCAATGCCGGTGCGCGCAATGATTCAACATTTTAGGAACGAGTTTGTTTACCATATAGAGAATAAGAAATGTATGGTCTAATTGTTCTTATGCTAAATAATTAATACGCATCATTTTTATAATTCGTAATTAACCTAAGAATTTTAGCCGATGGTCAATATAGAAATCGACGGTAAGCAAGTATCTGTTCCTAAAGGAAGCACCATCATGGATGGTGCTAAACAGATTGGTGTGTATATCCCACACTTTTGCTATCACAAGAAATTATCCATTGCAGCCAATTGCCGCATGTGTTTAGTACAAGTAGAGAAGGCACCTAAACCTTTGCCCGCTTGTGCAACACCTGTTATGGATGGAATGAAGGTGTATACGCACTCGCAGCAGGCAGTGACTGCACAGAAAGGTGTCATGGAATTTTTGCTTATAAATCATCCACTAGATTGCCCCATCTGTGATCAAGGTGGTGAGTGCCAACTGCAAGATCTTGCAGTTGGATATGGTGCGAGTGGATCACGCTATACCGAAGCAAAACGAGTTGTGGCTAACAAAAATCTGGGACCACTGATATCAACAGATATGACGCGGTGTATCCACTGTACACGTTGTGTCCGCTTTGGTCAGGAAATTGCTGGGATTATGGAACTTGGAATGGTTGGGCGTGGCGAACATTCTGAAATACTTCCATTCGTGGGTAAGACTGTGGATTCCGAGTTGTCTGGCAATGTTATTGATCTCTGCCCTGTTGGTGCTCTAGTCAGTAAGCCATTTCGGTATTCAGCCCGTACTTGGGAGTTATCACGAAGAAAGTCAATAAGTCCGCACTGTGGCCTAGGTTCAAATCTGATTGTACAAGTCAAACAGAATCGCGTAATGCGCGTTCTTCCTCGAGACAATGAAGCGATCAATGAATGTTGGTTGTCTGATAAAGATCGTTTTTCCTATGAGGGATTAAACTCAGAAGATAGATTGACACGTCCCATGATCAAGCGTGATGGTCAGTGGATGGTGTGTGAATGGCAAGAAGCACTAGAATTCACAGTTAGTACACTACAGGCGATTAGACATAAATATGGTGCGAAAAGCATTGCTGCATTAGGATCTGCACATAGTACATCGGAAGAACTGTATCTATTGCAGAAATTGTTACGAGCAATGGGCAGCGGCAATATCGATCACCGTCTGCGTCAGTCAGATTTTCGTGCAGATAAAAAAATGCAGGGTGTGCCATGGTTAGGTACCAGCATTGCAGATATATCCCATTTAAAATCGGTGCTCATTATCGGCAGTACACTACGTAAAGATCACCCGCTTATTGCTCTGCGTTTGCGTCAGGCTGTTAAAAATGGCATGCAATTGAATATTGTAAATCCAATAGATGATGATTTATTGGTTAATGTTACGAATAAGGCCATAGTTTCACCTGGTGTAATGATCAATAAATTAGCGGAGATCCTGAAAGCAGCGGCTGAAATAAAAGGAGTAGAACAAACGATTGAGCTGCAGCAACACATTAATTCAATAAATATTTCGAGTACTGCCAGCGCATTTGTAATTGCTTCGAGTCTAGTTGAAAATACACCGGCAGCAATTTATTTGGGCAATATATCTCAACACCATCCAGATTACTCAAGGATTAATTTGCTTGCTGGTTTGATTGCAGAAATCACAGGAGCGAGCGTTGGCGTATTGGGCGAAGCTGCAAATAGTGTAGGCGCTTATTTGGTAGGTGCAATACCGGAAATCAATACATTGTCTTTTGCAGCAAAATTTGATCAGGGGGAAGCCGGATTAAACGCAGCACAAATGCTAGGATTCAGCAATGACTTGACCGATGAAAAGTGTCAGGCATTTATATTGATGAATGTGGAGCCAGAATTTGATACCTACAACTCTCAGAAAGCACTAAAAACAATCAAGTCGAGTGAATTTGTGGTATCGATGAGTGCTTATAAAGGAAATGCAGCAGATTACGCAGATGTGTTATTACCTATTGCTCCATTTACCGAAACATCAGGAACTTATGTCAATACTGAAGGTAGAATACAAAGTTTCAATGGTGTTGTTTCTCCGTTAGGAGAAGCTCGACCTGCTTGGAAGGTGCTTCGTGTACTGGCGAATTTACTGGCGCTAGAAAAATTTGATTATGAGACACCAGAACAAATTCGTGCAGAAATTTTTCCTGATGGATTAGAAATTAATCAATACTTAAATAATGCTTTGAGGAACTTAGATACCGAGATTCGAGTGAATGAAGGACAAGGGATACAACGTATTGGAGAAGTTCCTATTTATCAGACGGATCCAATTGTCCGTCGCGCTGAATCGCTACAGGCTACTCATGATGCTGCACTGCCAAAAGCCTGGATGGCGACTGCAATGCTAAAGAATCTGGGGGTTATCGCAGGTGATCAGGTAAAAGTTACGCAGGGAGACGATTTCGTCCGGCTTGAGGCCGCTCATGATGAAAAATTACCTGATAATTGTGTGCGTATTGCAGGTGCACATCCCAAGACAGTAGCACTCGGCGCTTTGTTCGGGGAAATTCTGGTGGAAAAACTGTGATGGCAAAGGTTGGAGTCTATTAATGGAGAATATTCAACAACAGTTTTTTGAAATATTTGGAACAGAATTGGGGTTAATGTTGTTTTCATTAGCTTCAAACATGATATTTATTTTTGCTATCGTCATCCCATTGTTATTAGGTGTTGCCTATCTAACCTTTGCGGAACGGAAAATAATTGCTTATATGCAAATTCGTGTAGGACCCAACAGAGTAACCTTTTTTGGGATACCGTGGTTACGCGGGTGGGGGCAACCGATTGCTGATGCAGTTAAGGCAATGATGAAAGAAATCATCATTCCGACAGGAGCAAACAAGTTCTTATTTATTCTTGCACCGGTACTAACAATCATGCCAGCTCTTGCAGCGTGGGCAGTAATCCCTTTTTCTCCTGAGCTTGTTCTTGCTGATATTAATGCAGGATTGCTATATATTTTAGCAATGACGTCAATGGGCATCTACGGCATTATTATTGCTGGATGGGCATCGAATTCGAAATATGCTTTCCTGGGCGCCATGCGCTCTGCTGCTCAGGTAGTTTCTTACGAATTGGCAATGGGTTTTGCTTTGGTATGTGTTTTAATGATGTCGAAAAGTTTGAATCTGGGTGATATTGTTAACGGCCAACAAGGTAACAGTTTGTTAAACTGGTATTTGATTCCGCTATTTCCAATGTTTCTGGTTTATCTAATTTCAGGTGTTGCTGAAACGAATCGTGCGCCGTTTGATGTAGCAGAAGGCGAATCAGAAATTGTTGCAGGTTTTCATGTTGATTACTCGGGCATGGCATTTACCGTATTTTTTCTGGCCGAATATTCCAACATGATACTGGTTGCTACTCTGACATCGATCATGTTCCTGGGTGGATGGTTGCCGCCGGTTGATATAGAACCATTTACATGGATTCCCGGTTTTATTTGGCTGCTATTGAAGATTGCATTTATCCTGTTTTTCTTCCTTTGGTTTCGTGCAACATTCCCGCGCTATCGCTATGATCAAATTATGAGATTAGGATGGAAGATATTTATTCCAATTACACTCGTATGGATCGTTCTAATAGGCTTGATAATGCAACTACCAGAATCGATAAGGAATTCATTTCCTTTGAATATCTGGTTTTAAAATAGAGAAAACACAATGGATCGTATCAAAAAGTTTTTCAGTACCTTTTTATTATTTGAATTGCTAAAAGGTATGGCAGTTACTGGACGGTATCTATTCAAGCCAAAGATTACTGTACACTTTCCAGAAGAAAAAACTCCTCAATCGCCACGATTCCGTGGCTTGCATGCATTACGCCGTTATCCGAATGGAGAAGAGCGTTGCATTGCTTGCAAATTATGCGAAGCTGTTTGTCCTGCTATGGCAATTACCATCGATTCAGAACAGCGTGCGGATGGCACACGACGTACTACACGTTATGATATTGACTTGAGTAAATGTATCTTCTGTGGTTTCTGTGAAGAGTCCTGTCCGGTTGATTCAATTGTAGAGACTCGTGTTTTAGAATATCACGGCGAGAAAAGAGGTGATTTGATCTATACCAAAGAAATGTTATTGGCTATTGGAGATCGTTATGAAGAACAGATTGCCAAGGATCGAGAAGCCGATTCTCGTTATCGTTGAATCTCGCTGGTAAATGCAAATGAACTTTCAAGACATTTTATTTTATATTTTTGCAACTATCTTGGTTGCAGCGGCACTCGGAGTGATTACAGTTCGTAATCCAGTCTATTCAGCACTATTGCTCGTGCTGGCTTTTGTTACCTGTGCGGGCTTGTGGTTACTGCTGGAAGCAGAATTCCTTGCAATTGCATTAGTGTTGGTGTATGTCGGTGCTGTAATGGTATTGTTCCTATTTGTAGTGATGATGCTGGATATCAATCTGGATCAACTACGGGAAGGATTCTGGAAGTGGTTCCCCTTCGGCGCAGTCATTGCGCTGATTATGGTTGCTGAAATGTCAATGGTTCTAATGGGTAAATATTTTGGACTCGAAGAAATGCCGACACCCAGTCCACAAGATGCTGATTACAGCAATACCAGAGAGCTGGGCCGCTTAATTTATACCGAATATGTATATGCCTTTGAGTTGGCTGCAGTGCTTTTGCTGGTTGCAATGGTAACGGCAATTGCATTAACTTTGCGACATCGTGAAGATAAAAAATCACCGAATCCATCCAAACAAGTCAAAGTGAGAAAAGAAGATCGGATACGTGTGGTGGCCATGCCATCAGAAAAGAAAGAATGAGAAATCCATTGGATGGATTATTTGGCGATTTTAAAATATAAAAAGAGGTAGTTAGCTTGGTATCGTTATCTCATTACTTAGTACTTGGCGCGATTTTGTTTGCTATCGGTTTAGTTGGTATTTTTCTCAACAGAAAAAATGTCATTATTTTACTGATGTCTATTGAACTAATGCTGTTAGCTGTGAATATGAATTTTGTTGCGTTCTCGCACTATTTGCAGGATATATCCGGACAAATTTTCGTGTTTTTTATTCTGACAATCGCAGCAACGGAATCAACCATTGGTTTAGCTATACTCGTTGTTCTGTTTCGCAATATGCGTACGATTAATGTTGATGACCTGAATAAACTCAAAGGCTAGTACAAAAGACATAGAGAAGTTTACGTACTTATAACTGACATAAGAATAATTGACCGAGATGCAAAATCTATATTTACTAGTGCCAGCGGCTCCGCTAATAGGAGCACTTATAGCTGGATTGTTTGGACGTTTTATTGGCCCCGTGTGGAGTCATCGCACGACGATCATACTTGTTTTTGTTTCCTTGTTGGCATCTATAGTCATTTTACTGGATGTATTGGATGGAATAGTTATAACGGTAGTGTCTATACTTGGCTGGTGACAGGTGATACTCGATTCGAGATTGGGTTTCTGATTGATCAATTGTCAGCAACTATGATGGTTGTTGTTAGTTTGGTTTCATTGATGGTGCATATTTATACCATTGGCTATATGCATGACGATCCAGGCTATCAACGCTTCTTTAGTTATATCTCGTTATTCACCTTCTCAATGATGATGTTGGTGATGTCGAATAATTTTTTGCAGTTATTTTTTGGCTGGGAAGCAGTTGGGCTTGTATCTTACTTATTAATTGGTTTCTGGTATACCCGCCCAACTGCTATTTACGCCAATATGAAGGCATTCTTAGTTAACCGTGTCGGTGATTTTGGTTTTCTCCTCGGTATTGCTCTGGTGTTAATGTATTTCGGCACGCTGGATTATGCAGCTGTTTTTGCCCAAGCACCAGGGATAGTCGATGAGAAGATTGAATTAATACCTGAGATTCCTTGGCTGGTAATTACACTTATCTGTATTTTGTTGTTTATTGGCGCGATGGGTAAATCAGCACAGTTTCCATTACATGTGTGGTTGCCTGATTCGATGGAAGGACCTACACCAATTTCCGCATTGATTCATGCAGCTACCATGGTGACGGCAGGGATTTTCATGGTGGCACGAATGTCGCCGCTATTTGAATTATCGGATACGGCATTATCGGTCATATTAATAATTGGTGGAATTACGACATTATTTATGGCACTTGTTGCAGTAGTACAAAACGACATTAAGCGAGTAGTTGCCTATTCCACCTTATCGCAATTAGGGTACATGACTGTCGCATTAGGTGCATCCGCCTATTCTGCTGCAATTTTCCATTTGATGACCCATGCTTTCTTTAAAGCTGTATTATTTTTAGGTGCGGGTTCTGTCATTATTGCTATGCACCATGAACAAAATATGCAGAAAATGGGCGGTCTTAAAAGTTATATGCCCATTACCTATTGGACGATGTTTATCGCTGCACTAGCCAGCGCTGGTGTACCTGGTTTCTCCGGTTTCTTTTCTAAAGATGCGATCATTGAAGCTGTTCACTTTGCCAATATTCCTGGAGTTGGTTTTGCTTATTTCTGTGTGTTGGTAACGGTTTTTATTACTGCCCTATATACATTCCGGCTTATATTTATGACTTTTCATGGACCAGCACGAATGGATGCACATACCAAAGAACATTTGCATGAATCACCTTGGGTAGTGACTTTACCGTTAGTGATTCTGGCTGTACCAACGATTGCTGCGGGATGGTTTATCGGTCCAATTGTTTTTGGTGATTATTTTAATAATGTAATTTATGTATTGCCGCAGCATGATGCCATCGATAAATTGGGGGCGGAATTTACGGGTATCGGGGGAATGATGATGCATGCGTTGTCGACAGCACCATTCTGGTTATCTGTGGCTGGTATTTTTACCGCTTGGTATTTATATAGTGCAAGAACGGATATCCCAGGAAAAATAAAAGCTCGTTGTGGTCCTTTGTATAACTTGCTTGAACACAAATATTATATCGATGAATTTTATTCATGGTTATTTGCCGGCGGGACGCGTTCTTTAGGCACCATGTTGTGGAAGTATGGTGATATAAAAGTGATTGATGGATTCTTTGTTAATGGCGCAGCTCGTGTTGTAGCTTTGACGTCTGCAATAGTACGACGTTACCAAACAGGTTATATTTATCATTATGCCTTTACTATGATTGTTGGCGTATTTGTTATCTTGACGTTGTGGCTCTACTAGATTTCATTACGAAACTGTAAACATAATGTTAGATATATGCTAATGAATAAAATACTTAAAGATAATAAGTATTAACAAATAAAACGGAATAAGCATGTCGTTTGATTTCCCACTATTGAGTTTAATTATTTGGCTGCCAATTGTGTTTGGTATAGCCGTATTTGCAACCGGAAATGATCGCAATGCACAGCTAGCCCGCTGGATTTCACTCGTAGGATCAATCCTGGGATTGTTGGTAGCGATTCCTCTTTATACCAACTTTGATTCTACAACTGGCGCAATGCAGTTTATTGAGAATCATGTATGGTTTGAGCGTTTTAATGTTTATTATCATCTGGGTGTAGATGGCATATCTATGCCGCTTATTTTGTTAAATTGCTTTATTACACCATTAGTAATTGTGGCAGGGTGGGAAGTGATTAAAGAGCGTGTATCACAATACATGGGCGCATTTTTAATCCTGTCTGGTATTGTTAATGGTGTTTTTGCTTCATTGGATGCAATTCTTTTTTATGTGTTCTGGGAAGCATCATTGATACCAATGTTCTTGATTATTGGAATATGGGGCGGTCCAAATCGTGTTTATGCTGCCATTAAGTTTTTTCTTTACACGCTACTAGGTTCCTTACTGATGTTGATAGCGTTTATTTATCTGTATCAGGCTTCTGGAGGAAGCTTTTCGATAGAGGATTATCATAAACTGTCAATTCCATTGACCCCACAGATTTTAATATTTGTTGCATTCCTACTTGCATTTGCGGTCAAGGTTCCGATGTGGCCAGTGCATACTTGGTTGCCCGATGCGCATGTAGAAGCACCAACAGGGGGGTCGGTTGTTCTTGCGGCGATCCTGCTTAAACTAGGAGGTTATGGATTTTTACGTTTCTCGCTGCCGATTGTGCCTGATGCCAGTCATTATCTGGCTACTATGATGATTGTGTTGTCGTTGATAGCAGTGGTCTATATTGGGCTGATTGCACTCATGCAGGTTGATATGAAAAAACTGATTGCTTATTCGTCGGTCGCGCATATGGGATTTGTGACATTAGGTTTCTTCTTGCTAAATGCCTATGGAATTGAAGGAGCGATGGTACAGATGATTTCGCACGGATTTATTTCCGGTGCCATGTTCCTGTGTGTGGGTGTGCTATATGATCGATTGCACTCTCGTCAGATTGCTGATTATGGTGGAGTTGTGAATAAAATGCCTATATTTGCAGCTTTCTTTATGTTATTTGCAATGGCAAATGCTGGACTGCCTGGGACAAGCGGCTTCGTAGGTGAATTTATGGTCATCATGAGCGCCATGAAAGTTAATTTTTGGTATGCATTCTTGGCTGCTACTACACTAATTTTTGGTGCAGCTTATACCTTATGGATGTATAAAAGGGTCATATTTGGCGCTGTAGCAAGTCCTGAAGTTGAAGGATTGAAAGACATTTCAAGACGCGAGTTTGTATTATTGGCAATTTTGGCAATTTCAGTTTTATGGATTGGTGTTTATCCTTACCCATTAACTGAGGTTATGCATACAACAGTTGATCAGCTGCTGACACATGTCAGTAACAGCAAGTTGTAAAAATAGTGATTCTGGAATAGTCACAGTTCCTGATAAAAGGATTAAGAATTAATGAATTTTATACCACCTGATTTTACGCCGGCCTCTTCTGAGATATTTATGCTCATCATGGTGTGCGTGGTAATGTTGGCAGACCTCACAGCAGGCGACAATAGACGCTATGTTGCATATCTGCTGACACAGATTACGTTATTAGGTTGCGCGTTGCTTACATATATATCATTTTCTACAGAAATCACACATACGTTTAACGGTATGTATGTTGATGATACGATGGCGGATATACTGAAATTGATGGTGTATGGCACTGTATCAGCAGTTCTTGTATATTCTCATACGTATATCAGTGATCGCGGCATGCTGAAAGGGGAATTTTTTAGCTTAATACTTTTTGCAACAATGGGAATGATGGTAATGATTTCTGCTAGTCATTTTCTGACGCTTTATATTGGTCTGGAACTGCTCTCACTATCCCTTTACGCATTGGTAGCATTACGGCGTGATTCATTGATAGCAACTGAAGCAGCCATGAAATTCTTTGTATTGGGTGCCTTGGCATCTGGTTTTTTGCTTTATGGTATGTCTATGGTTTACGGAGCGACCGGGACATTACATGTTTCTCAGCTTGCTCAGATCATACAAAGTGAAGCAAGCAGTAAAGAAGTTTTAGTTGTAGGTCTTGTGTTTATTGTGGCTGGAATCAGCTTCAAGCTAAGTGCGGCGCCTTTTCACATGTGGGCTCCCGATGTTTATCAAGGCGCACCGACAGCGGTTACATTGTTTATTGGTTCAGCACCAAAATTAGCGGCTTTTGGTTTTGTAATGCGTTTGCTGGTTGAAGGAATGGGAGAAATGGCCGCTGATTGGCAAGGCATGCTTGTAATCCTGGCGGTTATGTCGATGGCGGTAGGTAATATTGCTGCCATTGCACAAACAAATATCAAACGAATGTTAGCCTA
>Ga0138256_10005242_pt1 | contig 13736 bp, 12 predicted proteins | sample KNB2016incub_MG_FD_105486 | JGI IMG/M metagenome (GOLD analysis project Ga0138256, IMG submission 105486) | Active sludge microbial communities from wastewater in Klosterneuburg, Austria - KNB2014incub_MG | ecosystem: Engineered > WWTP > Activated sludge > Unclassified | place: Austria...
ATTTTTGGAATTTGAGATCATGTACTTTAATAATTTTTCAAAATCCATTTCGTTAAAAATCCCAAAAATGAAACTTGATTCTTTGTCTATATCAAAAGTTTTGTTTAACGCTAAAAGATCATCGAACACCCTCATCATCTCAGTTACAAATAAACAAGTAAGATACATTCCTCTGTCTGATAATTTATTGGAATATAAATCTATTATTGATTTTCCGGATTTCGCTTTATTAACATGTATATGGTTTAATTCATCAGTAATTATTTTAAAAGTATTAAAATAATAATCTGCATCAATCTGGTTATTACTTCTCAGGAGAGATTTAACTTTTGTTAAATTTGATTCAATAAGATTATCAAGATTTCTTTTAAACAATTCATCCAGTAAAAAATCTTTCGCTTTTATTTCTTTTTTCTGAAAATTAATATACATCAAATAATTTTCCGCATGATGAAATAGATCTGCCATCATGTTATAATACGTGGATTTGTTAAAACTTTTTTTACTTTCAAATTTTGAATAGATTAATTCTTTGGTTAGTAATTGTGAATTAAAATCGGGAAAAAATTTTAATAAAATTTCATAAACTTTAACAATTTTTTTACTTTTATTGAAAAAAGGAGAATTTAAATAATCTCTAAAGTTCTTGATATCTTTTACTGAAAAAGTTTTAAGGATGTCTATTATTCTGTGTTTTATCATAAATATTCTATTCTTTCCTTTATTTAAAAGCGAGTATAAAGAGAACAAATGTTTTGTAAATTATTCATTTCCTCCCGTAGATTCAAGTATTTCTAAATTTCAAATTTTTTCAATACAATTTTGGAGCGAGAATTGGATTAAATTCTCTTTTGATTACAATTCTTTTCTTAATAATTTGTACTAATTAAAGTTCAGAAAAGGAGCGGTCATGAAAACAAAATTATTTTTAATTGCAGTTGTAATTTGTTTAACAGTATTTTTTCAATCAGCAATTTCAGAAACAAATTTAAGAACTGATACTCAATCTATTTTAAATCAACATAATAGATTTAAAGATATAAATGAATACACATATGTGCGGGTTTTTGTAAATGGAATCTGGTATATATACGTTTATGACGGATTGATCCTGATAGATATTTATGAAGAATGAAAAATTAAAAAAAAAGGTGGATAATCAAAATGATAAGACCGCTATAAAAGTAGAAACAAAAAAAAGGAGATAGATATGAATTTGGACATTTTTAAAAAGTTATATTTTATTTAAAATTAAAAGAAAGGAAATTTAAAATGAAACGCTCAATTCTATTCTTAGCTGCTGTAATAATTTCAGCAATTGCTTTATCTAATATTCAGGGTGTAGAAAAAAATTCAGATCTGAATGAAATCAAAAACATTATTCAATATTCACCAAATACTGACTGGACAGTAACAGCTTATATAGGAACCACACCTTATGGTTATTGCGGACCTACTCATTCCGGTGGTGCATGTTCAATTACAGGATTGTCTGCCGGAACATATACTTTAATAGCTGAAAGATACGGATGTACTGCAATTATGTATAATGTTTATCATCCGGGTTCAGGGATAACGACAGTTTATTTTGGTCCTTCAAGTCCGGAAATAAATTGCGCCCGATAAAATAGCGAGGAGAAAAATGATGAAAATATTTATTATCATTAAAATTATATTTATTGTTTTATTCACTGGTCTGTTAAAGAGCCAGACTCCTGAATATCTTCCCGGATTTCCTATAACTATAGACAGTGTATATTATCCTATATTATACACTGCTACTCCGGTAATTACAGATTTTGACAATGACGGACAGAATGAAGTAATGTTTTCATTATTCAAATCTCAATATACCAGAATTTACATTTTAAAAAGTGACGGGTCAAACCTTAAAGGCTGGCCCATTACTATATTCCCCGCTTTCAGCTGGCCAGCCATTGCAGCCGGTGACGTCGATAATGACGGACATATTGATGTCGTGTTAAGAAATAATGATAGTCTTTATGTATTTGATTATCATGGAAATTCTCTGAACGGTTTTCCGGTATATTATAAAACTACTCGTTTATCTGATTTGGCTTTATATGATATTAATAATAACGGTTATCTTGAAATTATTATAAAGGGAGGTAATAACATTAATGTAATCGATCACAACGGAAATACTGTAAGCGGATGGCCGAGACGTTTACCGGGTGGTATTCCCGAATCAATAGTTTCACCGCCTGTATCAGTTGCAGACCTGGATAATGATAAATTTGCAGAGATCATAATCAATTCCTCACAATGCGAATTGGGACTTATCTGTGATTCAAGTTATACACATGTTTTCCGACATGACGGAAGTTATTTCCCGGGATGGCCATTGAAATCAGATTCAAATTACTTTTTTTATTCTCAGCCTGCTACTGTCTATAAGGATAAATCAACTGACTCAACATTTCTCTATATTAACTCAGCTTATTACTTTTCTAATAATGATACTGCAAGAACCAAGACTTCAAAATTTTCCATAAACGGAGATCTGATCTCAAAGTATTACACACAAGCAGTTTCTGAATCAAGCAGTATTGCATTAAGTGAAAACATAAATTCTTTGTATCAATCTTTTGGTTCTGAACCTACCCCTGTTTTTCTCTTTGACAAGAATAATCAGTTGTTTAATAACTATCCTGTTTACGGTAACGGGTATTATTATAATTCGCCGTTACTTGTAAAAATGAACAATCAGATATTTAATGTATGTTACATCACAGCAATTGATATGACATTGAGAGGATTTATTTACTTCTATAATGAAAATAGTATCCAGCCATCCTGGTCTCCCCTAAGACCTTTAGGACTTCCCAGGTCAGCGGGATCATTTTGTGATTTAAATAATGACGGACAATTAGATTTTCTTTTATTAACTACAGCATCTTCAAATTCTTTATTAACTTCAATTGTTCATACATGGACTTTCCCTGGTGTTATTTATGATCCTAAAAATCTGCATTGGCCTATGTACGGTCACGACCGCTACCGCACTAACCAATACGGATTCATCCCTCCCGACGAACCGGTCGGCATTCAGCCGTTTTCAACTGCAGTTCCGGAGAGATTTTCACTGTCTCAGAGTTATCCAAACCCTTTTAATCCGGTTACTACAATTAAATTTGATATTAGAACTTCATCTGATGTAAAGCTTACGATCTTTGATGCGCTCGGCAGACAATTGGAATCACTTGTAAATCAACGATTGGCAACAGGTACGTATTCTCTGACATTTGACGGAAGCAGTTTTTCGAGCGGAGTTTATTTTTATAAGCTGGATGCTGGTGAGTTTTCTGAAACGAAAAGGATGATACTGCTGAAGTAATTTTGAGATTGTCTGAACCTTGATTTGTATGATTGGAGGATTTGGGATTCGATCAACCACAGATTGGTAATCTGTGCTACTTCACGAATGGTGATGTGGGATGCGGCACAAAATCTGTGGAATTAATTTAAATTCGGTTTAATAATCTTTATGACTACGAACTTAGCCAACACTGTTGTTGTTGGCCAAAAGTTTGTTTTAGTATAGCAGAGAATATTAAGTTTTGTAGTACAAACTTTTGGAACACCAACATCTATTAACAAATAAGTCAAGTTCATACTTCGCCTCTGACAAAAAATATATTTTTTTGCCCTCTTGACTTATGGGGCTCACTATCAATCTTGATGGACTCAATCTCTTTATAGATTATTTCAGCTGATCTTTTTTACTTAAGTATGTTCTGATCTTTCTTTACTTCTGGGTCTAATGGTTTTTTAAATCAAACGTCTATATGAGCCTCGAAGGCTATTGTAAATTATAATTTTAAACCGGAAGCGGTTAACCGACGGTTGACTCTCATAAAGGAGTATGTTGGTGTATGAACCTATCTTCCGAATTATAGATCATTTCTTAATTTGTAAAACTGACCGGCTTTTTATCTATGAGATGTTACTTAATGTTTTCTCTCCATTGATATGGCCGGTAATCTGTTTCATTTTTCATTACAGCATAAGTGGCTTTTGCTATATATCTTGCTATTTGATTTCTTGCATCCTCGAAACTATAGTTGCTCTGCAATAAATGTTCATAATATTCTCTTATGTCATTCTTTCCGATAATTGCCGCATTTGCCGCTATCTTGTAACACCGCTTCAATCTTCTGCTGTGTCTGGCATTCCTTTTGCCATAATCTCTGTCACCGCTCTTTTTAAAATGCTTTACCAATCCGGTATAGGCATAGTATTTATATTTGTTCTCAAACCGGTTTGCATCTATTACTATTGCAAGGATTATTACTGCCAGTTTGACAGCTATACCTGATATCCTGACCAATCGCTGAATTGTCAGATTCTCTTTTTCTATCTTTTTAAATATCAGTTCAAACTCTTTTCTCATCAAAGCAAAATGATCTATGCTAAGATTTTGTTTTTGAGTAATGAACTTGTTAATTGTATTACCCGTCAGAATCTTTTCCTTTTTATGATCTTTTCCTTCCGAGAGAAACATTGATGAGCGTTGATTCTTCAATCTAACTGATGCATTCACGAAATCTTCATAAACACTTACCAGTTTTCTAAGCTTATATAATTCATCTCTCGTATGATATACTTCCTTTAAAGATCCGTTTCGCAGTAGTGTACATAACTTTACAGAATCGATCTTATCATTCTTCGCACCGCTGTTTAAAAGCTTGTTTTGAAAAGGTTCGCAGATCAATATTTTATCCACATAATCTTTGAGCTCAACATAAAGCCACTGTGCTGTAGTTGTTTCTTCAATTGTCAAAATTTTCTTTCCTGGCAGCTCTTTCAGACATTGCTTCAATATCTTTAAGTCAGGCGGATGTTCAACTACTTTATACTTTGTTCCGGAATCACGGATTGATGCTAATGCAAAATTTGCTTTAGACCAGTCTAAGGCAATGTAGTGCTTGTAAATTTCATTTTTTGTAATTTGCTTCATAAGGGTTCCTTTCAGTTAAGAAGTTCATTTTTCTACGAAAAATCGTATTACTACGAAATTAATTCGTACTAACTCAAATTGAAAGTGAGCCCTTTGTTAATTTACCGACGGCACAAAAATTTTTTAAACAAATCAAATTAAACTTTTATGAATTAAAAAAATATAAATAAACATTTAACAGTAAAGAGAATCACATCATAAATATTGTTCAGCAATAAGGTTTAAAAAATTTCTTTCGCAATCGGATGATAATTTTACTGAAAGCAGATACGGTGAATAAATTAGACTGAACTCGTTATATTTAGATCCGCAGCGGTGTCCGGTTAAGTGAAAATTTGCAATTGTTATAGTTACCTGAATAAATTATTTTGTTTGTTTTTCACATATATCAAATAAATTGCAAAATAACTTCCGGGAAGTAAGAAAGCTTATCGATGAAAGCAGCAGGATAATTTTAACAACTCATGTAGTACCCGACGGAGATGCAATAGGAAGCGTAATGGCATTTTCCGAATACCTCAGATTAAAAGGTAAGCATCCTGTAATTATTAATCACTCCGTAACACCGTTCAATTTTAAATTCATGGATCCCGGTAATTCAATTAAAGTTTTTTATGAAAATAAGGATGAATGTATCTCTCTTCTGGAAAATGCCGATCTTATAATTATACTTGATACAAATGATTTTAAGAGAACTAAATCTCTCGAGAAATATATAGAATCTTCAAAAGCTAATAAACTCTGCATTGATCATCACACGGGTATAGACCCTGATAAATTTACCTTGTACATTTCAAATACAGAGTATCCGTCGAACTGCTCTATACTTTATGATTATATAAAAGATGATGATGAAAAATATCTGACGCAGAATATATCTTCATCTCTGTATGTCGGTATTATGACTGATACAGGATCTTTCAGATTTCCCCGGACTACGTCAGAAGTATTCCGTGTCTGCGCTGACCTTATTGATAAGGGCGCAGATCCTGTTTCTTTATATGAAAATATATTTGCAACTACTTCAAAAGAGAACCTAAAGCTCATGGCAATGTTCATAGAAAGTTTTGAATTTTATTATGACAACAAAGTAGTAACCGGCGTCGTAACTCAGAAGGACTTCAGCTCTCTCGGACTTGACATACAGCATATAGAAGGATTCACAGGCATCCTTATGAACATAGAAGGAATAAAAATAGGGATCGTTCTGGTTGAATTAAGAGATAATATAAAAGTATCATTCAGATCCAAAGGAGATATCGATGTCAGTAAACTGGCTAAGGAATACGGCGGAGGAGGACACAAGAATGCAGCAGGTTCTAATGTTAAGGATGTTACTATTCCGGAATTGAAAGAAAGAATTTTAAAAGATTTAAATAATTATATATAATAAACTTAAAGTTAAAAAATGAAAATCATTTTTGAAAAAACATCGATAGAAAAATTAAAGGCGCAGGCATACATATTTCTTTGTTATCAGGATAAGAAATTATTCAGTGAAGAACTAAGGCTCATAGAGGAATTACTTAACTGCAAAATCGCAAGTATCAGCCTGGAAGATTTTGAAGGTAAGGAAAAGCAGACAGTTCTCGTTTATACTGATAAGCACAGGATCATATTATCAGGACTTGGATTAAAGGAAAAATTAACTCTTGAAAAAGTTCGAAAAGCCACCGCCCGCGGGATAAAAAAAGTAAAATCTCATAAGATCAAAACTGTTGCCGTTGAAATACTTCAGGACCTTACATTAAAAGGAGTTGAGATAGAAGACATTACAAGAGCTCAGACTATCAGTTCTCTTCTTGCTTTATATTCATTTGATAAATATTACACAAAAAAAGATGATCAGGAAATTCATTACATAAAAGAAATTATTCTTTTCTCACAATATAATTCACTTGGAAAATATGCAAAAGAAATTCAGGAAGGCATCAGAAGCGGAACGGTCATCGGAGAATCAACTAATATGGCGAGAGATCTCGGCAATGAACCTTCAAATGTAATGTTTCCTGCAGAGCTTGCTAAAAGAGTTCAGGCGCTTGCCAGGCTGAATAAATTTTCCGCTCAGATCCTTAATAAATCACAGATAGAAAAGCTTGGCATGAGAGGCGTACTCGGTGTAGCGCAGGGCAGTGAGCATGAGCCGAAGTTTATAATTATGGAATACAAAGGCGGAAAGAAGAATGACAAACCTTATGTAGTGGTTGGCAAAGGCGTTACGTTTGACAGCGGCGGAATTTCGATCAAGCCTTCTGCAGGAATGGCAATGATGAAACTGGATATGGGAGGCGCTGCTGCTGTGGTCGGAATATTTAATGCGATCACACAGCTTGATCTGAAGCTGAATGTGATTGGACTTATTCCCTGCGTGGAGAATATGCCTGACGGCAAAGCGTTTAAGCCGGGTGATGTGATCAAAGCTTATAACGGTCTTACAATAGAAGTGGATAATACTGACGCTGAAGGAAGACTCATTCTGGCTGATGCATTATCTTACGCCTCGAAATATAAACCTGCCGCAGTAATAGATCTTGCAACACTTACGGGCGCTAGTGTTATCGCTATCGGAAGCGTTGCTTCCATAGTCATGGGAAATGATCAGAAACTCATCGACCAAATTATAACTGCTGGTGATCAGACATACGACAGAGTATGGCAGCTTCCTCTTTGGGATGAATATGATAAAATGATAGATTCTGAAATCGCTGACGTCAGAAATTCCGGCGTAGTAAAACAGGCAGGCACAATTCTTGCAGGTATGTTTCTTAAAAGGTTTATCGGTGATTATCCATGGGCTCATCTTGACATCGCCGCAACTGCAATGAGATCTTCTGAAACTGATTACGATCCTAAAAATGCGACCGGTTCGGGCGTCAGACTTGTAACTCAGTATTTAATGAATGAAAGCAATAAACTAAAAAAATAATTTTCCTCCAAGATCATTCTTTATTAAATGCAGTTAATAATTTTTAACTGCATTTTTTATTTTAATTAGTTTTACGGAAGTTTATATTATAAAAAATATTTCAGAATGAAATTCGGATACATAATAATAATAATATCGGTACTGTATTTATTTACAGCAGTACCTTATGCTGATACTAATGCACATAATATTAAGTATGGAAATAAATTTCTGTTAGGTAATGAAAATCTTCTGCTTAATGAAAAGGATAAGCTTACTGGCAAAAGAATAGCTCTCATTACAAACAGAAGCGGAGTTACTGCTGACGGGAAGTTTTTTCTTGATGAATTAATAAAGTCAGCTAATGTCGTAAAAATATTTACACCTGAACACGGTCTGAGAGGTGATGACAGGGACGAAAACTTTACAGATGAAAATACCGGACTGCCGGTGATCTCACTTTACGGCAGTTCAAAAAAACCGGAAGCCGCAGACCTTGCTGATGTTGATATACTGGTCTATGACATTCAGGATGTCGGAGCCAGATTCTATACTTTCATTAATACGATGTTTTACTGCATGGAGGCAGCTACAGAACTCGGAAAAGATTTTATAGTATGCGACAGACCATTAATGCCTGACGGGAATTATACAGACGGCTACATGCTTGATGAAAATCAGGAGTCATTTGTAGGAATGATAGATATACCGATCGCGTATGGTATGACCTCGGGAGAGCTTGCAGGATATATCAATACAGAATATTTTAATAATGATTGCAGATTGTTTGTCAGCCGTATGCAAAACTATACAAGAGAAACTGATTATGAATCTCTTGATCTTTCCTGGATAAAACCTTCCCCAAATATTTATTATCTTTCATCAGCTCTGGCTTATCCCGGGACCTGCCTCTTCGAAGGAACTAACTTTTCCGAAGGAAGAGGAACAGACAGACCGTTTGAATATGTCGGCGCACCGTATTGTGACGGAAATATTCTTGCAGATGAAATGAATTCACTCGGACTGAAAGGAGTTACTTTTGAAAAAATTGATTTCATACCGACTACAATTACGAGTCCTTCCAATCCTCCGAAATATGTGGGAGAGCAATGCAGTGGGGTTTATATAAAAGTGACGGATAAGAAAATGTTTGAACCTGTTAAAACGGGAATTGCATTACTTGTCAGTCTGAATAAACTTTTTCCGGGATTTGAGATAAAGGAAAATAAATTCATAGATAAGCTGGCCGGTACTGACAGATTAAGAATTGCAGTTCAGAGAGGTGATACAAGTGACGAAATATTAGCCGGTTATAAACAGGAGCTTGATAATTTCAGAGCGTTAAGAAGTAAGTATTTACTTTACTGAAAATAAAGGCAGACAGTTTTAATTATCTCAACAGATCATCATTACCCATTTTCCATTTTCCATTTTCCATTATACATTCTTTCTGTCAATCACCATAACACTTGCCTGCGCTTTCGGCAGTAATACCATTTCAGCTACTACAAAATTTTCATTTCGCGAAGCGGCAAAGATAATTGCTTCAGCAACGTCTTCAGGTGTCAGCGGTTTCATTCCGGTATATGCCGCTCCTGCTTTTTCAGCGTCGCCTCTGTATCGGACAAGACTGAACTCCGTTTCCACAAGCCCGGGATCTATAGTTGTAACTTTTATATCCGTGTTTACAAGTTCCATTCGGAGCCCTTTTGTTATTGCATCCACTGCATGTTTTGTTGCGCAGTAAACATTACCGTTCGGATAGACTTCCCTGCCTGCTATTGATCCTATATTAATTACATGTCCGGAATTATTCTTGATCATAAACGGCACGATACATCTTGATACATATAGAAGTCCTTTTATATTTGTATCTATCATTTCATCCCAGTCCGAGATATCTCCGCCGGAAATATGACTGAAGCCTCTTGCAAGTCCGGCATTATTAATAAGAATGTCAGTATTTTTAAATAGCTCAGACTGAGATTCAATGATCCGGGACAAGCTCTTATAATCTCTGACATCCGCCTGAATGAATTCGACTTTTATTTTATAGTCACTTACAAGCTGATCTGATAATTCTGCAAGCCTGTCTTTTCTTCTGCCTATTAAAATCAGATTAGAATTATTTTCGGCAAATTTAACCGCAGCGGCTTTTCCAATACCACTCGTTGCTCCTGTGATAAGTACATTTTTTCCTTTGAGTATGCTCATTTACAAATAACTTTTTATAAAGTTTATGAATGGATATTTTGAGAGGCAAAATTTATTTATGATAAAAATACATAATAAATGATTTATAAGAAAACAAAAATTATTTGCACGATAGGTCCCGCTGTTGATACTGTTGAGAAGATAGGCATGCTCATAGATGCGGGCATGGATGCGGCGAGGCTGAATTTTTCACACGGTACACAGGATATTCATAAGAAGTATATAAAAAACATAAGAGAAGCGGGAAAAATCAAAGGTAAAATAATTGCAATAATTCAGGATATTTCAGGTCCGAAGATCAGAGTCGGTAATCTTGAAAACGGTGAAATATTTCTTGCTGAAGGAGAGATGATAAAGATAACTTCTGATCCGTTAATTGGAAACTTTAAAATGTTTTCTACTAATTATCCTTTTCTTATTAATGATCTCAATAAAAATCAGATCATTCTTCTCGATGACGGAAGATTAAAGCTGCGTGTTGTATCTGTAAAACCGATTAAAAGAATTATCGAATGTGAAATAATTTCGGGAGGGATATTAAAGGAGAAAAAGGGAATCAATCTTCCGAATATGAAACTGAACCTTCCGTTACTTACTGACAAAGATTTAAATGATCTGGATTTCGGTATAAGGAATAATGTAGATTTCATTGCTGTCAGTTTTGTAAGAAGCGCGGATGATATGAGGTATGTAAGAGAATTATTGAATTCCAAAAAATGTAAAATACCTCTCATTGCAAAAATCGAAAGAGCTGAAGCAGTTGAAAATATTGATTCTATCATCAGGGAATCAGATATGATTATGGTTGCTCGGGGAGATATGGGAGTTGAAATTTCAACTGAAGAAGTTCCGATCATTCAGAAGAAGATCATAAAAAAATGTAATGAATCCATTAAACCCGTGATCACCGCTACACAGATGCTGGAATCTATGATCGAGAATCCCGGTCCGACAAGAGCTGAAGCATCCGACATTGCAAACGCCATACTCGACGGTACTGACTGCGTAATGCTTTCTGCGGAAACGTCTACAGGCAAACATCCTGTACTCGCTGTAAATACAATGAAAAAAATTATTCTGAAAACTGAAACGGTAAAAAAATCCGTTTACTTTAAGGATATGTTTGTCGAGGATTCACCTGAAAACACTCTGCATACAATTTGTAATTCCGCTGCGGAGATCTCAACGAGGGTAAATGCTAAAGCAATTATAACTATTTCTCACACAGGCAAGTCTCCGCTGTTATTGTCAAATCACCGTCCGAATGCGCAGATAATTTCCGCTACAAACATAGTCAGCATTATTAAAAAATGTAAACTGATCTGGGGAGTTGAATCAATTTATATTAAAAGAAGCAAAAGTTTAGAGGAAACAACAGAGATGATCTTTAAAAAAATTCTCGAAAATAAAATACTGAATAAAGGTGACAGGATTGTTATCATTGCTCCCATGCCGTTTTCACATTCAGATTCCGCAAATATGATACAGGTAACTCAGATATGATAAGACGTCTAACTAAAAAGCCGCTTGATGTAATAATAATCGGAGCCGGACCTATCGGACTTGCATGCGGTGTTGAAGCCGTTAAAAATAATTTGTCATTTATTATAATTGAAAAAGGCTGCCTCGTAAATTCTATTTTCAATTACCCTACTAACATGACATTCTTTTCCACTTCGCAGAAGATTGAGCTTAGCGGAGTTCCCTTTGTTTCGCACGGCGTTAAGCCGAACAGAAGAGAAGCTCTTGAATATTTCCGCAGAGTTAAGGAATCTTTTGATCTGAATGTCAGGACTTATGAAAATGTCGAATCAGTTAAGAAGGTAAGAGATTATTTTTCTGTAAAAACCAATAAGGGAATTTGTTATTCATCTAATGTTATAATGGCTACAGGATATTATGATAATCCGAATTTAATGAAAGTGCCGGGTGAGTCTTTGCCTAAAGTGCGTCATTACTTTGATGAGCCGCATCCTTACAGCGGTCATAAAGTTGCTGTAATAGGAGCGGGAAATTCCGCAGTCGATGTAGCGCTTGAATTATTCAGAGTCGGGGCTAAAGTAACAATGATAATCAGGGAAGACAAAATAAAACCATCCATAAAATACTGGGTAAAGCCGGATATTGAAAACAGGATCAAAGAAGGTTCCATAAAGTCTTACTTTAATTCTGAAGTTTTAAGAATATCCAACAGGTCGATTTTTATCCGGAATAAAGGCAGGATCTTAAAGATAGAAAATGATTTTGTATTTTCAATGACGGGATATCATCCTGATTTTTCATTTTTTAAAAAGGCCGGGATCAGAATAAACAAAGACCGCGTTCCTGAATTCGATTCAAAAACTTTTGAAACAAATGTAAAAGGTTTATACCTTGCAGGTGTAGTCTGCGGCGGAATGAACACAGACAGGTATTTCATAGAAAATTCCATCAAACATGCGGAGACAGTGATCGGAGAAATTGCATTACGGAAGAAAATACAGAACAGATTTATAAAATGATTTTTTAAAAATTAAATCTAAAGATGATTATTCAAATTTCCCTATTCTTTTACTGAGATATTTCAGAAGCCAGATATTAAATTCATCATTTTTTCCGGTAACAGATATAAATTCTTCTTTTGAAATTATCATCACATTTGTATCCGAAGCAGCAAAGGCAGTGTAAACGTAATTCTCATCCCTGAGAACATCATCTATACCGAGAATATCACCAGCTGAAAGTTCATATTTAGTTATGAAATTTCCGTCGGGAAGTTCAGTGCCGGCTTCTATATTTCCTGTAAGAATAAAAAACACATCTGCAGGAGAGTTTCCCTGAGATACTATTTTATCTCCCTTAAGAAAAGTATGAAAATTATTTTTATTGAATCTGTCAATTAAAAAATTGAGGTCAAAATCCTTTAAAAAGGAATCAGAGAATTTCTCAAACATAAAAGTAAATTAAAATTATCAGTCATAAAGATTAGCGAGCTTAAGCAAAGCTTCGCTTCTTAATATCTTAATTTTCTTTCCTTCTATTTCGAGAATACCCTCTTTTCTGAGTTCGGATAACAGCCGGATGGCGGTTTCTGTAGCGGTGCCTACAATGTTTGCAATTTCTTCTCTTGTAATGGTTATGTTCAGATACGCATCTTCATCTTTGATGCCGTAATATTCTTTAAGCATCAGAAGTGTTTCTGCAAGTCTTTCGATAACCGGCTTCTGAGCAAGATTGGTAATTTTGTTCTGAGCAAATTTCAGATCGTCAGCAAGAAGTTTCATTATTTTCCCGGTAAGCTTTACATCTTTCCTGAGAAGTTCAAAAAATATATTCTTAGGGATAACGCAGATCTTTGAATCTTCTAAAACAGTAGCTGTAGCAGAATACGGATCACCGCTGATCAGCGACCTGTAGCCCATTACATCACCGTCTTTTGCAAGACGGATGATCTGCTCTTTGCCTTCAAATCCTGTCTGTGATAATTTGACCCTGCCTTTATTAATGCAGAACAATCCTGACGGATAATTACCTTCATTGAAAATTGTCTGACCCTTAGAATATAAATTGCAATGTTTACTGTCTGATATACATGATATTTCATCTTCAGGCATATCGCAGAATACAGACTGAAATCTGGCGCTGCAGGTATCGCAG
>Ga0138256_10005243_pt1 | contig 13733 bp, 9 predicted proteins | sample KNB2016incub_MG_FD_105486 | JGI IMG/M metagenome (GOLD analysis project Ga0138256, IMG submission 105486) | Active sludge microbial communities from wastewater in Klosterneuburg, Austria - KNB2014incub_MG | ecosystem: Engineered > WWTP > Activated sludge > Unclassified | place: Austria...
GCGTTAGAGTCTAAAACCCAAAGGCCAGAGACCAAAGTTCAAAAGCCGTTTACGCCGTCAACTATTGTCGGCGCATCGCCGTACCGCGACGAGAACGCTTCAAAAATGCGGCAGATCATCGCCAGCCGCCTGGTCGAATCCATTGGTCCGATCCCTACATTTTATTTAACCGTCGAGATCGAGATGGACAACACGCTTGCCACCCGCAAGCAGATAAACGCAAACCTCGACGACGACGCGAAGATAAGCGTCAACGACATCATCGTCAAGGCCGCCGCAATGGCTTTGATGAAGCACGAATGGGTCAACGCGTCGTATCAGGACAATACCGTCCGCTTTTACGAGCAGGCCGATATCGGCGTGGCTGTTGCGATCGATGAAGGCCTGATAACGCCCGTCGTCCGCGGTGCGAACTTGAAAGGCATTGCCGAGATCTCGGCTGAAATAAAAGACCTTGCCGGAAAGGCCAAGGCTAAAAAGCTCCAGCCCGAAGAATACACCGGAGCAACATTCTCCATCAGCAATCTTGGCATGATGGGCATTAAAGAATTCACCGCCATCATCAACCCGCCCGAAGGCGCGATAATTGCCGTCGGCGGAGCGAACCCGACGCCTGTCGTCCGCGACGGCGAGATCGTCGTCCGCTCGATAATGAACGTCACAATGTCCTGCGACCACCGCGTCATCGACGGTGCGACCGGTGCAAAATTCCTGCAATCGTTCAAACAAATGCTCGAAACGCCGGCAATGATGCTAATGTAATTTACGCATAACGCATTAAATACTTATGGGGTATCGTTTGGTGCCCCTTTTTTTGATCTTCGAGTGCGGAATACAACCGAAAACAACAATTCTGCTTACGCGGCGTTGATCGCCGTTCAGTTTTTTTTCGGCACCTTTCCGGTTGTAGGCAAGGCGGTACTCGCTGTTGTTCCCAGCGTTGCTCTAGTTGGTTTTAGGGTCGGAATTGCGGCAATGCTGTTCATCGCTTTTCAAAGGTCGCGAGGGTCAATGCGGCTTGCCCGCAGGGGCGATTATTGGCGGTTGGCGGCATTCAGCCTTTTCGGCGTTACGTTCAATCAGCTTTTGTTTGTCAAAGGCCTGTCGCTCACTACTGCTTCAAACACATCATTGCTCGCGGTCACGATCCCGATATTCACGATTGCCGTAGGCGTTATCCTCCGAACAGAAAGGCTTCGTACAAAAAAGGTGGTCGGCGTCATTCTTGCCGCCGCCGGTGTAATTCTGCTGATCGACCCGCGTGAGGCATCGTTTTCATCAGATACGACACTCGGCGATCTTCTGATCGTTGCAAACTCATTGTCATACGGCATCTATGTCGCTACATCAAAGGACATTGTTTCGCGGAATGGAGCAATGCGGTCGATCGCCTGGATCTTCCTGTTCGCTGCCGTTGTTTGCGTACCGCTTGGCATTAACTCGATTTCAAACATCGACATTTCGGCGGTTAGTTATGTTATTTGGGCTGCTGTGCTTTATATCGCCATTGCCGGAACTGCCATGCCCTATTTTTTGAATGCCTGGGCCCTTGCAAGAGTTGACCCTTCCACCGTGGCCGTGTTTGTTTATTTGCAGCCCGTGATAGGATTCTTGATGGCCGTTACTTTTCTAGGCGAATCTGTCGGTACTAACTTTATCCTGGCGGCCGGGCTTGTATTTGCAGGAGTATTCCTGGTCATACGCCCGTCTCCGTCCGATTGAAACAATTTCTTGCCGGAAGCGTATATTATTTTTGCGTCGAATTTACACTTTGAAGCATGGCGACACATATCACACAGATCGACGACAATGAACATCAACGGACGGTACTGCGGGTTGAGGGTGAGATGCGGCTTGACGATGCCCTGCTTTTAGAACGAATAGCCGCGGATATTCAAACTGACCAAGACACCTGTGTCACGATCGACCTTGCCGATCTTGACCTTCTGGACAGCGAGGCCGCCCCCATTTTGCGACGGCTGGACAACCGTATCGGAATTCGGATCGAGGGCGTCGAAACATTTCTCCAAACGGCCGTCAACGCCGCGGAGAAACAAGCAGGCTAGATCGTCTCTAATCTCGGTCAGATTATCCCATAGTGAATCTGCCTTGCACGGCTCTGTTTTCACCTGTTCCCTTATCAGATATCACCTGTTTCAAATCACGCGGCGTTCGACATTCGTCCTGAGAACTTCAACCAACCTGACAATTTCTATAAAAACAACTAAATTGTAGGAGATGAAAACAAGTGAAATTGCTGAATTGACACGCGGTGAACTGCTCGGCAAAGGAAGTGTCGAGATATGTTCAGTAGCCGCGATCGGCAATGCAGGGCCCGGCCAGATCGCCTTTTACGAGGGCCGCGAAACTCTTCCTGCCACAAAGGCTTCCTGTGTCATTGTCTGCATGCCTTTCGCGTATGACGGCGTTTTACTCATCGTACCGGAACCGAAGCTCGCATTTGCGAGAGTTGCTGAACAACTCATCTCTGTCAAAAGGTTCTATTCAGGCGGTCTCGATCTCAAAAACCCGACAGCCGTCATTGCCGAGTCAGCAGATATTGAGACCGCGAATATCGGAAGTTTCGTTACGATCGGTGAAAACTCCGTGATCGGCAAAGGTTGTCAGATCGGCAACGGCGCGAAGATCGGAAATGGTGTAATGATAGGAAAACATACCATCATTCATCAAAACTGCGCGATCTACGACAACGTGGAAATTGGAGAATCATGCATTATTCATGCCGGAACCGTGATCGGGGCGGACGGATTTGGATACGTTCGTGATGGAGAAAATGGCTACATTAAGTTTCCGCAAATTGGAACTGTCGTGATCGAGGACGGCGTAGAGATCGGGGCCAACACCTGTATTGACCGCGGTGCCCTGGGCGAAACCCGTATTGGGAAAGGTACGAAGATCGACAATCTCGTACAGGTCGGCCACAACGTCAACATTGGCAAACGCTGCGTGATCGCCGCGCAAACCGGCATTTCCGGCAGTGTCACCATTGAAGACGATTGCGTAATCGGCGGCCAAGTCGGATTTGGCGACCATGTACTGGTCAAACGCGGGGCCGTGATTGGTTCGCAAGCCGGCGTGCTGCCGGGCAAAATCGTGAGGCCCGGGGTTTGGTGGGGCACGCCCATCCAGCCGTTAAATGAATATAAGCGTCAGAATGCCCATGTTAAGGGGCTTGAACGTTTGAAGATGGAGGTTCGACGCCTTAAGGAATTGATAGGGCCAAAAAAGGAGGCATAAAAATCTTTGAAAGATCTCAAGCGTAATAAACGGACTGGATCAATCGCCGCTCATCAAGGTTTCCATGATCTTGTTTGCAAACCATTCGGATCGTTTATTATCCCAAGTACCGCTTCGGCGGCGCGACGGGATGCCCCGCCCGCACCTAATTTGGCGGCCGCTACTTTCAGAGACTGCCGAGCAGCCTTATTGATTTCGGGATCAAGCAATCGATTCAGCTCAGTCGAAAGTGACTCAGCTGTAAATTCGTCCTGTATCATTTCCTTCATGATCCGCTCTCCCGCAATCAGGTTTATTAGTCCGAAATGTTCCACTTTGATCAGCGGACGAACCAGAATGTAGTTAAGACTCGATGCTTTATACACTATCGCCATAGGTGTGCCGGCCAATCCCGCTTCAAGCGTTGCGGTGCCGCTTGCTACCGCCGCCGCATCCGCCGCATTCAGAACATCGTACGTCTGGCCCTTAATGCAGATTAGCCGGGCCGGGCCGGGAATTCCCTTCTTGGCCAGATCGGAAAGTACCGCGTCAACCTCTGAATCGTGCCGCGTCTGAGCGAGAGCGATGACAAATTGACGGTCAACACTTTCAGCCGACATTATTCCTGCCGCTTCGATCATATTGGGAAGAATGCGTGAAAGTTCCTTACGCCTGCTTCCGGGCAAAATCGCGATGATCGGCCGTTCAGGGTCGATACCGTGATTCTCGCAAAATTCGGATCTTGACAATTTCGGCCGCACAGCGTTTACTAAAGGGCTTCCGACATAGATCACGTTGTCGATCCCGTTCGACGCATACCAGCTTTTCTCAAATGGAAGGATAGTTAGCAGAACATCAACATGATCGCGGATCGTCCGGCGTCTATATTTCCGCCAGCCCCACAGTTGAGGTGAAATATAGTAAATCACCTTTAAACCGCACTTTTTTAACGACTTAGCCAGCTTAAGGTTAAATTCCGGAAAATCGACCAGGACTACCGCATCAGGCCGTCGTTCGCGGGCCGCACGTTTTAATTTTGAGAAGACGCTTACGAATTTTGGAAGCGCCTTTGCGATCTCAGTCAGGCCCATGATCGCCAGATCATCTGCATGAACGACCGGATCAACTCCTGCGGTACGCATTCGCGGGCCGGCTGAGCCGAAAAATGCCGTTTCCCGTCCGGCCGAAGCCTCACGAATCGCCTCGACAAGCTTTGCGGCGTGGGCATCGCCGGATTCCTCACCGGCCACGATCATTATTTTCAGCTTATCCACAATACAGCTCCCGACGGGCGAAACATAAGTTTCACCTTAACTTGTTGAATTGTAAACCTACAACCCTTTCTCGAAGTGCCGGCATCAAAGCCATTGTTTTACGCGAACTAAAGTTTTGGAGTGTTCCCAGACTGTGATGTTTGCCGCGAGTATTTTTCATAGCGTTGCTTTGCGGTCTTAACGGCTTTCCGTTAAAGCTCGGTCTATTTCGAGCAATTCCCGCCAAGCCCACGCAGAGACGCGAAGTAGAATGAGCGGACGCCGCAGTTTTACGGCAATGCCCAAGTTATATCTTTACCCCCACTCGGTTGCAGAACGCATTTTTAACCTTTAAAATGCAAGTTTTGTGCTTTGGGTAATTTTTCATTGATACATACGGAATTTTGGCTTTTGTTTAAGCACTATCGGGAGGAGTTTGTGACAATTCGCTTGTCTTTATTTTTAGCCTTGTTTTTGAATCTGCTGCCTGTGATCGGGACGGCCCAAACGCCGACGCCGACGCCGACGATTTCGCCGACCCCGCTTCCGAGCCCGATAACCGTGGTTGGCCAGATAACCAATTCCGTCTTTGAATCATTTGCAGGTGCGATTAGCGGCGATGGACGATTTGTCGTTTTCGAGTCCCGCGGCAACCTTGCGACCGAAAACCCAAGAAATGAGGATGGCAATACCGAAATATTTCTTTACGATTTTGCCCAGCGCCGCATATTTCAGATAACAGACACTAAGCCTGTTTTGTGGCACAGGGCGCTAGGATTTGTGGTGACAAATATTCGCGTCGAGATAGTAAACCGCCGGCCGGTTATCAGCAATGACGGACGCTGGATCGCGTTTAGCTCGAACGCCACGAGTTCAACTCCGGCACTGCCGAATCTAACAAATCCCGGAAACTTTGACGGTGATGCACTTACCTCCGCCACACCGACGCCAACCCCATCGCCCACGCCGACTGCCACGCCGACCCCGGCGCCGACGGTAACTCCGTCGCCAACACCGGGCAATAATCCGTTGACGGCTGACGGAAACATGGAAATGTGGTTGTACCAGATCCCGGCATACTCAACGGTCGATCTCGCAGCCGGTGATGAACTTCCGCTGACCGATCTGAGCGGCGGCACTTTCATCAATGTGACCAACACGCCGGCGAGCCGCCTGCCTGTTCCTGCAAATAGCACGACAGGAGCTTTTGTGGCCGATGATAACCACGATGCCTCGATCAATGATGACGGCAACGTGATCGCGTTCGGTTCGACGCGCAATCTGGTTCCCGCGGTAGGAAACACATTTCCGGACAATGATAATGAAGAGATATTTACGTTCGTCCGCTCTACCGGCCTGCTAAGCCAAATTACGCGAACGCCGCACGACACGTTTGCGAACCCGATCTATAACAAGAGCCCGTCGATCTCGGGGAATGGGACAAGGGTCGTATTCGCTAGTACCGGCGACGATCCGATAGACGATCCGTTTAACGCCGCAAACTTTAATACAGGGGAAAACCCTTTGGCCAGCCGAAATGAAGAGATATTTTACGCAGACCTGGCCGGCGGCAGCCCGATCGGCGGCAAACAGATAACGACGACGACACCAACAAATCCGGGCGACCTGGTAAATGTTCTCGATCCCGGCAGGAGAATGAGCCGCGACGGACGCTATATTGCATTTGATTCTTTCGCGGACCTTGCGCGCGAGCATAACGGCGTAAATCAAACATCGTTTGCACTTTACCTTTACGACGCTGCCATCGCGTCCCCAACAAATCCTTTTCGACGGATCGGGCCGCGAAGCAATGCGGACACCAATGCGACCGGCGGCGATGCGCAGCATTATCCCGGTTTCACGGATTACGGCCCTGGAGACACGCCGCAAACGCTTGTGCTCGAAAGCAGGCTTAACATCAAGCCTGATGGAACGATCCCGACAACAGAGTCCGAGGGTTTGAATCCCGCGGCTAACAGGCCGACACAGATCTATTCATACCCGCTAAACGTGCCGGCGAACACAGCTGTATTTACGAGACTGACAACATTCCCGATTTCAACCCAATTTTTTGCATCGACACAGCCGCTGCCAAGTAATTCGATCGAGCGAATGGCATTTACGCTGGCGCTTACCGAGCTGGGTACCGGAAATCTTGACCTCGCGCCGGAAAATTATTATTTGCTCAAGCCGAATGTTACATCTACCGCATCGGTGGCAATGAATTATTCAACCGGCGCCTCGAAACTGCCGATAACGTTTGTGCCGCCGTCGCCGACGGCAACGCCTACCCCTACACCAACGCCGTCACCAACTGCTTCGCCAACTCCGACGCCTTCGCCGACCCCAACTCCGGTAACGCCGGCCGCGGTTTACGGACTTGGGCCCGGCATGCTGGCGATTGTCAATTTTGATAAGCCGCTTTCGCCGGCGGTCACACCTCGAACGGCGGTAGGTTCGCTTAACCGCAGCTTCCAACTTCCGATGCAGTTGAGCGGCATTTCAATGTCGATCAACGGTGTCACGGTTGGCCTAAAATCGGTTTCGTCAAGCGAGATAGTTTTTGTTCTTCCGCCGGCGCTTCCGGGCTCCGCGGCCGGAACTGAATATCCTGTAGTCATTAACAACAATGGCGTCGAACACAGAACAAATGTCAGAATGTCGATCGCTAGGCCCGATATCTTTACTGACCTGCCTGCTCCGGGCCCTTTCGGACGAGCATTGATCGAGAACGTGACAAACCGGGTCCATACGACCGAGCCCTTCACGGTTACAACTATCCAGATCCGCGGCGGCGTGCGCGTTGCTTCAAAATTAAGGATCAGGGTTACCGGTGTTCAAGGGGCGGGCCCAGTTAATATCACGCTTAGGATCGGCTCCGTGATTATCAAGGATGCGAACATACTATCGGGCAGCGTGCTTGAAGCCCCCGGGGTTTATACGATCGATTTCCAGCTTCCGCCGACGTTGAACATGGCTGGCGACCAGCCGGTAATTCTGACTATCGCAACGTCAAATTCAAGTTACGATTCGCGGCTTGATGACACAGCCCCAAGGGTATTTATCCTTTGATCGGGTGCATTAATATAGGGTGAAAAGGCGGGCCAATGTCCGCCTTTTCCCTTTCGTTCAATAAACTGGTTATATGGTTATTACCATTGCTTATATTGCCATAAAGCCGTCAATATACTATCCTTAAAATGATGAAAATAGCAGCAAAAGTTTGGCGAAATGGTGAGTTTATTGAGTGGAATGACGCGCGTATCCATGTGATGTCGCACGTTGTAAACTACGGATCGAGTGTCTTTGAAGGCATTCGTTGCTATGAGACAGCAAAGGGGCCCGCGGTGTTCCGTTTGAACGAGCATATGCAGCGGCTTGTAAACTCGGCAAAGATATATCGCATGGGGCCGTCATTCGGCCGTGAGGATTTTTGCGGAGCAACGATCGAACTGGTCCGGCAAAGCGGGCTTGAGCATTGCTATATTCGCCCGGTAATTTTTCGAGGCTTGGATGAGGCAGAACCCGCCTTTGGCGTTTATCCGCTCAACAACCCTATCGAGTCATATATCGCCGCATGGCAATGGGGCAAATATCTCGGCGACGAAGCGATCGAGAATGGTATCGATGTGTGCGTCTCAAGCTGGAACAGGTTCAACACCAATGCTCTGCCGGCAATGGCAAAGGCCGGTGCGAATTATATGAATTCGCAGCTTATCAAGATGGAGGCGAAACTGGGAGGATTCAGCGAAGGTATCGCTCTGGACGATCGCGGATACGTATCAGAAGGTTCGGGCGAAAATATCTTTGTCGTCAATAACGGCAAGCTGATCACGCCGCCGCTTGGGGCCGCGATCCTTCCGGGCATTACACGCGATTCGATCATATCGATCGCACGCGAAATGAATATCGAGGTCATTGAAACCACGATCCAGCGCGCCGCCCTTTACCTGGCGGATGAGCTTTTCTTCACGGGAACCGCTGCCGAGATCAGTCCGATTCGATCGGTTGACCGCATCCCGGTCGGAACCGGAAGCCGCGGTGAAATGACACGGCGGCTTCAGGAAGAATTTTTCAAGATCGTTCTCGGTGAACGCCCGGCACCGAACAATGCTGATTGGTTAACGTTCGTTCGTGCCGAAGGTGAAGGCCATGCTGCGGCATCGACAGCCGAATAAACTGTTGCCGGCCGCTTGAGATTGCTTAGACCGATGAATTACGCATGCTGTGCGGGCCATCCCGCGGCATGCGTTTTCATTTCATCCGCTACACTGGCTGCCAAAGTGATGTAATCTGTATCCATGCGGAAATTGCTCAGGCCGATCGTCCTCGAACTGTCCGTATTCCTATGCGGAGCACTCGTAATGGCCTATGAGATCATTGGGTCACGCATCGTTGCCCCTTACATCGGCACATCCACTTATATCTGGACAAGCCTTATCGGCGTCATCCTCGCGGCGCTCAGCCTCGGTTACTGGCTGGGCGGGCGGTTTGCAGATAGATTTCCTGGCTTAAAGGCCCTTTCCGCCGCAATATTCCTGGCGGGCGGTGCTGTTTCCGTCACAATTCTGATAAAGGACGCCGTACTCTCCGCTGTCGCCGGAGCCGGCGGCCCGCTTGAGGTAAAAGCAATTGCCGCTGCCACCCTACTTTTTGCTCCGGCAAGTGTTTTGCTCGGCTTTGTGACGCCTTATGCGGTAAAGCTGCGGACGATGTCGCTCGAGGATGCGGGCAAGACCGTCGGCCGGCTCTACGCACTTTCGACCATCGGCAGCATAGCGGGCACATTCGCCGCTGGATTCTTCCTGGTGCCGTTCCTTGGCAGTACCCGCACACTCTATATGATCGCGGCGCTGCTGTTCGGCATTAGCCTCGTACTCGCTCCTTTCGCGTTCACACGCACGAATTTTGCGGCGGTCACGATCTTTGTATTTGGGATAATGCTTGGTGAGGCGGGCGGATATTACTTTAGAACATTGCGCGGGCTGGTTGATGTTGATACGGAATACAGCCGGATCCAGGTGTTTCAGTCCGTCGATCAAAAGACCGGGCGCCGGTTTCGGGCCATCGCGACCGACCCGTATTTCGCTCAATCCGCAATGTATCTTGACGACGGATCGCCCGTGTTTGAATACACGCCTTTCTTTGGCCTGGTCGATCATTTCAAGCCCGATCATCGGCGAACGCTTATGATCGGCGGAGCGGGATATACCATTCCAAAACTCTATATTCGCGATAATCCCGCCGCGGAAATCGACGTTGTTGAGATCGACTCAGGCATGACCAAAATCGCCAGAAAATATTTCGGCCTTGAAGATAGCCCAAGAATGAATATCTTTCACCAGGACGGCCGTGTTTTCCTCAATCAGGCTCCGTCAGGTATTTATGACGCCGTCTTTCTCGACGCTTTTGGTTCGCTTTTCTCAATTCCCTTTCAACTTACCACCGTCGAAGCTGTCCAACATCTTAGCCGCGTTCTGGCCGGCGACGGGATCGTGATCGTTAATATCGGATCTGCCATTCGCGGCCCCGCAAGCCAGTTTCTTCAGGCTGAACTGGCTACCTTTAAGTCAGTATTCCCCCACATATTTCTCTTCAAGCCAGATCCCGACCGCCCCGACGACCAGCTCCAAAACGTGATACTTATCGCCGCCAAAAACATAAATGGTGCCCCTCGCCGCCTGTTGTCTCCAACCGAGACCGCAAATCATTTCCCCTCCCGGCAAGATCTTTCATTCGGTACAAGCACCTCATTTGAAGTGCCAGCCGTCAATCTACCCGCCGACACAAATAAAACCCTTGCCTACCTCCTTTCAACCGCCTATTTGCAGCCCGTCCCGCTAAACCTGCCGCCCCTAACCGACAACCTGGCCCCAGTCGAACACTACAACTCAAGGGCCCTTCAATACTTCCGCACTCAAAAATAGCTCGCTTTGAAATATCTGACCGGTTGGAGAAATCCCAATAATTTCTCCCATTTGATGCAAGGTTTTGCGGTTTATTGACAATACCCTATGATAGAACGATTTCTTCGGCTAGCGTTGTTGCGGTATTCCAATTTATTCGTAAGCAGCAAATGGACCTCTAGAAAAAAGAGGATCATTCGCGAAAAATAAGTTAACAATGAAGATACTTCCTGACCTTCGTAGATCTATATTTGATCGGGCAATTGCTCTCCGACTTTTCCCTGTCGCGTTTTACAACACAATGCTGTCACTTGGCCTCATTTTGCTGATGACTGGATCCGACCTTTTTGGTCAGAATTGGCCGTGCAAAGGTAACAATTGCGTGGATAACGGAATAGGCGTCAGCGATCCAAAGATCTTTGACAACCGTACGCTCATGATTATGCTCGAGGAATTGAGCCGACAGCTTCAGAGCTTGAAAGTGATCGACCAAAAGTCTTTGGTTGATAACCTCGGTCTGGCACAAGGCTATCAAAGTAAGGATGTTTCAAGAGCATTTGAATTAGGAATGGCACCATCGCCGGCAATTTCTACGACCAGTAAGCCGAACGCAGACGGCGTTCTGACTGTTAGTGAGCAAACCACGGATCAAAAAGAACTGTCGGCGAAAAGCCCGGGAATTCCCGAGTTGATGGCCGCACCTAAGTATGAACCCGCGTTTGGGGTCAACGCTGAAGATCTGCTGTCGCAGCAAATTGATCTAACTTACAAGATCTTTAATTTGCGAATGCTGTTGGAGCGGTCAATTTCTGATCGACTCGTAGCTAATGAAACCAATAGTGACAGTAAGTCTGAGAACGGTTCAAGGCTTCAAGCGGTCCTCGGCTTCAACGTTCGGTTAAACCCGCCAAGAGAAAGCAAGGATATGGCGGCATTTGTCGAAGTGACCGTCAAGGTCGATGGAAGCGATAAGCCAATATCGCTCGTGGCAATGATGCCGCAGGAAAAAACTTATAACACTTCGGCATTAAGCACGAAATCCAACGCATTTGGCGGCTCGGCCGTTTTCAAAATATTCACCATCGGATATTCCGAACGCCGTCGCGGGCAAACATTTTATTTGTATCAAGACGCAGATACCATCACCTTCCAACCGATGCGGCAAGAAGGCGATCTCAGCAAAGTTGCACCCACTTTTGGCTGGGAATTCCGTCCGGTGCTGGGACGCCGCTCTGTCTCGGCGGGCGAACGGCCGCTTTTTGCCGTGATCTCGTTAGACAAACGCGACTTAATCGGAAATACGGACCTCTCCAAACTAAATGTTTCGGTTAGAACATATTGGCGAAAATATGATCGCAAGACGATGACCGTTGACCGCCGTGAAGTAAATGAAAACAAATTTGAATACAAAAATACCGTCGTGCCTACAACGACCCGGTTTCAGAACAATTTACTACCAAGGATCAATAGAGTTTCATGGGTCCCGATCGGCTCGAGATCAGCATTGGTCTCAGTCAGTGGTGAAAATTTTTTCAGTAATACGCAGGTGACGATCGGCGACAGGACCCTTTCGGGCCCGTCTGACGGACTCATTATCAAATCAGACCAACTGATCGAATTTGCTGCCGGTCTGGAGTTACTGGCGTCAGGTCCCGGTGCTATCATAGGTCGATACGGAGCTGGCGTACCAATAGTCAAATCACTTGGTGGCAGCGGGATTAACATTGCGAACGGGACGGCATTTGGCGAATCTCTTGCCGGACTTCGGGACTTGACAGTCATCCTGGAGAGCAGATCGTCGGGTGATTTAAATTTTAAAGACCTGCCAAGCAACCCTAGCCTAGGCCCGTTGGTCCCTATCATCAGTATCAACAACAAGGTCTTGCCATTCCCATACACGATGATCGAGAACACGGCTACTAAAAAGATCGAATTGCAAACTTCGTTTTCGGATGACCTGCTCATCAAAGGCGGGGGCGTGATCAAAGTAACGTTTCCGTTCCTTTCAAGTGATTGGACAGCAAGCTATCGCTTTTATGATCCAGGGCAAACTTTTGACGCGCGGCCGTTTGGAGCCAAGAGCTTACTTGTCACCACAAAAGACCCCAGAGGATTTCGACCGGTCCATCAAGACTTCAAGTGTTGGAGTTTGGTTCTCGGCGACGAGGTCTTTAGTGTGAAGAACCGCAATCGGATAACCCAAAATGGAGCAGTCGATCTCACCCCATGCGTTAAAGAGGACGGTAATTTGAAGGACATCGAAACAATTTCCGATTTTGCCTTTAAGGCGGACTTGAAAGACTCAGTCCCAGCGACAGTGTTTCTGATCAGTCCGGAAAAGACCGTGTTTCAACTTGAGGTCTCGATACCGGATAGATCAACTACGCCGTCGGGCCCTAAACCTATCGAATTGAACGAGGGAGATTCCGTTTGGGTCGATATTGAAGTAGATGATGCGTCAAAAATAAAACGGGTTGAGGCAAATGAAAAAACTCTAGAGAGCAGGTCAACGCCATCGACTGATGCATCCAAACCATCGAAATCTCTTAGTATCTATGTTACAAAGCAAGTAACGTCTCAAGGGGGATCAAACATAGACCTAACCTTTTACGGGTCCGACGGCAAGCCTGTTGGAAAGCGTGTACGACTCTATATCAAACCATGCGCGAACTGCGGTAAGGAGAATAAATAATGGCCAAAAAGAAAATCCCCACCGAAGAATTTATTAAAGAGATACAAGAGCTGTTTCAGAAGCATAACTGGTCGGGTAATCCGGTTGGACTGACGCCGGCTACCACTACCGAGGCAACTATTACATGTGTTCCGCCAAGTAAGCCGCATATTGTTTCAGTATGGGAGAACGGAAAATTGGTCAAGAAGACCTATTGTCTGTAGAAAATTGCTGACCAAACAATATTGCTGAAAGAAAGGAAAGGCTACCGCAACCCCTGGCCGAATTGTTCGGTGCCGAAGGCGCCGATGCCCTTTAGGCGAAAGCTGAAGAGGAGGCGGTTTTCGTTTCGGGCCCCGACGTTTAGTTTGTAAAACTGGACGGCCATTGAGCAGCAGTCGTAGGCATAACCGACAGTGTAGAGCGAAGATATAAGAGGCGATAGACGGGCGGCGCGGCGGTTTTCAAAATCGAAGAACACCGATGCTCCGGCATAAAGCCCTTTATCGCGGTTGCCGACAAAGACAGATGGGCTCCATTGCGAACCTCGCAGTGTGCCCGGCTCCTTTGCAGGCGGTTTTCCACCAGGCGGCGTGATCGATGCCGCGAGCGAAGGGATAAGATTAACGGCCCTTGTGTAATAGAACGTCTGAAATATCTTAACAA